>QQTW01002421.1_pt1 | contig 13518 bp, 13 predicted proteins | sample 1904831 | NCBI WGS metagenome assembly QQTW01 (sample SAMN09435610, study PRJNA476489) | Subsurface metagenome, whole genome shotgun sequencing project. | reverse complement strand
GGGGCGAACGCTGCTTTTGCCGCAAGCGGAATGGGGGGGAGGTATGCATAGGAGTCCAGTCAAGGCTGTCCCCCAACACCTCTTTCTTGTACTTCTCAAAGCTGCTCAGCATCTGAATGTTCTCCTTCAGTGACACATCCAGAGAGTCCAGAGCCCCGCCCAGCTCCTCATCATCTTTCAGCTGCAAGGAGAGTGCATGTGTAGGCATGAGTCGAACAAAGGCTTTTGCATGTGAACAGCTTGTGACAGGCACTTGATCTGCTATGTGCTGTTGCGGACTGCTGGGCAAACACAGTCGGAGTTCACTTACTGGAAGGGCACACATTCAGGGTACTATTTTCACAGAGTGGCTCTGCGGGAACCATACATGAGGCAGGCAGGTTGTAACACACAGAGCAGCTTGACAAGCAGCATAATGCACCCAGAGAGTCGATGGCACTGGCCTTGTCAGCGCAGACCCTTAGGGTGCAACTTAGTGTCTGTAGTGTTGACGAATGTTGGCTCTCAGAACTAGTTGCCCCTAGCATCGGCTGGAGCACCTATTGACTCAGTATTAGTGCACCCAGAGCAGGATCACAGCTGCAAGCAGGCGCTGGAAAATGCATGACGCTATTAATTGCTATAAACACACATCTGATGCCAAAGGAGAAACCACGAAAGCGCAGTGCCAAGGAGGGTTGAGGCACCAGGGGCCATGACGATGCATGGAGACTGGTGAGTGCAGGGTGGACAGCAACTGCACCTGGGTCTTTCGCTGCTGCACCACTTTAGGCAGTCCAGCTTCCACCATCTCAGGCCCTAGCTCCAGCTTGTCATTGGTCAACAGGTTGCGCAGAGCTAGCATTGCAACGCGCCACACCTGCCAGCCCATAGCCGCTGTCAACACAAAATTGCTGAACAGATGCAGCAAGTAAGCACAGAAGGGGTTCTGCATGTGTGCACTCCCTGATAGTGCTGAACACTCTACACTTTTGGATACACCAAGTCTGGCACACCAGAGTCTAGGAAGTGCCTGTTGCTACCATAGGCACAGTGGCACACCCTGAAAGCATCTGAGGCTTGATCCCAGCCGATGCATGTGCTAATAACAAATGGCTGGTCAAACAGGAAGCAACAATAGTAATGGCACTGTTGTAAATTGTATAGCGATCTGGACAGTAAGGCAGGGCAGCTCAGTGTCTGCAGAGAGTTGCAGCTGGAAGGTAACCAACACAGAGACACCTCAGGGCCTTTGCAGCTCGTGCTAAAGCCAGGCACGTATTAGGCAAGTCTGAACCTCTGAACTCAATTCTGCTGGCAGTAGGGCCGATGAAGAATGAATGCACAGGGTACCTTCTCTTTGGTGGCTGAGCGAGCCATGTCCACAAGGCCTTGCACCACCCCGGAGCTTCCCATGGCCTGGGCTGCTGGTTCATAGAAGGTCAGCTGCCACACACACATGCCAGCCTCATACAGCAGCTGCTGGTTGGGCGCTGCTGCAGAGGCATTGGAGCGCAGTAGAGGCGCTAGCAGTTGCACTGAGCCGGAGACCCTCTGGAACAGGACGCGCACAGAGCGCTCGCGCAGTAGCCTGCTGAGGCAGTGGATGGCTGCTGGCACGCTGTGTGTGGGGTTGAAAGGCCGCCTGCACAGCACAGCACGAGTAGGGCATGGCGGCACTGCACGGGTCGAAAGGGGTGTGGGTCTGTGGCACTGTGACCAGCCTGCCGTGCTTATCAAGCCTGGGCCAGCCGTGCAAGCCTGGGCAATGCAGGAGAGGGAGGATGCGAATAGCAGCAACGGGTAGCATCAAAGTGCTGATATGTCATGCTATGTAGTCAGCAGCTGTTGCAGTCAAATGCCCTGTAACTCAGTCCTCGCGAGCTGCTCAGCAATAACACTGTGGACAAAGCAATCTGCATATTGAATGGGTGTACTGTCACAAGCAGTGTACCTGAGCTGGGAGCACAGCCATTCAATGAAGGTTTTCATTGCATGGTCCACTCCCTGCGATACAAGAGCCTCGTTTGGGGCTCCGTCTGCCAACACAAAGGGCTCCTTGTCTGGGCGAGCTTCCAGGATGGCTGTCAAGGCCTTGGCTGCCTTGGCTTGCGTGAACCAGTCTGTCTTGTTCAGCAACCTGCAGAGCCAGGCAACAGTATATAGTACTTGACACAAGCAAACGGTCTCTCTAGAGGTGCACGAGCTGGTACAGGGGAAGTAGACAATTGAGGCGATGGTTCCTGGGCATCACTGAGTAGCTAGCTGCCATATGGTGTCATAGGCCTGCCTTTGGCTGCACTGTGTGGATGGTATGGGCTGTGATGATGTGTTAGATCTCACCTGAGGAAGATGTTGTAAGGGTCTGGCAGAGTTGCCAGATGGACGTCACTTTCCTGATGAAACAATTGCGCTCTGGCAGGATCAACTGCAATCAGCGTGCCGTGTCTGCTGTTATTCAGTAAGATGCAGTTAGTCAGTGTGTGTGCATAGCCCAATGGTATCAGGCTGGCAGCACAGAATGTACCTGACAGCATGTCGTCAATGAGTGCAAGGACATACTGCACCGCTTCCTCCTTGGTAACATTTCTCAATACATTCAGGAAGGCTTGACAGTATGCAGGACCGTTCTGCATGTGAACACACCTCTGGAGTAGGAGTATGCAGAGTGGAGTAGCAGCCTGATGGACCTTAAAGGCCATGTAAAATTCTGACCTGCTCTAGGAGCTCAGCTTGAGTGTCCCGCTTTCGCTTGTCATACTTTCTGATTAGTTGAGCGTCTCTCTCCGAAATTAGTCGCAACGAGGTGAAACTTTCCCAAGGCACTTCATGGGTTTTCAGAATCTGGTCAGTCGATAGCTCTGTTCCTTCCTCATATCGTGCGTTTCTTGACATGCTAAGGTTTCGTGAATTCAACACGAACACACAATCAGGAACGATGCAGGAATAGTACCCCTTCTTGCTGGGTTAGCCATGCATGCAATCAGGCAGCTCAACAGGTTGCAACTGCCGCAGATGCCTCCGTGACGGACTCAAGCAGCCGCACAGCTTTCGATCACGCTACAATCGACTGGCAAAAGGAAAGACCGATCACAAGTCTCCTGGAGACGAAATTTGACAGTTATAAACACGAATCAGTCTCGGCACGAACAAGCCTCGGTATGGCTACTTCCGTCGACATTTGCGTTGTCGCTGTCGGTTTGAATTGCATATGCTTGCTCGTCTGTCCATCATGAACTTGCCTGTCCAGATATCATATCATTATCCCTGTCCAGACGGAGTTTTTGCAGCTTTGGCCGCACACCTCAGGTTTTCGGTGGCCGCGCAAAAGGTTGTTTGGATCCCGAACGCCGTCTATGCTCCGAAGCAGCTGCAAGACCTGCAGCTTCAGGTGACATGCCTTGACTGGAAAAAACAATGTATTGTCTTCAGAAGGACAACGTATGATCAGCTATGGGAACTATGCAGGCTGGACAATTGTTGTATATGCTTGACTTTGCAGGACCCCCTGGTTTTGCGAAAGCAGCTGCAGAACATGGAGCAAGGTGTGTTGTGGTTTGCTGTTCAGCGCCCAGCAACAGCACTCAGTTTCTGGAATGCCTTGTCAGTGTATGGCACTCTGAAAGCTGCAAGTGCAGTACTTGCGTTCAGGGTGGTTGTGCTGGACCATCATAAGACTGCTATGGAATCGCTCAACACCACAGAGTCTCAGCACCCCAACTTGGACGCTCAGATTGACATGAGCAGGAGTGGTGCAACAATAGCTCTTGACTACTTCAAACCTGAGGTCTTGATTTCCAGGACAACTTGTCTGGTCTTACTGTCGCATCTGATGCACGTCATTTGCAGATAAGCCAGGAGCAACGGAGAATCTTTGAGTACATAGAAGATGCCGACTTGTGGCAATGGAAGCTGCCAGATAGCAAAGCCTTTCATGCAGGTGTCCGTCAGCATTCAGTGCAATTGGCCTGTCAGACTAGTCAAAGTTGTGCCAAGCAGTGTTGCTGCCAATTCAGGGCTTGGCAGTTTGAAGCTAGAGTATGATGCAAACAAGAATCCTCAAATATTTCAGCAACTCTGCCAGCTAGACCTGAAGCAGGTCATCAATCAGGTAACTGCTGAGACATGCCGTCCGTAAGGAGTGTGTGAATTGTTACCATCTTGGCCAACAACTAAGACGACCTGCAGTTTGAGCGCTAAGTCTTGCTATATTGGCTGGCTCCTACTTACCGCTACCTCCTGCTGGGCAGGGCAAAGAGGCACTTCAGGAACAGGGGCAGCAAATTGCTGCAGTTCTGAAATCATCTTTTGCTGTGACCTTGGGTGGTGCATCCGACCACCAGAAGCAATGGGGTTCATGCCTTGCTGTCAGGACTAACAGCAGCCTAGCACAACTCAGGAGTTCCATCGGCAGTGCTCTGGCTGAAGCTTCATCAAGCCAAGGACTGCGAGCCATAGGAGTAGTCGCCTATGTTGAGGTGATACCAGGCATGCTCATGTGCCATGGCAGTTTGACTCTGCTGTTTACATTCCAGCAGCATACCACTGCTGCAAGGTAGCTGCTGAGGTCGTCTGCATCTTGGTTTGTTGGAGAGCTGCAATGCAGCACTGACACTGATTTCACGCCAGCTGCCTGCACTGCTACGGTGACGAGGATTTACGGGGTTGCCAGCCAATACTAATCGTGCCGCCCAACCTAGTTCTGTGCGTCAACACAGGCTGACACCACAGACACTGAGTTGAACCTTAAGGGTACACAGTTGGACTGCATGTACGCAATTGGACGCACTGTTGTGTCACACAAGCTGAACGCCAGTCTATTAGACCACAGTCGCTACCAGCCATATGTTTATACGCTGAGCAGTTTGCTTTGCTTAATGACTGCAAGACTTTGCAGATCATGGCCTTCCAGATCAGTCCCCAGTATTGCCAATCCACACAGCCTTGTAAGCAGTGGGAAAAGCAGAAGCCATTTCACATGCCAAACATGTCGAATGGGAGCATGCTGTTCTTGAGCATGTGCACCTGTGGCACAGCAGGAATGCAAGTGCAATCCAAGCAAAAGATGAGTTGTGGTGTACAACACAGAGACAACATTCCAAACTGGTCAACATGATCAGTATTGCGGAGGTGTATGGTGTGTGATCTTGTGGCATTATTGCTGAATGTCCTTTGCAGGAGGCCATGCAAAACCCAACCAAGATAAAGGTCAGTCTCAGGAGCATTGGAGATGAGGATACCACAGTCGTGTCACAAGCATATGGAGGTGGTGGTCACAAGAATGCAAGCTCTTTTGTTACAGACATTGCTGAGTTTGAAAGCTGGTCTCAAGGCGCTTGGGGTGATGCAAATTGAGCTGACAGTAGTCCTTGCGTTTGAATGTGTATGGCCAATGAGATCAGACAGACACACCTCTCAGTGTCCATCTTGCAACTCAGCAGCTTTAGCTTCAATCACTGACAAGATTTGTGATCTTTTGTCATCAATGAAGCCTGGCGTCAGCTGCCCGCGCAATGCAGCCTCTGTATCCTCTTCATCACTGTTTTGTGTCCATTGCTCCATAATAAGTTCAGCACACACTGTAGGTAGCACTTCAGAGCATTGTTGACATTTGTAGGCTTGTGCGTTGCGCACAGTGGCCCATAGTGCAAGCAGGCAAGCATACACTTACATATGTCAAGTGCGCAGTGTTGACCGATGCGGGCAATCGCACACACTTTCATGTGGCTGTGTAAGCGTGGATGGGATCAGGGGAGCACTAGGGCTCAGCTTACCCAGAACATACATCCCACAGTCATAGGCATTTGTTTGCGTGGGTGTAAATGCTGTATGCACCATGCTGTCTGTTGACGAGTGACTGCAAGCAGGGACGAGTCAGTGACATTGCAGTTGAAGCATGCTGCATCAAACCAGGTGCATACCCAAGAAACGGTCTTGAAGCCATAGTAAGTTGCCTCGCCACAAGCAAGTTGTTGCTGCCAGGGGATGAGTCATAATGACAAAATCTGTCATGTGTACGTGAATACACTAATAAAGTCCTGCAACAGCAACTGCATTGTTAAAACTGCACTTACAGGTGACACACACTGGCACCAGCACTACAGGTCAGCCTCAACACGTCTGCAACTAAGCTATTGAGACAGACGCTCACCAGTGACTGCCTCCTTCTGCCATGCTGCAGTCTGGGTTGTTGTTCACAGCAAACAAGACAAGCTTTCTGGAAGCAAGCTGTACAGACACTGTCAGCATGCCATGTGACAAGGCACAGAAGAGTTAAACTAGAACAAAACCCATGTACCTCCAATGGCGCCACAATGTCTGAAAGAGCGCCTGTACCTGTTGACAGTCATGCACAGAGCAGTTCAAGCCTGGAGCAGACGCTCGCCGTGCTATAGATGTATCAGGATCTGACCTGCCAGCTGGTTCAGCAGAAATGTCATAGCTCCCCCCACAAAAAGCACGTCGTCACGTGCCTTGGCAAACCTTTCCAGGCGAAGGTAATCAAAGTAGAAAGTAATTATCTGCTGTGTACCAAACCTTTTAAACCTGATAAGTGTACGTCATCCACAGAACTTCGTGGTGTGCAAAAGGAGGTGTACAGGCAAACAGCACCTGATCGTTAAGCCAATGCGGGCCTTTCAGAAGTTCTACATCACTTCTTCGGAGCAGGTTGTCCCCGTAACTCAGAATTTTGTCCTTTCCGGCTTGATCTATCCCCATGGTAACTGTACACAGCCAGGGGTAAACCAAAATACAAAGATAGTTCTCAGGTCTTTGAGGATCGTAGGGACCGTGACCGCTCGTCTCCGAAGTTCGTGCCAGTCAGAGGGTTGTTGGTGTGTAGCCTTGGTGTGTCGTACATCAGGGAGTAATCGAGTTTGGTTGTCGCCTTCGTCTGAGAGATTGTCTCCACAAAACTTTCCTTGTTGTCAAATGATTGCAATCTGTCCATGGGGATTTTGAACGTAAGTAAAAACTAACGAGTGCACAATCTCGAGGCCAAGCCGGGGAAATGCACATGTTGTCAAGCACGTCTCCAGTCGTGATGGCAGTCATGATGGCACAATGGGACAGCGACACAATGCACACTCAGTATACACACACCAACTTGGTGTTTCAATCAAGTATGAGTAAGGCTAGACCACATACTGACAAAGTCCTCAGAGCGTGAGCCCCTGCAGTCATTGTAGCAATGTTTGTACAGACAAAGCCAAAGACGACTTGAGCTTGTGCGCCCGACCGAAGCCGGCCGCACAGCAGCCGAACTGTTGATTTCTGCACTTGTACTTTGCAAGAACTTGGTTGTATGTAAGTTCAGAGCACAATGGTTAGCCGTGGCCAGGAGGAAAAAGAGCCAGCGGCAACTCATGCAATACCTGATGAGGCCTTGGGCAACTCAGGTCAGGCCAGGCACCCTATTTGCTTTGTGACGCTGCGTACTTCAAAAGCTGCTAGCTGTATTGCAAGCTTAACGGTCTACCGTTACACTTAGCCTTAAAGTCAAGTGCGTCATCAGATACTATTGTGTCAAGCAGTGCTTGTTACAGGCTTCCACTCTGCCGGCTCTTTCGCAAAAGCTAGGAAGCAATTACAGCTGGGGACAGCTGCTGAGCAGATGCAGGCAATTGACAGGCAGATGCAGGAGTTGTTGGAGAGGATGCAGAGCCACAACCGTCTGATTGACACGCAGCACCTTGCCGTTGAAAACGCGCACAGAGTGCAGTTCTTCCACAAATCAACAAGAGTTGCTGATGGACTTGCCGGGATGCATAAGCTGCTGGAGTGGCCCACGAAGATTGATTTCTCACTGTTTGACAAGGTGCGATAGCATTCGGAACTCACTTCTGGTTATGGCTTGACCTCATGACTACCTCAACTTGTGCTGCCGACAAGGTGCGATAGCATCCAACATGACTTGTTATCGTGACCTCACGACCACTTTGACGTGTGCTGCTGTTGAATCAAGTGAAACCTCTCATGCTTCAAGCGCACTCACGTCCCTGTCTTATCCGGTGAGGGCGGCAGTATACAGTTGAACAACAGCACAGTGCTCTCTGCAGAAGTGCAAAGGAAACATGTTGTTGCAGAGTGGGGCCAAGCATGGCATGTCTTCTGGGGGAAACAAGCCTCACCATGCAAGTCATACGCTTGAGGTCATGAAGCCACGCACACCAGGGTGACTGCATGATGCTTGCTAAGTCTGCATTCTTGCTTGCTACTTCCTTGCTTGCCACTTCTTTTGTACCCATTGAGGCCCCTCAATTGCGTCTGTTTGTAGGCAGCAATGTAGACCCTGTTGCCAACCATGTGCCTGCTGCTGTTTCCCGTACCTGCTGTATTCATACACTTTGGGCTGCGTGTTTGCTCAAGGGTGTGTACTCGATTCCTGCTTTCAACATGGAGCACTGGTTTTGCGACTGGTGCACAAGCTGCCTGTTTTGCACATCCACCTACGCTGGTTCAACCTGTGACCCCAGATCAGGTGTGCATCTAGTCAGGGATCATTATGCCGAGGAAACAACCCCCACACATGTGGAGTGTGTGTAGAGGTGTGCCTAGCTGCGGTCAGAATAACATCTTCACATGACATGTCACGCCTTGCATGTGTCGTGGTGTTGTGCACCATTGTGATTGTGACGTCATACACCAATGTATGACCAGAAAACTAGAGAGGCGATATTGTTGTCACTGGCTGTTGCAGGCATGTGGACAACAGCGCTTCACAGGGCGGCAGCATCTCTGCCCGCACTGTTGCCAGCATTGGCGGACCTGTGTGGGGAGCAACTGAGGTTTGGCTCTGCATACCAAACCATGATGCTGCCCCTCACACCTAGTATCATGGGTGCCTGACACAGGACCCCCCCCCGCCTCCCCCCCCGTGCACGTTGTGCATCATCATCTACAGCTGCTGAGAGCCCAAACCGGTCTGTGTGCCATGCAGGGTGGCCGCGACAAGCTGGGCTGGATACGACAGCTGGTCAGATATACAGAGACCCACCCCATTTACATTGCAGACAATGCCAGCAGTGCTGTGGAGGTTCTCCAGGATGGGTCTATACAGAAGACAGTGTTCCCCAGCTTGAAGCCCAACAGGCGGGAAGACGCCCTGCTGCTGCAGCAGTGGCTCGCTGACATGATGGCACAGCTGACTGCCAATGCACCCCAGACATCGTCAGATCAGGTCTTGAACGCACTACTGATGCATCCCCCAGTCTGACCTGTGCTTCACTGCCATTCCCGCCATTGCACACAGGCTGGAAGGTGCAGAACCTGGCAGGCGTGGTGGCTGTTGAATTGCTGCATTGCTCATGATGCCTGCCACAAAGCCAGTCATGATGGCTGTTGGGTTGCAAACTCACGCAGCCATCGGATGCCCTATGGTATGGCAACATGTGTTTGCTCATGGTAGGAAGCTTGTGTGTTTTGATAAGAAGCAGGTGGCATGTGTGTTTGGTCATCAATGACCTACAGGCATCAGGGAACCAGCCAACATACTTCTGACATGGTGTAGTGCGTTCCTCTTGGTCACTGACACATTGAAGCAGTCACCGAGGCAAAGATGTCAGTGGGGGCAGGATGTCTTGCCTGTAACCGTAGTCACCATCAGTGCAGGCACAACCCCAGTAGGCGTGCTGTTTACAGGTTCAGGTGGAGATGGCAGATGCCGCTCTGTGGCTGTATGGCATTGCCTTTGAAGAGCTGCAACGCCACATAGGGGTGGAGTGCAGGGAGCGGGCACAGGTGCTGGCCTGCCTCTGGGACCACTGCTGCCGCCTCACAGAGCTGCGATGCGCCGTGCAGTACGAGGCCCTGCTGGCCCAGTCTCGCACAGGCTTCCAGGGGCTGGATGACCAGAGACAGTACCTGAAAACCCAAATCAGGTGTGCAGTGGCGCAGAAGTTGTAGAGTATATGAGTTAGTGATTGTGTGAGAGTGTGCGTGTTGCCAGGTTGTCATGTCTGAGCCCATGTTGCTGTTGGTTTTATAGTAGCACAAAGTACTGTAGCATGTGTGAAAGGCCAGCTCCAATGTAGAGTGGCATATACTGCAGCGTGCTGATCTGGCTTCAGCTGTGTGGTTTGAGCGCTGTGCTACAATGTTATGCAAGCCCCTGCATGTTGAGCCAAGGTGCTGCACTCCTCTTCACCACAGACAGTTGAGCAATCTGGCTGGCATGGACACAACAACGTGCTGATCAACATGATGGCATAGGATAGCACAGCATAGCATAGCCTAGCATAGCGTACCACATCAGTGTTGCCAGAGCTTTTTTGCTCTGTGAGCATGGTGTCGTGGTCGCAGTGACTTGAGGCGACAGCTGGAGGAGACCGCAGAGCAGAGGTCTGTGGACGCTCAGCAGGCCCAGCGTGAGCTGCAGCTCAGCAACCGCCACTTGGCAAATGCCCAGCAGCAGCTGCAGTTCAAGGCTGACATTATCCACCAACTGACAGGCGGTCTCCAGGTGTCACTCTTCCCTTCCCCTTCACACTGTCATCATCCAAGTGCTAAGTGTCCATGTGCTGTACACACGCAAAAGTAGGTCCACACCTTGAGCCCCAGAGAAGGCTTACATGATACAAATGGGTTGTTTCATGGGTTCGGAGGCTTTTGTGCACTTTGCTGTGGACCCCGGTGGTTTCCCTTGTGTTGCTTGCAACTAGGTGTCCCCAGTCTAGCCAGCAGTACCCTTAAGGGGCAGACAAGGCTGTATGGGCAGCATTATTGGTGGTGGTTGTGCTGGACCAGCTGAGCAGGATGTTCTGCCGTGGCAAATTGTTGCTCGCACACAGCATGGGCATGCTTTTTGGTCTGCACTCGCAGCAGTAACCAGCAAGATTCCTTGGCCAGACCTCATGACACCCTGGCGCTTCATCCGTGGCAAGTAGCCTGCCCGTATATCTCTTTCAAACTGTACATTGTCATGCACTTGTGTAAGCTGTTTCCCGGAGAGGGGGCCATGCATACCAAGAGACACATGTCATGAGAGATTGATGAAGTTGTCAGTTGCGCCCCGGGTGCGCAGCAGCCAGTCAGTGTGTGCTACACAAATGTGCACACTGCTGGGCGCAGTGTTCTTCATGTCATGTTCGTCGACGCTGTCTCACTGCCACAGGCTGAGACGGAACAGAAGGAGAACTTTGCAGCTGCACTAGCGGCCAACCGCAAGGCACTGGATGAGTCCCGGCAGGACCGGGGCAGCCTGAGATATGAAGTGGACGCCAAGAATCGCAAGGCTGAGGCGCTGGCCACAGAGCTGCACCTCACTGAGACCAGCCTCAGCGAGAGGCAGGCTGAGGTGGCCTTGCTGAAAGGGCATGAAAGGGACTACCTCCAAAAGATTGCCATGCTGGAGGTACCCATGCACGTTACTCTGTCGGTCTTGCATGTCAGCAATGGGCAAGAGTACCATAGCAAGTACACTATAGCTTTGCGCTGCGGGTGGTTGCTAAGACCAGAAGCAGCAACTCAAGCCCTGCCTGGCTGACAGCAGTGTTGAGGCAGCACCACAGGGCCTACATATGCCCACCACAATCAAACAGGTGCAACAAGAAGCCACATACAGCTATACATGTCCCTGCACAAGTGTCATATTGTGTTGCCACTGGTGCATGACTGCAGAGATCCCAAGCTGTACAAGCATGTGCTGACATTCTACCACTCAAGCAGTGTTGGTGGTCGCTCTCAGTGGCACAAACTGGCAAAGTTTGTGTATTGCTGAACTATCCATACAGCAGCTTTGTGTGACAGACAGAAAAGCCTGGGAGAACTTTGTGCCTGATGACCGGACTATCAAGTCAACACTAGGCAGGCTGTGTAGTCCACAGGCAGCACAAAACATCATATGCCATGGCTGATGCCTGTAGCGAAGAGGAACTACGGTGCAAGGCTGCAATCTATGACAGCGTTGATCACATGCTGCAGGAGAATCATGTGAAGCTGAAGCGCGATGCAGAAGCCAATGTGGTGCTTTTGCTGGCAGTGCGTGAGCAGCTGGCAGTCAGGGAAGGAGAGCTGGCCCAGTGCCAGCAGGAACTGGCTGAGCAGAAGGACAGGTGCAGCAGCATGGAGATCTCCATGAATGCCGAGGTGGCGTCCAGAGATAGGACAGAGCGCGAGCTCAAGACTGCTTACATGCAGAGGGACGCTGTACAAGGCCAGCTCGACAGGTTTTGTTGCTGCCCTTGATTGCATGCTGTCTGCAGCTACTTGGCAGAACCATCCAGAGCTTGCTCACTTTCACCCCTACAAAAGCAACATTCCTTCCCTGTGCATGAACCACTTCACTGGAAGCTTACAAACTCAGGTGTCCACTCACATGCTCAGCAGATGAGCCGTAACAATCAGTAGCATGCTCAGGGTCAGCAGCAGAGCACAGCCTGCTTCAGCCTTCGGCTGCACTGCACACAGCTGTAAAATCTCATGGCCTGGAATCTCAAGGCCTGACTGTGACATATGTAAATCCAGGCATGTTCCCTAGCTCTGCAACGACAGTCCCCTTGCAATCCCCGCACTGGTCCCATGCTGCTTCAACATGTGCTTATAGTAGTAAGTCTGATCCGACTGACAGGATCCCCAAGCTGGCTCGAGTATGATGGCTGGAATTATAGCTGCAGTAACATAACAAGCATTGCATATGCGCAATGTGTTGTGCAGGATGGTTGGCATGAGGCAGGCTGAGAATGAGGCCTTTGTGAAGGACCTGCAGGAGGCAGCAGACAGCAAGCAGCAGCTGGCTGATCAGCTGTCGGATGCCAAGGCTGAAGCGGCCTCCTGGCAGCACCAACTGGCAGAAGCCAAGGAGGTGCAGGACACCCTGAGGGAGCGTATCAGGCTTGAGCGCACAGAAAAGCAGGCTCTGGAGGAAGAGCTTGAGGTATGTTTTTGGGTTCTGATGTTTTGAGTGTCGTGTCATATCTTGAGTGCACTTTCGTTCCTTGGTATGGTAGCTGGAGACCAAAGTTACATTGGTGGTCAAGCTGGCTTGTGAACGGATCCGAATGGTTGTGCTTGACTGACGACTACAGAGTAGGACGCTCCTGGCACATAGCCATATTATTATCTTTGAGCATCCATGTAGCAAGAGACCCTGTGCAATACGCAGGGTGCAAACATAGTGGGTGCAAATGAAGCTGTCCTGCATGCTGTCAGAGTCAGCAGCAGGAGTTGCTGTTGTGTGCAGTGAACCAGCCAGGTCTGCTTGTAACCGCAATGCTACAGGATCACTGTCTGGTCATGTAGGATTTTGGCACGAAGCTGAATGCAGTAGCCAACGCCCTGGAGGATACCGGCCTCACACTGCTGGACCTGAAGACTGCTAAGATGGTGACAGGCACAGAGGATGGTCTGACAGTTCGCAAGTTCCTCATAACAGCAGCTCCTGCCAAGATTGTGGACCTCAGCAAGCTGCAATTAAAGGTGCGCTCGGCCCTATCAGGCCACACATGCCCAATGCAGAACCCACGAGAACTCCTGTAGCAACAACCTAGCTGCTGCTAAGCTTGTCATCCCATGCGCTTTCTAATTCTGTAACATTGAAGG
>QQTW01002420.1_pt1 | contig 13520 bp, 17 predicted proteins | sample 1904831 | NCBI WGS metagenome assembly QQTW01 (sample SAMN09435610, study PRJNA476489) | Subsurface metagenome, whole genome shotgun sequencing project. | reverse complement strand
AGCATCTAAGGCTAGAACGCAACCGGACGCGCTTCTTCGCCTCGGAGCTGATCGACGCCCTCAGAGGCCGCCACATCAACGCCCACTGGATACCCGTCAGCTTCGAGGACGTTCGTCGTCTCGAGCCGGAGCTGAACAACACCGAGTTGCTAGAGAAACCGCATAACCGCTCGTTCGGCCCCGGTAAGCGCAGCGTGTGGGCCGAGTGCGACTACCGCGCCTTAGAGGTCTACCCCGAATGGCGTGATGAGGACTCTTCCGCCTACCGCATCATCTTGGGCGAGCCGAGTCTGGACGCGCTCAAGGTGACGTGGCACCAGCGGGGTTGGATATGCGCCCACTGCGCCTATCCTTTCGAGCGTGAGGAGCAGCCGAATCACGACATCTTGTGCGCTTGGGGATGGCTAACACACAGCAGACCGCAGGTGTTCATAAAAAACGGCGACAAAGGCTTTCAGCGCAACCCCGACGTCACCAAGGAACAAGCGGAGATGGCGCTCGAGCTGTTCGCCGCTGCCCACGTGCGCCCAATCACAACGGTGGGGTGAAATGTGCTATTTTAAGTACACCGAAGCTTTGACGACGAACCTTTTAAAAAACCTGTGAGGTGGCTTTGCCTTCCGAGTGGCAGTTCTTTGTCGCCTACCGTCCACCCGAGAAGCGACCTAAACAGACGCCGAAGGGCTACCTTAATTCACTCGACAAGTGGTCTAAACGCAAGGTGGCCGACGTCCGCAAGAAGCTGCGTGAAGAGGGCGACGACAGGCCGCTACGTCGACGATGGCAGGGGTATGCGCTTGTCGTTGAGGTGAAGGGTGAAAAGAAAATAGAGGATGACTGATACCGCCGATGAGCGGTTTTTTCATGCCATGAGAAGAGGAGCAGAACGTGCCCTTACCAGAACGCGACAATCAGCGGGCCGCGCGAGCCCTCGCCGATGCTCATTTCATGACAGATGGACAAGCTGCTAGAAAGCATGGAATCTCGTCCAAGAGCCTGCAAAGGTATCGTGCCGCGCTTGAAAAAGATACGAGCTTGTCCACCTTGTATCTGCAATGTCTAGACGAGATCGCTCACCGTGACTGGGCTGACGAGCTGAGCCAGACCCTCACGACCGCCCTCCGCAAGATCGGCGCGAAACTAGAGGCGGTCGAGGCGGACACCCTCACCGACATCACCCACCTGGTCGGCCTCACCCGGGAGCTGATGGAGCTCGAGCTGAGCCGTAAGTACGCCGAACACGAGACGAGGGGTGATGATCAAGCCGACGACCTGGGAGCGCAGCAAACGCAGGGCACAGCGCGCCAGGCGCAAGACTCCCGCTTCCTCAGCTAAGCCACCGCCCTCCTCCCTCCCAACCGAGTGGGAGCCGTGGCTGCACCTGATGTACCCCAACGCCTTCTCCGCGCCGTTCGCGCCGCACCACGCGAACTTCTGGGAGTGGCTGTGGGCGCTCGAGAAGGGCGTCAGGCCCGACCCGTACATCAACATCTGGGCGCGGGGCGGCGGCAAGACCACGAACCTAGAGTGCGCGGTCGTTGCGGTCGCCGCCAAGGGCACCCGGCGGCACGCTCTCATCGTCTGCGAGACGCAGGACCAGGCCGATGGGGTGGTGAGTAACATCGCTGCCCGTCTCGAGTCCAACCGGGTCGAGCGGTTCTACCCGAGCTTAGCTGAGCGACGGCTCAATAAGTACGGCTCGAGTAAGGGCTGGCGGCGTAACCGCCTCACCACCGCGTCCGGCCTGACGGTGCAGGGAGCAGGTCTCGATAAGAGCGTCCGCGGTCTGCGCGAAGAGGACGACCGGCCCGACCTGATCTTGTTCGACGACGTGGACAACAAGCTCGATACCGAGCGCGCGACCGAGCGCAAGATCGCGGTGCTCACGACCTCCATCCTTCCGGCAGGTTCGCCTGACGTCGCCATCTTGGGCGTGCAGAACCTGATCATTCCGCACGGTATCTTCTCCCGCTTAGCCGGACTGAGTGAGGAGCAGGCGGACTTCCTAACAGGTCGCGTGGTGTCCGGCCCGGTGCCCGCGGTTGAGGACCTTGAGGTCGAGGAGCAAACCCGTGAGGATGGCCGCAAGCGCTACGTGATCGTCGGCGGCACGGCCACTTGGGAAGGCCAGAACCTCGCCAAGTGCCAGGAGCAGATGGACGACGAGGGGCTGACTTCCTTCCTTCAAGAGCGTCAGCATGAGGTTGTGGACACGGGCGGCGGTATGTACGCGCACGTCGAGTTCGTGCGCTGCGACTGGTCGGAGATGCCGCAGCTCGAGCGCATCACGCTCTGGGTAGACCCGGCGGTCACGAACAAGGACGACAGCGACGCCCAAGCGATCAACGCCGACGGCTTGGGAGTTGACGGCAAGATCTATCGGCTCTACTTCTGGGAGGAGCGCACCAGCCCGGAGGCCGCCCTACGCAAGGCGATCCTCAAGGCCGTCGAGTTGGGCTCCCTGACGGTCGGGGTCGAGACCGATCAGGGGGGTGACACCTGGGAGAGCGTCTACGCACGAAGCGCCGACTGGCTCGTGGAGCGTGGGTACATCACCGTGGAGCAGGTACCTGCGTTCGTCTCTGAGAAGGCGGGCTCGGGTCACGGGCCGAAGCTCCACCGCCAGCAACAGACGGTCGTCACCGAGTACGAGCGCGGGCAGGTCGTGCATGTGCGCGGCACGCACTTGGCGCTCGAAAAGGCCCTGAAGCGCTTCGGTATCAAGAAGCCCTTCGACGGTGCCGACGCCGGTTACTACTGCGTCTGGGATCTGCGTCATCCCGGCGAGGCCGTGTCCGCGACCGACTTCATGGCCGCGCTAAGAGCAGGGCTGCAAGACCGCCGCAAGTAGCTGATCAGCAGCAGCTTGAACCCGTTTATCGCCGTTAAGCCGGGCACCCGCAGCAATAAATCGACGTGCGTGGAGCGCAGAAAGGTCGCCGATGCCCAACCGAACTATCTATCTCTCCGACGACGACCTGTCTCTGCTTAGCGAGGCTAAAGCGCTGACTGGGAAGAGCGGTTCGGCGACGGTGGTGATGGCGCTGCGCGCGTTGCTCTCACAACCACGCCGCCCTCTCCGCGTAAGGGGTAGAGCGAAAGTCAAAGCTAGGAAAGGAGGTGGCCCATCGACCTTGTAGACCGTTATGGGCAACCTCTCGAGAGGGCCGCCTATACAGGACCCATCTACCCCTCGGCCCCGACCGCCGCCCGGACGCTTCTAACGCAGCTCGCCCGGGGCGTGCCCAACAGCCGCGAGTCCAAGGACGCGGCGAACTACGCCGGGGCCTTCGACCGCCTCAACGAGTCGTTCTCGGGCTTTCCGGGCGACAGCGCCTACCGCCTGCGAAAGGTGTTGCGCTACCTTGCTCAGTACGACGACGACGTCTCGGGCGCGCTCCGGGACATGCAAGTTTTGGTCAACCCCGGCTTCGACTTCGAGGTCGTCGGGCTCGCTAAAACCAAGGCGGAAAAGGCGCTCGAGGAACTCAACCTTTGGGAGAAGCGGGTGTTCGAGGGCGGCTTCGCGGCCCTCATCAACAACCAGGTCCGCGAGCTGTGGGTCACCGGCGCGACCTCGGTCGAGTGGGTGCCCGAGCGTAACCGCAAGGGCGTCCGCTGGGCGGTGCCCGTGCAGGCCGAAAACATCGCCATCCGGGCCGGTGAGGAGGGCAACGTCTACGAGCAAATCAACGTCGGCCCGCAACCCATCGAGCTGCACCCGATCACCTACCGATACATCCCCCTCCAGACGGAGGGCTCGTCGCCCTACGGCATCCCCTTCGCGCTGCCCGCTATGTTCGGCCTCGACCGCAAGTTCTCGCTGTTGGACGCCGAGAAGCGGGTGATCAACCTCATGGCACACTCGGCGCTCATCAAGGGGACCGTGCCGTTGCCGAAACCCGAGGAGCTGGGTCTCCGTAGCCAGAACGACCCCGAGTGGGGCAACAAACTCGCCGCCTACGTCAACCAGGTTGCCGACCTCATCATGGCCGGTAGCGAAAACGGACTCTATCTCGGGCTGAAAACCGCTAACGGCGCGACCGAGATCGACGCCGTGCCGCTCAACCAGACCGGCCAGGGCACTAAAGACATCGTTCTGGGCAACCAGCACCGCGTCTGGAACGCGCTCGGCTCGCCGCCCTACCTGCGCGGCGAACTCGACACCGCCGCCTTTGCGATCAGCCGCATCACCTACCCGATGGTGCAGGCCATTGCCGAGAACCTCTGGGCTCCGGTGGCGTTGCAGCTCGAGCATGGGGCGAACAACCACCTCCGCTTCCAGGGCGTCAACTGCCTCGTCGTCCTCCACCGCCGCAAGCCCGCCGACCCGTTCCGCAAAGAGAACGCCGAGGCCGAGGCGAAGGAGATGGAAACCGACATCAAGGGCAAGCAGCTCTTCGGCGATGCCTGGTGGCAGCGGGCAAGTAGGAGGTGGGACATTGCCGCTGACGACGGCAAACAAGCCCCGGACTGGTGGAAAGCTAAAGCGCCGACCAAGGAAAAGAAGCCTGAAGAGGTCGAGAGTAAAGACGACGAGGAAAAGGATGGCGAGGCCGACGACGCTGACAAGGCCGACGATCAGGAGGAGTCATGAGCGAACTCAGCAGCGTCAAGGTCGCCGACTTCACCGCCCGCAAGCCAGTCCCGCAGGGTAGCGACAAGCGCCTCACCGTCACCTTCGGCGGGAATCACCCCATCGCGGCCGGGGACGCCTTCCGGATGCAGCTCAGGGAAGAGATCACCGGCGACGTCGTAGGGGAGCTGACCAGCGACGAGGGCGACTTCACGCTCGACGTCGAAAAGCGCGAGCTGACCATCCACCTGTGGGGAACCAAGAACCTGGAATGGTTCAGCAAGGCCAAGCTCACCGCCGCAACGGTCGTCCGCACCCTGACGGGCACCCTCATTCACACCGACGGCCAAGGTGCCGGTAAGCCGTGGTCGGGGCACATCGGCATCAAGTTGCGCTTCGAGATTGGGTTCACCCGTGACTGACATCTTTATCTCAACCGAAGAGGCGGCGGTGCAGCTCGACGTGAGCTTCGGCGAGGAGCACACCACCGAGATCATCGTCGCCGACACCCTCGAGCCCGACGCGCCGATTGTCGTCGAGGCCAAAGAGGAAGCGCTGGCGCTCAACGTCATCGGCAAGACCGAGCCGGACACTCCCATCATCACTGACCTCCGCCTGTTGTACCGCACCCTGAAACTCTAGGAGTTAAACGATGACGCAGACGCCCACCCCTACCCTAGAGGACCAGCTCAAGCTCCTCGTTCAGGACTTTGCGGCAGACGTAAAAGGACTGCTGAGCTCCAGGGGCGACCTTTCCGGCCTTACCACTACGGACAAGACGAGCCTTGTTGCCGCCGTCAACGAGCTACAGGGTGAGATCACCAGCCTCAGCGCCTCGGCGGGTGCGGCTATCGACGACACCGCCACGGACGGCGCGACGACCGTCACCTGGTCTGCTAACAAAATCTTCGACATGCTCGAGGCGTACAAAGCCGCCATCCTCGGCGGGGCTGGCCCCGCCTTCGACACCCTCGTGGAGTTGGCGAACTCAGCCACCGGGCAAGAGAGCAGCATCAACAACCTCGTCAACATCGTAGGCGAGACGATACGCTTCACCGCCCAGAACCTCACGACGCCGCAGCGCGATCAGGCCCGACTAAACATCCTCGCCGCCTCCCAAGCCGAGCTGGACACGCTCGAGGCGTCGTTAGGGGACGTGTCGGTAGACCTGCGGGCTCTTTACCGGACGGCTAGAGACGCCGCCTAATGCTAGTCGCGCTGCAACAGCGCCTCCGTGAACTCGCCCAGGACCTAGGCGCGGACGTCAGAGCGCTCCTGAAGCGCGTTCTCCCGGCGGGCGGTACAGCGGGACAGGTGTTGGGGAAGACGGCGGCGGCAGACTTCGCAGTCGGCTGGGTCGCAGCGGGCGGGGCCGCCAACCTCCCCTTCATCGACATCCGCGACCACGGCGCGACCACGGCGGCAGCAAACAACCAGGCGGCCATCCAAGCAGCCATCAACGCCGCCGAAACGGCAGGCGGCGGGCGGGTCTTTATTCCGCCCGGCGTGTGGAACACGGGTCCGCTCGCGCTCGGGAAGCGCGTTTGGCTCGAGGGTGCGTCCATGCGCTCGTCCGTCCTGTTCCTGGTGAACGGCTCGAACGCCGACTTCATCACTAACAAACTCTCTCCAGATGGAGTAGCTGGGAACGCGCAGTTCGTCGCGGTGCGCTCCCTGACGCTGCACGGCAACCGTGCAAACCAGACGGCGGGCCGCGGCATCTTCTGGACTCAGAATCCCGAGCGCGGCCAGACCACCGGCGACGACATGAGCGACCCGCGGATGCTGGTCGAGAACGTCTTCATCTGGCAAGTGTTCGGCGATGCGTTCGTAAACGCGGGCCGCAGCGAGACGCACCTGCATAACGTCAACGTGTTCTTTTGCGGTGGACACGGCTTTGTCCCCGCTCCTGACACCTTCTTATCGTCTTGCAAGGCGGGAGCGACGGCCCGCGCCGGGTTCTTCATCGCCAGCTCGTCCGTCCGCCTCGTCAACTGCAAAGTATTCTTCGCGGGTGATGGGGCCGCCACGCCCGCTGAGGGGCACGGCTTTCACGTCTCCGGCTCGGGCCGCGGCGTCACCGTTTCCAACTGCGAAGCGCAAGACTGCAAGGCAGCGGGACTCCGTGTCGACCTTTCCGCCCACCGCACCATCGTCGAGGGCTTTGTGGCAGACTCCAACTCCAAGCGCGGAAAGGGGCTACACGCGGGGGTGGAGGTCGGCGCGAGCCGTCACTGCATCATCGACGCGGTGTGCTTCGAGCGGAATGATCCCGTGGTCGTTTCGACCGACCCGAACTTCTGCCCGCAGCGTTACGGCCTGAAGCTCGAGACAGGAGCGATAAACAACCGCATCACCATCACACACTCGGCAACCTCGGGCGGCGCGGTCGTGGACGAGCCCATCATGCCGAGCGCCAACACCGCCGCCCTGCTCGCGCAAAACACCGTCACTATCAACGCTTCGGGGTCTTACCGTGCTGTCGCTTTTGCGGCGACCATTACCCCCGACCCTTATAGCGGGTCGGTTATCGACCTGGGCGCGCTCACCGGCAACCTGACCGTCGCAGCCACCTTGCAGATGCACGCGGGCTTAGAGATGACGCTAATGTTTTTGCAGGACGCCACAGGCGGGCGGACGGTCGCGTGGAATGCCCAGTACGCGACTGCTTGGCAGCCGAACCCCGCGCCGAACGCGAGGAGCAGCATCACGCTCCTCTACACCGGCACGGCCTGGATAGTCACCGGCGCGCTCAACGGGGCGGGCGTCGTACAGGTACTCGCCACGCCGGGCCTGTACGCCGTGAGCTTAACGGCGGTCACAGCCCTGACCTCGGGTGGCAGCATCCTTCAGTACCTCGGCAAGGCGGAGGGCTCGCCCACCTCGGCCCAGGTCATCGCCAAGGTGACGACCGCCTACGCAGCGGGCAACGCGGTTACACCGTACGCAGAGGTCGCCATCTTCAAGGGGGCGCTCAGCCCGGGCGCCGCGGCCTCCCTGACTCGAGTTGGCTTCACATCGGTTGTTACAACGTTCAGCACTGTCGGGGAGAAGGTGACGACCGTCGCCCTGACCGGCGTGAACCCCGGTGACGAGCTGTGGGTCGCGTTCGGGCAGGCGGCGCAAACGCCCTTTCAGCTGCGCGCACTACTGGCCGACGACCTTCGGAGTGGAGTAGTCCAAACGTACGCGGGACGCCCGTCTACCGCCGCCCTACCCCAAGCGACTGTGCTCGCCGCCGCCGCGCAGGTTCCGGTGTGGGTCGACGTGCGGGTCTAATTCCTAACCCAAAATCAGGAGGTCCAATGGAAGCGCTCATCGCGGTTCTCGTCGTTGTCGTAGCAGGTTGTCTCATAGCTGCCGTCATCACAGGAGGTGGTCCACTATCTCGGCCCAAAGTCCACTATTCCCGAACCCCCACGAGGGGACCGGGGGGGAAGGCTCCGCGCCCGCCGTCGCGACCCACTCCGCCCATTACGCAACTTTCCAAAGCTGAGATCACCGCGCGTGGATACCCGAGAAACACCGTTGCTGCTTTCGAGTGGGACGGGCCATCACCGGCCTCACAACTCGAGCGCGCTGCCGCACTCATGTGGGAGACCGCCAAGTTTGAGAGGGAAACGGCGCAACTGAATAACCTTTGACCAACCTACCGACTAAGGAGACCGCATGAAAGTGAACCGAACCCTAGCCCTACTAGCTTTATTCGCCCTATGCCCGCTGCTGCCCGCCGACGCCCAGCGCAGCACGTTCAGCGCGCCACGAACAACCTACAGCGCGCCAAAGGTGTACACCGCCCCTTCGGTGCCGCGCGCCGGGGTGTACACGCCCAAGACGCCGACGAGCCGAGCACCCACCACGGGGCTCTTCCCGAGGCGCTCGACCACCAACGTCCCGCCCGCGGCGAGCGCCCAGCGCCTCACCCCTTTCCCGCCTGTTTCCCGCACCGCGCCGGTCACCAGCTACCGCTCGTACAACGCCTACGAGAGCCCGAACGGTTTCGCCAACGTCCTCCCCTGGCTGTTCCTGTGGAGTGCCACAAACGACGTGGACGTCGAATTGGCCGAGGCCGGTGAGGTCGAGCGGGTCGCCGACCGGACGGTGGGCGTGAATCCGGTCGCGGTTGTGGGCATTCTGGCGAGCCTGGGCGTTCTCGTCGCCGTCATCTTCTTCTACCGACTCGTGAGGTCGTGATGGACAACAGCGAGGAACCTATGCCCGAAAAAGCCGTAAACCAGCCGATCCCCTTCAAAGAGCTGCAAGATCAGTTCAGGGATGCACAGTCAGATGAGGAAGCCGCCTTCCTAAGACAACAGCGGGTCGAATACAAAGCGTTTCAGCATCGTCAACTCGACCGAAGGCTCAAGTTCCTCAGCGAGAACTCCGAGGCCCTGGCGAAGGCTGAAATCAAGGATATCGAAGAACGACACAGAGATTTCATCGAGCGCTGAACCGGTCAAGCGAAAGCGAGGAACCATGCCCCAAGCAACCCTAGCCCTCACCGACGCGCTCCTTGAGCCGCCGGGCAACCTACTGCCCGGGCACCTGGCGCTGATCAACGCCCTACAAACCAAGCGCGGCAAAAACTCCCTTGTCGAGAGCGACATCATAGCCCGCCCGATCAGGCTTACCGGCGACCAGCTTTCGTGCCTGTACACCCGCTTTCCCAGGGAGGAACTCGAGAGCTTCGCGCAGCAAATCAACGAGAACGGCGGCCCGCTGCTCTCGGCTCACATCACCGACGACCGCCCCATCGGCACCTTTTACGCCGCAACCGTGACCGAGGCGGACGGGGCGCTGTGGCTCGACACTTACGTTTACTGGCTCGCCGATGAGGAAGGCAACAAGCTCGCCCGCGACATCGACGCCGGAATCATCCTTTAGAGGTACGCTTCTCTCTTACTCAATTAGGCTATTTAGCTTTTGAAATAGACTTTCAAAGCGAGTTAGTGCCTCGTCCATACCCGGCAGTTTCTCTAGAGTTTCCAGTGGAGTATTTAAAAGCATGGTCATTGGCTGGTAATGGTCAAACTCCGGTATGTGCGGCGGTAAGGTGCGGTAGTGGTCCTCCACTTCCTTTACGACTCTTATGTTTGCGTCCTTTGCTCTAGTCTTTGGGATTTTCTTTGTTCCTAATGCCGCTAGTTGTAGGTTTACGAGGGAGATATAAAACTCTCTCCCAATTAGATCCTCGATGTCCGCCTCGTCTTGGCTTACGAAGTCGGTTACTTTGAGCAGGTAACCATCTTGCAAAATCTTTGCCTTTTCAAGCTTCTCCACTATGGCCTTTTGAGAATCGTGATAGTCAAGTAAAGCAGCGATTTCTAAACCCCTGTTGTGGAAAAGTGACACGAAGCTGGTGACTTTCGGTGCTCCCTCGGCGGGTGCGATAGCCCAGCGAACATCTAAACCTTCCCGATCCCTGCGAGTCAGCTCTCTTGAGAACCACTTCATGTAGGCGTTTTCGCTCGGGCCTTCAACGACCAAGACATACGGTCCAAGAAACAGGGTATTTGCTACGTCTAGGCCGATTTTGCTTTGGAGTGGAAGTATAGTGTCTCGGTCTCGGCTTAGTATTTCCTCCCCTACTTTTGTGCCTAAAATTTCTTCTTCACCTGAGCGACGATCAAGTTTTACGACATCCTCGACGGTACGTAACGAAAAGATGTTCTCATTATCGATCATGAAAGGTGAATGTGTGGTGTAGATAACTTGGTGGCTCGGTTTAAGCCTCTGGTTAATATAATTTAAAAGGTCTTTTTGGGCTGTACCATGCAAAGTCAAGCCCGGCTCGTCAAGTAGCACAATAATGTTTTCGCCATAGTTTTTCTTGATCTGTGAGAACCAAACAAGGAAGGAAAAGAACCAAATGAACCCCGTGCTACGCTCATCAAAATTCACTGTGGCGCGATGCCTTGTGTTGAGGATGCGTGTGTTAAACACGGTTCCCGTATTGAAAGGTGGGGGGTCTTCAGGTCTGGCTTGATCGTACCGAAACTCCACCTCGAGGAACCGATTCTGCGTCCAATAAAGCTTTAGTTGGTCGGTTAAGCTGTTTTTGACAGCTTCAAGCTCAAGGATGAATTCTTCCGATCTGCCAAACGTCTGAATCTTGTCCAAATCCGTGTTGGCTAAGTCAAGAAGGGCCAAAAATATTCGATCCTCCATTGTAAGTGTGTTGCTCACGCGCCGTCGGGCTAACTCTGCTGTGGAAACCTTTCCCGGTAATTTGTCATAATCCCGGAAATATACAAATTTGGGAAGCAGCGCACTCTCCAGTTTTTTAACGATGAAATCCGCAGCACTAAGGCTTCCTCCAAATTTCTCATTGAGAGTTGTTTGAAGAGCCGTCTGCTTTTCCGTAGGGGTTTGAATTTGCTTGAGATTGTTTGTGAGATACCATACGTCTGCCGAGTCATTTAAGGAAGCGCGTTCGCCTGCTTCCAGACCTGCATCGTCCAGAAGCCGATTTACTATTAGTTGTTCATTAATGCCAACTCCCCAATAGCTTGTATTACCGTAGCCACGTGAGACTGTTACCTCGTCGCTCGTAAGGACACCTTTGCCCAGTAGATTCTCTATGCTTGCTTTATCGCTAGCTTCTAGTTGCCATGTGGTTGTAAGGACGTTTTTCTTTTTTACCTCTCCACGCTCTCGACTAGTTGCTAAGTAACGGCGAGGATACTCCACCTCTTCAAAATTTCTTTCACCTCCTGTTATAGGATTCAACTTGTACAACGCCTGGATAATCGCTGACTTTCCAGCTTCGTTCTTTCCCACTAAGCAGGTCACATCGTCAACAGTGAATTCATTAGAGTCTAAAACGCTTTTATAATTTTCAACCTTAAGCTTTTTGAGCTTCATGTGCTGTCCTCTCGATGGGTGTAGCAGTTTGCCCGTCCGAGCGGCTGTAGTTGGCGCTCATCGATGCTCCAAAATGTCACATACGCTTACAGGACCGCCGGTTAATGCTTTCAGAGCCGTAATCGCCTTGTCCAAAGTGTCTAGTGCAGCTTGCTTTTGTTCACCTCGGGCCATGCTGTAAACGGTATTCGGAGCCAAACCAGATTCTTTTATCAAAGCGTAAGGGGTGATGTTGTGAGCGTCTAAGAACCTTTTGAGCTGCCAATCAATCATGGCTGTATAGTAGCACAGATTATACTAAAAGGGTTGACATATACTTAACCCCTTGATAGTATAAAAGCATCAGAGAAGGCGTCCAACCGCCAAGCTAGCCGCCTCTCTGATGGAACGGAGTCCGAGATGATTGTAGCAGCACCGACCTTAAGCCAAGCTGAAGTCAGACCACCTAAGCAGACGAAACTGCTAGGCGCAACTGTCAAAGGCGTCGGCACGATCACCACCGTCAGCGTTCAGAACATCTGGCGCTGGGCGCTCATAGAGGACGCCACCGGCAGAGAGCATCACGTGTTCCTATGCGACCTCAACCGCGACCAGCTCGCCCTTCCGGTAGAGCCGCGCCCTTACCGCGAAGTGCGGCGGCGTATCGGCGTGGGGCTCTGGGAGGATTGTTATCAACTGGCGACCCAGCCCTTTAGCGACCTGACGCACGTAGACACCTTGGAGCGGGCCGCCTAGTGCGCGGCCCTGATGATTTACCTGTCCTGATGAGCGTCCCTGCCGATGCGCCCGTCCTCGCCCGCTTGGAGCTGGGCGAGGACAGCATCACCTTCGAGCTTCACCACCCTACTTATGAGGTCGTCGTCCTAGAGGTCGGCTTCAAAGACCGCTCACACTACTACCGTCTTGCCGAGACGGGCTACACCACAGACGCCGCTCCGAGCAGCCCTACCTTTCTCTTTCTAGTCGAAGCCGCGAACGGCAAACGCTACCGCTGGTACGTCCACACTGAGAACCCGGTAGAGACGTTTATCCAGATCAACGAGCACATAAAAGCTAAGGTCACACTAAAGTTTGACGCCGCCATCATCCCTTACGTTGTGCAGCAAGCGGCTTATGCGTAGTAGCAAAAATCTAGCCCCTCTGCGTAAGAGGGGCTACCTTCCTTGGGGTGATGCTGCACTGCCCTATCAACCTGAAAGGTGACGAGATGAGATAGCGCAGAAAGGAGTACGTAACTAGACGCATCTGGGACGGCTTTCTTGACAGGCAGCCGAGCCTAGACGCTAACCCAAAATGGAGGTTTGGGCTGTGGGCAGTGTACCGGAGAAGCGCTGTAAAACGTGCGGCGAGACAAAGCCGCTCAACGAGCAAAACTTTAAGCGGGGTAAAACCTACGCGGGTGGGTGGCGGCCGCGTTGCCGCGAATGCTTGAATGCCGAAGGGAGACGCTACGCCCGCGAACACGCCGAGGAGAATGCGGCACGTAGTAAAGCTTGGCGCGAGGTGAACCGGGAATGGGTTAGGCAACGCACCGCCGCAAACCAAAAAGTCAAGCAACCCAGCCGAACTCTTGTACAGCGAGCTAGGCGCGAGGCGACTCGAGAGCTGGTAAGGGAGAAAGCCCGAGCCGCCTACCGCGCGCGACCGGAGAAGTTCCGAAATTATCAGCACCGCCGTCGCGCCCACAAGCTAGCTGCCGAAGGCATGCATAGCGCCGACGATGTGCTAAAGCAGTACGGAGCGCAGCAGGGGCGGTGCTGGTGGTGCTTTGCCGAACTCGGCTCTAACTATCACGTTGACCACCGCATACCGCTCTCGAGGGGCGGTAGCGACGGCCCCGAAAACATCGTGTGCGCTTGCGCTCATTGCAATCAGACGAAAAACGCCAAGCTGCCGCACGAGTGGAACGGGCGGCTTCTCTAAGCCGCTGTGAGTACTGAAAAGCCCGGTCAACACCGGGCTTTTACTTTTGGAGGTACCAATGCCAATTGCAACCCTCGGGTTGTCCCAAGCCCTTCACCTCCTTCTCCTGCTCGTCTTTGCTCAGGCGGTCTTCAGGAACTAGCGCGAGCGCTTCGGT
>QQTW01002419.1_pt1 | contig 13522 bp, 13 predicted proteins | sample 1904831 | NCBI WGS metagenome assembly QQTW01 (sample SAMN09435610, study PRJNA476489) | Subsurface metagenome, whole genome shotgun sequencing project. | reverse complement strand
GTGATCAAGTCAAAGCCAGGGGAGTCGTCTTTGGAAGGTGCCAAGTTCCAGAGGACTTCGTCAATCACAGACTAAGCCTCTTAATCGCAGAACACATAAGCCAGCTGCGGCGATGTGTAAAATTAGGCTCTCAAAGCTCCGCAAAACGTCTCGATAGCTGTGCGTTCTGGAAAGTGGCATACGAGAAGTCAGAAGCAGCTCAGAGTAATCTCCTGGACAAGAATTATGAGCTTGAACAGCAGATAGAACGGCTGCGTGGTGATCTGCGACCATCCAGAGTAGGTGATGCGCAAGCTGGGTTGACGAGGAAAAGAAGTTTGAAGCAAGCGACGAAAAAGAGCACCAACTGCAAGCCCATCTCTGCAGAGGGAAAAGTGGATAGTACGCAAAGACCAGGCAGATGCTTAGAGTACAGCGATACAGATCTCGGCACTACTGACGACCTGGGTGGATGTAAGTTACTTGGCGAGTCCCTATTCCTTCGCTGACTATTCATACCACAATAGCCGCTCTTGCCAGGAATTTCTTCGCTCTTCGACGATTCCTGTCTGCGCGAAGATTAGACAGCAATGGTCTTGCGAAAAGCCTCAGCAGAACATGTGTAGCTGCAGATGCATCGCTCTCTGAGTCAATCAAATCCATTTCTGTCCCATTAGCCAAAAATGCAAAAGCTAAAGAGGTAGGTGAGGCTACATTAGCGGGTCTTATGAGGACCTCTCGTGCTCTGCGCCTTTGCTGTCCAAGTTTACTTCGAGCCGTGGAGAAGCTGTATTCCCAGGAGAGTACCCAGGAGTGCTCTGTCTACACCGTTGTTCAACTGTTCCAAGATATATTAGGCCATCTCCACGAGGTTGCAGCTGTGGCAGCAGGCAGAACTATCGAAGATGGCGGATGTCTTAGACAAAACAAGCCACGTACCGTTAAGCAGCAGCCCATGTTGACTTTGGATCTTGATGAATTGTGCAAGTCCTTGACCAAGCTAGCGATGCAATTTTTCGACACGCTTGATTTGGCCCAGCTTTCACACAATAAGGTCCTCGAAGGCTTAATCAGCGTTTTCCTGGATCATTTGGGCTCATCACTCTCTTTGATCGTCTTCGCTAACAAAGAATGTTCTGCGCCTAAATCTGTTCAGCTTGGCGTCCTTCCACCTTGCGGTTTTCTGGATACGTTTGGTGTCGACCAAGAAAGTGCAATTCTCACAGTCCAGCACGAGGCCCGGTATCTTGTCACCATGCTCCGCGAACTTATGCTCATTATTGGCAAGGAGAAATCTCACATGCGATCTGACTCTGTTCCGCTCCACAACACGCGTAAGTCCCTCAACATGAGCAACAGTGCTTTCGCCGCTAGTATTCGGGATAAGTTGCAGCACACACTTCTTCGGGGAGTTTTTGGTGACGATGACAAGTCGTTCAAAGAGGCAATCCGAAGACCTGACACGAAAAGTGTCGTCCATGACATCGATGTGGCATATAATGGACGGGAAGACGTTGGAGAATGGTTCGTAGGGGAGGTGTGGGCTCTTGTAGGGTGGGATAGTTTGAAGGGATAGAGAGGTCATCTCCTAGTCTTGCACCCATCTTCAAGCTTCATGTCGAGTATAGATGCTACATTTTGTGGTCCCGAAACTCATACGTCTAGATGAAGAATTTTGACAGCATTTCCTCCTAGTATGCCTTCTACGACATCTCCATTCTTTTCAAATGCTCCTCGGATTGCGGCATAGTTCGTACTAACGCTTGGCCATGTATCCGACTCCTCTCCTAATGGTGGAAAGAAAGGATGATCTGTTCCGAACACGACCCTTCCCACACTGCCAGCGTCTACTGCTGCTTTGAGTCCAGGCTCTCCATATATCACTGCGTCTAGATAGATATTTGTTTTGAGTACCTCCCAGATATCCTTTTTTGGGCCTTGCTTCCCTCCGGCGTTGGCGACGAACTCGCGCTCGTGCTCGACGCAAGACTGAAGGCGACCAGCTAGGAAGGGTAGAGCGCCTCCTGAATGTGCGAGAAGCATTTTCAGATTAGGGAAACGATCAAAGACACCAGCCAGGAACATGCGTGAGACAGCAATCGTAGTCTCAAGGGGGAAACCCAGCGCTAACGGTAAAACATGACCGGACCTCGCAACGACTTCTGGGCCACCAAACGCCGTATCCGGGAGACCGTAGTGTGGATGTAGAAATACCATTGTCCCCGTATCCTGCAACGCTTGCCAGATTGGGTTCAGAGCTTGATCATCCAGGCCTAGTCCAAGACCGGTGGTTCCCATGATGATACCTCTAATGTGATGCAAGGTTTTCAGTCTATTCACTTCGGCACAACTGTCTTCTGCCGAGGCCGAAAGAGGAAGTGTGCCGAATGCGAAGAGTTTGCAGACCGAACTTGACTGGTCCTTGTTGAACTCGGCGCATGCCTTTTCGAGTTCATCATTGACCGTCTTCGCCCATTTGGGCGATTCCGAGCTAGGAAGAAAGTTCAGCCAAGGATTGGCCAGAGACACGACCGAGATGTTAATGCCATGTAAGGTCATGAAAGTGCGCTTGGTTTCCCAGGATGAGTACGAGGCATCTATAGGTCGTCCTCGATTCTGAACCGGCTTTGACTGGTCATCGTCTGAAGGGAGAATGATGAGCCGTGCATCGCCTGCCGTAGGTTTGTGTATATAAGGAACTTGGTCTCGAGAAGCCAGGAGCTCAATATAGGATGGTGGATAGATATGTGTATGGATATCCACCACGACATGCTTGTCGGAGGCCATAATGGAAGCCCTGCAAACCGGAAGTTTCAGAGTACAATTTGATTTCTGTTACGACGAAAGGATTGTTACACTGAGCTTAGTAGTTCTGCCAATCAAATGGTGTGTCGGCCTTGATCCTTATCTCCCCACTTTCAGACATGGACCATGATTTCAAGGAACAACCAAGCCTCAATATCGCGTGATCTACGACGTACAACAATTCTTATTGCAACAGCTCGTATTCGTGAACTTGAACTGTGAAGCTAGAGCCTATATCCTCCCCTATCACCCCTGAACTAGGCCGCTAGACACACTACTTGAAGGTCGGTCATGGCGGTGACAACGATTGGAGTGGAAAAAGATGATCTGGTCATTCCCGTATGAAGGAAATCTCCTCATATCTCCACAAATTGACAGGATAGTAGATTGTTGATTTTTCAAACTTCGTCTATGGTTCAGCCGCTGCCAAATTAACAGCAGCGGAATCGATATACCACGCCTTCAAGACCTCTGGATTTGTCTATCTACGTAATCATGGCATTCCATCGGAAACCGTGGCAGAAGTCTTTAGCAGATCAGCAGAGTTCTTCACACGGCCTCAAGAGCAAAAAGACAGTTTGGCATGGACCACTCCAGAAAGCAACAGGGGATATGTGACCTTTGGGAGGGAAAAGGTCACGCAGTCGTCGGATATTGAGGAAGTATCCAAGCTTCGTGCAAGCAATCCTGACTTGAAAGAGTCCATAGAGATTGGGAAGGAAGGCGTCCCAGATCAACCTAATCTATGGCCAGAAGAGATGGATGTCGAAGGTAAATTGTTCACGACTACCATGAAGTCGTTTTTCTTGACATGCAATGAGCTCCATGTCAATTTGATGAGGGCGATTGCGCTGGGAATGGGATTAGACGAAACTTTCTTCGACCCATTCACTAGCGATGCTGACAATACTCTGAGGTTGCTGCATTACCCAGAAGTGCTGAAGAGCGTTTTCAAGGACAATCCGGATCAGGTTCGGGCCGGCGAACACAGTGACTACGGGTCCATTACTCTACTCTTCCAAGACCATGTCGGGGGCTTGGAGGTCAAGACTCCTCAGGAAACGTTCGTACGAGCAAAGCCGATTGAGGGTACGGTGGTGATCAACGCCGGAGACCTTCTCAGCAGATGGAGCAATGATGAAATCAAGTCGACAAATCATAGGGTAGTGCAACCTCCAGCACAAGAAGGGGATGAATCGGAAATGTACCCTGCGAGGTACTCCATCGCCTACTTTGGCAATCCAAATTTCAAAAGCACTATCGAGGCATTACCTGGGACTTGGGAGAAGGTGCCTGACGGAAAAAAGTATCCTCCAGTGAACAGTGGTGACTACCTGGTACAAAGATTGACAGCCACATATTGATTGGAAAGAATTGAGAAGGGGCTTGCGAAACCGCAAATCTGGTCGACTGTGTTTTGATAGCTCGACGCATTTTCCATCTATGCTTTAGAAATGAGATTAGTATGACGAGCGGTACACTCCCGATCTTCCATCTTCCACCACCTGTAACCACAGCGTTGCCGATGATATGCTCCAGCCTTGCTACGGAACCGCAGGATGGCGCCTGCGATATCTTTCTCATGCTTGACCTAGTGGCTAGGATGGCGCCACGGTCAAGTTAGCTCTCTTCAGGGCCAGTCTCAATTCCCACTGCGGGAATGCTGGCGCTGACATATCACTGTAATCAAGACCTGGTGCAGTCACATTGGAGCGAATGTCCAATTTATCCAGCAATTTTGCCATGCTCTTCATCAGGTGCACGACACAAGCCACCCAGAGGTACACACTTGAACTGTCCGAAGGAGCTCGTAGTATCGGACTGGATATTACGATCAAAATCCCTCCATTATCAAGCGCCTTGCAAGCACAGATGAGGAATCGTTAACAAAGACCAGGAACTTTACCGACGTGACAAGGATGATACAGTGGGATTATCATTAATTGTCGTTGAGCAAGCTTGAATCATGAGTCAAGGGCCGAAGACAGTTGAGGCAACACATTGCCAAGATATACAGCCAAATCAGGCAAGGCGTGGCATTGGTTATCTGTCTGTGGAACTGCGATGTCGATCAGCGAAGTGAAGCCCACCGAGTCATTTAGACTTTAAGCCCTTGAACGAGCAGAGTCACAGAGTCTGAGGGCCATTATTTCACGCAATAATGGTGATGAAAAGCGCCATCGCAACGTTTTTGGTACCTGGATGAGTGAGTATTCGCTCTATCCTCGAAAATGCCCGCAGAATGATCCTATCTGAGGAGCGCATTCTCCTGTCGCAAGATCCAATACCTGACGATTTAAACGATTGGCCGGATTTTACCTTGACCGACGCAAAAGTACGAGTTGCCGGAAGCTCGAACTACGCCAATCTGCTCGAAGCCAACGCCGATTATCCGCTCTCCGTGACTGGAAGATTATCTCGCTTGGACAATCAGCGAGCGAAGCTCGGTATTTCATGTCACATTCTTTTCACGCTCTACCATCGCTGATAATTATCCTTAAAAGTTATAGATCCCAGATACACCCAGATTCAGCTCAGAATCGACAATTGTACCCAGTACGCTTTTGGTCAAGATCCGTTAGGCAAGTCAGTGATCTGGGCTGGAGGCAAGGCGGGCTGGTACGAGATCATCCCTTCCACCAGATACGCAGCAATATACGAAGACATAGTCAAGGCGGTTGACCTGGTATACTTCTTGAGTGACGCTCATCAGAAATTCGCCTCTAGAAGACCGATACGAGGAGCAAAAGTTGAGGAGTTACTGGTCTTGTACCAGCAGCACACAGATTATCGAGTCGATGACAATGCTGAAGCCGAAGCCATTTTCGAAAAGCACCACTCATTCTTGATCAGACAAATGTTGGAGGGCTGGGAGGGCATCAACTGGGCGCGGACTCATCTCTGGAGCTACTTCTCGAGGTTGTACCCAGACGAGGTTGCTCGTGACCCGGTGACGGAATCTGAGGAGGATGAAGAGCAGAATGAGAATTTCTCGACTTCGGAAGATGAAGAGTTGAAGTCTCAACGTTTCTCGAGTAATGACGAAGGCAAGGAAAAGACTTGGGCTGATGTAATTATCGAGGATATAATGCATTTAAAGGCAGGGGGGAATATGTGTAAGAGACGTTGCAGCATCGATGGTATTGCTAAGATCCTTGTCAAACAATACGGAGTGGGCTCTAAGAACGAAGCAAGTGGCATTATCAAAAATGCTGCGCAATCACTACTCAGGCGCCTGGACGCTGACCCTCATCAGGGCAGGAATGTAACCTGGAGCAGAAAAATGCTCTATCGACAGTTGCAGAGACTAACCAACAGCGAGCAAGAGCTACAAGAGGATGAAATCACAAGTGATATTGTCACCCCTGCCAAAGCACCGGCTAGTCGCCATCATCAGAAATCTATCCTCAGACTTTCAACTGGCGCCGGAAAGGGTAAGAAAAGGATGCTGAAAGCTCTGAGCCCTCCAGAAGACGATGATGAAGAGGATGGGAATGATGAAAAAGCATTGAATTCTCCACTAGTCACAGAGACGCCGACTAAGAAGAGGAGGCTGAGCTCAGACTTGAGAAATTGTCTGGGACGACAGCTGACTGATGTGAGCACAATGCAGACCGTCGCAAACGGTCCGGCATCTAATGTTCAATTGGAACAGCTTGATTTGATCAGGAAAGAGAGTCTCGCAAACGGTCGCTTGCATGTCGACCATTTGGAGGCACTTGTCGAGGGTTTTATGCAGAGGCGCAACTAACATGTTATGATATCCAGCAAGAAGGAACATACGATAATGTCGTGCCCGTCTTGAAAAGATCTAGGAGGGAGGACGGCTGCGACACAGCTTCAGCCCACTGTAGGGATGGACAGTTCAATCTCATAAAGTTGTTGTCTTTCTCGAAGGTTTTCATGCGGAGGTCTTTATCACAGCCACCATGTCAGGCTTCTATTCCTTCAGGTCAGTAACACGGCGCAGAGCTCTCCTTATATGCTGCTTAGGCCATTTGTTTCTTGCTGTAAGCGAAGACTGATGTCTCACAATGATCTAAGTTACTTAGTACTGAGTCATGCAGACAGGTAGCCAAACCAAGACCTAGGGTTAGCGTACTACTAGTACAACTAAGCTTAAAAGGGTAATGCAGTTGAATGAGCAAATTCTAACTGGAATCTTTCTAATCTTCCACTTCACCAACAAGCTTGACACCAAAGCTTTACAACTCTACGCCAATGTTTAAAATGGCAGAAAGCGCCAGTAAAATTATTGAGGGTGTCTTCGGTGAGGCCAATTCCTCACTCAAGCCCTTCGGTTACGATTCCTGACTTTCAAAATTCCGCAAGCCATCAACAAACCACTCCACCTTTCCTCGGCTCAAGTCCTGCGTGATCTGCAGGAACGCTTTCGATCCTCCGCCCTCTTTGAACCGCTTTTGACTTGGCAATTGAAACAGGCTTCACAAGACGTCAATAAGTCCAGGCGAAAACGACGTGCTGCCGGTGAAAACGTCAAACTTGGACACGGTGGCACGTTAGATCCGCAGGCGACAGGTGTTTTGGTGGTTGGTGTAGGGCAGGGTACAAAGCAAATGAACAGCTTCCTCGGCTGCACGAAAACATACGAGACTACTGTTTTGTTCGGTAAGAGCACAGATACCTACGATGTGGCAGGGGAGGTGACCGCTTCGGCACCGCATTCCAATGTTACCAGGGCCTTGGTGGAAGAACAGCTTGCGTCTTTTCGAGGGAAGATCGAACAAGTGCCTCCCATTTACAGTGCGCTGAAGATCAACGGGATGAAAGCGTATGAATACGCAAGATCCGGGAAAGCACTGCCACGAGAGCTACAACCTCGCGACCTGGAAGTGGAGCATTGCGAAGTGGTCGAATGGCTTGAAGGAGGTACACATGAATATCGTTGGCCTGTTACGGAGGCCTCTGATGAAATCAAGCAGCTAGCTACAACAATGACGTCGGCAGCGCAGAGCAAGATCCAATGGCCTGAAAATTTCCAGAAGAGGAAGAGATCAGACACAATGAATGAGGATGAGAAAGATGACGGAAGCAATATAAAAAAGCAAAGGATAGCTTTCCAAGAGACCACCTTTGAGTCAGGTCCAAATCCAAGGTCCAGAGGCGAAAGCTCCAAACATAAGGACCCAGTCAAGCAATCCCCTCAGACTTCCTATACGTTGATCCACGAAGGAATGACGCCCGATGAGAAGGCCAAACTACACACACATGAACTACGACCCTTGTCATCAGAGGTTTGTCCGGCGCCTGCTGCACGCATCCGTGTGACTGCTTCAAGTGGTTTCTACGTCCGCTCTTTTGCTCACGACCTCGGGATTGCTTGCAGGTCACTTGCCCTGATGGCGACCTTGTTCAGAAGCAGACAGGCTGAGTTTGATGCCAGATCAGCGCTCACCTACCAGGATCTCGAAAGCGGCGAACACATTTGGGGTCCCAAATTGCAGAGCATGCTCGAAAATTGGAATGCGCGGCATCCTGGGGAGCCGAGAACTGACGAAAGGGATATGTCGGGAAGTTCCCGGAGACCATTCTGGGGACAAGGAGGTGGCCGGGGGCAGAGAGCAGATATAGGTGTAGTCAAGAGAAACGGAGCAAAGCGGGCTTCTCATCGGGAGCATAGGAATACTAGTTCAGAAGAGGACTGAGCCTTGCGCATGGCGTGGGCTGTAAATGGAACCAATGTTCTTCGCACCAACCCGACAGCTAGTAGGAGGTACTGGCTGCTCTGTTGTAGACTTGGTTGGCTGTGGACACCCTCATCACGGAATATTGCAGACAAGAGCCCCGGGTCCTTTGGCGCCGTTAGTAAGCATGATCTCCATTCAGCCCTACGTAGTACTAACATAGCATGTAAATCAGCCACCATCGTTCCGACGTAAACCGAAACATACCCATGATCATTACTAGTAACTAGTTAGTAACTTAGTTGGATTCGGCCTCCAAGCCACGACTTTCCTTGCAACTTGAGAGGTGTCGTAACACTCTTGGCACTGCATTGTCCATTGATCCGATCATAGGCAACTTTGTAGTTACATGCGCCAGAATGATTTCATCTACAATCCGCTCTCTCCATACCTGTCCGGATAGGGCTGTCCTCATGATTCAAGCTACGGTCCATGTTCCGAAGTACTACACTCTCTTCTTGGAGACATCTGCAGAGCGAATCCACATGTTGGGAACCCTAACCCAACCATGCCAGAGGTTACGCAGGCCAGACTGTTCCCAATTTCCTCGAGCACCATCACTTCACCTTCGGATAGCACGGATTCGAAGCTGCAACCAACTAGCAACCCCGGAGACACCGAAATAGGTACAGGTATCCATCATCGCGCAAATGGACAATAACAGCCTGGAATCCCGAGGCGAGTAACAAACCAGCTGATTTCTATGTTCAGTAGATAGTACCAAGACAAAAGCGCACAGCGGCCATGTCATTCAGACACCTGAAGTTGTCTCCAGTCCTCAAACCACTTTCACCATACCAACTTCGCAGACAGAGACAGAGAGAGGCTTAGGCGTAGCGATTGATCCTATATCTCAAGTTCGTGATTGCCCTCTCCGCTTTCACCGTTCAGGAACTGATTGAGCCTGCTAAGCAAATCTTCGAAAGAACAAAGTCTCACCAAAATGTACCTCGCAACATACTCCCTACTTCCTCTGATGCCAGCCTCGGCGCATCCCAGCAGCCTCATGATAGCTCAGTTACAGCGGATGTCACAGAGCCAGTAAGCTTGCGTAGACAAGAGAGTGTAAACTCTGTGAACAAAGGATCAAAGGACAAGAAGTGAGTCTACCCGCCGCCTTATCGCAATTGCAGCAGGCGGTTTCTTTAGCAGAGACCTAAGGTCTCAATGGTCGGCTCGCTTCTCAAGTCTCATGCGCCACTTTTGTTGCCACAGGTAGCTGCTAAGATAGGGCCTCATTTAGGAAAGGTGTATCGCTTTTCAGCCGATTCATTGGCAGCAAAAAGAAAGATTCTCTACCGCTTGCTCACAGTGAAACTGCACGGGTTACAGGAGGACTATCTACGGATGCCGAAGCGGAAGTGTTCTCACAACCTATTGGTTTTGTGCCTCGATTTCCTGCTCCTCCTCGATATATTAAAGTAAGGGCAAATAACCGAAAACACAAGGAGTTCGAGCGGGTCTTTCTAGCGCAGGTCTTGCTCGAGCGAAGCCAAAAATCTAGAAGGAAGACCTCTGGGGATGAGGAGATTGTGCATGTTGATGAGGTTTCTGCTGGTCCAGGTCAACCGTTTAACAGGGCGATCTGGGCCATGGAATTTTCCCAAGATGGACGCTACCTGGCTGCGGCGGGCCAGGATAAGAAGATTCGTGTCTGGGCGGTGATCTCCTCAGCCGAAGATCGGGAGGCGCACGAAGCAGAAGAAGAGGAGAGGAACCCTGAACAGCCTGGTGTCAGGCTGAATGCGCCTGTACTAAGGACAAAGCTCATCAGAGACTATCATGGTCACACCTCCAGCATACTGGATCTCTGCTGGAGCAAGAATAACTTTCTGCTTTCTTCCTCTATGGACAAGACTGTCCGATTGTGGCATGCGACTCGAAGCGAGTGCCTGTGCGCTTTCAGACATCACGACTTTGTCACATCAATTGCGTTCCATCCACGCGACGATCGGTTCTTCTTGGCAGGCTCATTGGACTCAAAGCTAAGGCTGTGGAGCATACCAGACAAATCTGTAGCATACTGGGTAAACGTTCCGGACATGGTGACAGCGGTAGCGTTCACGCCTGACGGGAAGACCTGCATTGCAGGATGCTTGAATGGTCTGTGCCTTTTCTACGACACTGAAAAATTGAAGCTTCATTCACAACTCCATGTCAGATCAGCTCGAGGTCGGAATGCTAAGGGTAGTAAGATCACGGGTATTAACACGATCACGCTTCCGCCAGGGCATCCTAACGGAGATGTCAAATTATTGATCACCAGCAACGACTCGCGTGTAAGAATGTATAACTACAAGGATCGCAATCTTGAGATCAAATTCAGAGGGAATGAAAACACATGCAGTCAGATTCATGCAACCTTTAGCGATGATGGACGGCATGTTATTTGTGGCAGCGAAGACAAAAAGGTGTATATATGGCCAACCGGACCAATTGAGAAACAAGACCAGGACAAGCGCCCAGTAGAGATTCTGGAAGCGCATACAGCAATTGTCACGTGTGCTATTCTAGCTCCAACGAAGACCCGGCAGCATCTCGCACAATCTGGAGATCCAATTTATGATCTCTGCAATCCACCGCCCGTTACATTAGTCGGGAATGATTCTGTCCTCTCGTCGCAAGCTCACACAGAAAGCAATCCGTCGATAAAAGACGAGACTACGGCTTCAGTTCCACAGACAGGCATTCGTTGTCAAAGAGCGGAGGAAACACCTGCTTATTTAGCTCGTCATGCACACCCTGGTGGCAATATCATTGTGACAGCCGACTATTTGGGACAGATCAAGATATTTCGGCAAGACTGCGCCTTCCAGAAACGCCGTTACGAATCCTTCGACAGCTCATCCCTGTTTTCTAGGAACCGTCTGCTTGGCCGGAATGGTTCAACAACCGCTCGTAGTAGTCTGTCTTCGGCACGAAACTCCATGTCGTATAGCAGCTTCAAAACTCCTTCGACAGATCGAATCGTCAACTGGAGAAACTCTATCACGAGCGGACTCACCAGCAACCCTAGCACCACCATCAACGTCGACGTATACACCAATCTCCAACGAACGCGTAGCGATTCACCACGGAAAACGAGTGCGCAGGTTTCGTCTTTTTATCATCACCTTGCAGCAAAAGCACCCTCAATTGCTACTAATAGCTCATATCCCTCGTCTCAACAGAAATCATCAAACGAGTCCATACACATGGCGGGGGTCGAGACAGAAAAATTTCATACCCCACCAACCATCCCCAGTGCGCCAGACAAACCTACGGATAGGGCTACAGAGGCAGGGGCCAAGGCATTAATCCCAGATTCTGAGAATACCCTATACTTACAAGGCGACCACAGTTACCGCTATTGGAAGCCAGGGGAGTTGGCCGCCATGGCTCAACGTGAGCCGAGAACACCAGGTCTCCTAAACCCGGGCGACACCAATGGCAATTCGTTGTTGCGAAAGCACAGTTCATCCAGCAAGATCAGCAGCGAAAAAAGCTCGGATGAGACTGCAACCACTGAGGCGGATGGAGACCAGAGCAACGAGATCAAATGTGAAAGATGTGGTGGGAGAAGCTTTCGAGTGAAATTAGAGCTGAATCAGGAACAAAGATTAAGCTGCAAGAGATGTGGTAATGCCGTTTGAAGAGGCAGAAAGGACGTGAGTATACCAACACACAATCTTTCGCGCCGGCAATGTCAGGGAAAAATGTACTCCTGGATAAATTGCGAAATTGGGTTTTCCAGGTTAGACGATTTTGTACATTAGATAGGTCTATAGAAACCACGGAGAAATCCGGCAACGCTGAACTGGAGTGACGTGGAAATGTGTTGCTTCTTATTGGGCGATGGCGATTCAAGTAACTTACAAGTCAAGCCTCAGGCTCTTCGCCTAACTTGTTCACTCGATCCAGAGCGATATCACAAATGGCCTGTCAATGTCGCTTAGTACGACAACAATTCGACTTGCTCCAGGTAGCCAAAGTTTGCTTACCTTGATCATATCCGACTTCTCTTGCTTGAGATTTCCTCGCTCGATCCTCCTTTTCATGTCTTCCATGATGAGGTGCCTACTTCGACCATTGACAAACACTCTGCAATACAGTCAGCACATCTTCAAGGATCCCCTGCAAAGGACAAGCATGATAGAAGAACTGTTTGTCGTCCGACTTACACGTATTTCAGCCCGTTAAATCGCTCTTCATACTGACGATTTAACTCTGCTAGTCCCTCCGCTTCCCCTTTCTCCACTTCACCCCCTTGCAGCTGCGCCTGCTCCCGCCGACTGATTTTGCTGTCAACTTCGTTCCCCCCTAATCTTGGATGAGCCGCAAGAATAGCATCAAGCCATTCGGTGTCGCTCGTTGACGAGGACCTTAACAGAGAATACAGCTGGTCTCCGATCGCTGAGATGAGGGCACTGTAGTCTGAATAGGTAGTGTCGTGGAGAGTGGAGATAGACAGAGTATGTAATTGGGTACATGATTCAAAGAGAGTGTCTAGGATCTGGGCTCTGCGTTCTGTGGAGAGAGAGGGTATGGATGATATTGTTGGGAGGGCTGTCATTGTCGAAAAACCTGCATGGGAGGTAACGAAAAGAGCTGCAGGTAACTGTTAATTGCTAATATTTTTATATTGGTCCTGATATGCCGTGAAAACAAGTGAACGGCTGGTAATAGTCATATTCTGTGTATGGTGCTGATCGAGTTGGCATCAAATACTACGTCAACGAAGTCCCCCGAGGTTTAGCCGCACTTGCCGCAAAGGGCGGAATGTCTTTGCGGAGGTACATTTAGAGCGGTATATTTAGAGTAGAAAGATAGCACTAAATATACCTCTCTTGATGCTATTTCAGAACTATTAAAATCACAGATAGCACAACCAGTGGGATTAGGGGAAGAATGCTACACATAACTCTTGAGTCAGCCACTTTACTTTCAGCCAAGATCCAGAGAACTAAGGTTAGACTAAATCACCATGAGCTAAGTCAACCAATGGCTGTGATTATTAGTAACGCATTGATCCTCTGGACCTAGTATTGAGTACT
>QQTW01002418.1_pt1 | contig 13525 bp, 16 predicted proteins | sample 1904831 | NCBI WGS metagenome assembly QQTW01 (sample SAMN09435610, study PRJNA476489) | Subsurface metagenome, whole genome shotgun sequencing project. | reverse complement strand
AGTCTTCTGGCGCGGCTGCCGTTGCGCAATCTGCACTGGAAGTCGACGACGCGCCCCCTGCGATCCATTGAAGTCGGCCTTGATTTTCTCCAGGACCGTGGACGCTCCTCGACCAGGCCATCTTGCCGAGGCACGTCGCTCGATGCCGCCAGCCGGCGCGCCAGTTACGGCCGTATGTGCCGCCGTGAATGCACTTGGCAACACGACATGGACGATCAGCCACTCAAAGGCGTCATGGTTCTCTTGCGCGCTAAGGGAGGAAGATGGATTGGACGGGGTCGTATGAGTCTTGATCCATTCTCGCACCTGCCGTCGAGCGGTCGCTTTGTAGCTGTCATTGTCGTCGCATCGAAGGAGATACAGCTTGAGGTAGGGTGTTTGACGTAGCCCAGGGATCTGATGCCGTCTCTCTTTCGGTGGCGCCTGGACGGCGGTGGTGGACGTCGCATTGGGTACTTGTTGAGGCTCCGTCGAGGATCGATCGCCTGGTCGAGGACGTGCTCCTCCATCATCCCGACTACCTGTCGACTCGCGCGACTCGGCCGTCTTCGAGACATCGGGCGTCGACTGGGACGGTGGTGGTGGTGGCTGAGGTAATGGACGATCATGAGGGATCAATTCCACGTGCAGCGAGGCAATGGATCGCAGGGGGCGCGTCGTCGACTTCCAGTGCAGATTGCGCAACGGCAGCCGCGCCAGAAGACTCGAGGAGATGAGGGGATAGACCGAGGAAGGGTCAAAGTACTCGACTGTAGAGATGGTACTGTTAGCAAACATTGTGTATGCATGATATATAGTTCCCAAATGCTAACGGGACGCGACACTCACGGACCCGTCACCTTGGAACTGGAGGAGGTCTCCATGGGTAAATTCCTCTAGCAAGGCGTCATGCTGCCCGGCCGGTGGTTGTTATGTAGAAAGATAACAGCTTCATGCTATATCCCTAACATGGGGCCCCACCTCGTCGACGATCCTGGAGTCCGACTCGACCTTGACTAGAGACAGCAAAAGTAACGATAGATAAATATATTTCGTTCCTTATTGCGATATCTAGTAAGTGAGCGGCATCCACAACCTTCTCTTGCACCACAACAACAATAGTGTAACTGGTCGATCATTGTCCGTCGTCATCTTGGTGGGGTGCTACTGGAAGCCGTTAGCAGAGCCTCAATTGACGCTGAGTCAGCACAGCCTATGGAGGGGTTCTCGGGTAGAGCGACCACCCTATTGAGTAATGCGACCCTCCCGCGTCTAGTATGTCGACCCCCGGGGATCGCTCTAACGTGGGGTACCCCCTCGTGGGACAGGGCCCCTCGTGGGACACTCTTCACCACATTCTCACTTCTAGACGTGTTCCTACACGTAGTTTTGATCTTTTTGTGGCATCAATCATGGCAACCCACGATGACGTTGATGCTGCTTTGAATGAATATCGCAATGGGCTCTACCTAATATTGCGGCAAGCAGCAGCCGCCTGGGATGTTTCAAAGCCCACGCTCGCTCATCGGAACAAAGGGTGCCAGAATCGGTATAGCATCAACCAAGATCAGCAAAAGCTTTTGTCCTCTGAAGAGAAGGTTCTTGTGAACCATGTGAGAGATCAGACGCAAGCTGGATATCCCCCTTCGGTCTCGGCTGTCAGGATGATGGCCAACATCTTACTTGAGCGCCGGCTGAGCCTTGGACGTGGCGTAGACAGCGCTCAAATAGTTTGGATCCACTGGTTCAAGAAGTTTGCTGCACGCCACCCAGATCTCAAGGCTATCAAGATAAGATCAATGGAGACGATGCGTGTTAAAGAGTCTAGCCCTGCTTGCTTAGGCGAGTGGTTTGAGATTGCCAAAGAACATCTTCCAGGGACACCGGTCTATAACATCTACAATATGGACGAGACTGGCATCATGCTGGGATACCTCAAGACTGCTAAGCGGGTTGTTACCACCGATGTACCCCGGCCATACCAAGCAAGCCCCTTTACTCGAGAATCAGCAACAATCCTAGAGTGTATTTCAGCAAGTGGAAGAGCCATCACACCCACCATCATCCTCAAGGCCAAGACACATCGGAACAACTGGTACCCGCAAGGAACCACTGGCCCATCGACATGGAACTACGCTACCAGTCTTAACGGTTATACCAATAACGAGCTTGGACTATTCTGGTTGGAAAAAGTCTTCGAGCCTCAAACCGCACCTCTTGCCAATGGACAACGTCGAGTCCTCGTCAGCAACAGACACGGCAGCCATGAAACTGCAGATTTCCTGACATTTTGCTTTGCGCATAACATCATGCTCTTACGTCTCCCGGCTCACACATCGCACTTGACTCAACCGTTGGATGTTGGATGCTTCAGTCATATTAGGAGGGAGTATCGAGAGCAGGTGGAATGGCTTTGTCAAGGAGGAGCAGATAGGATTCAGGAAACGGACGTTCATCGACATTTATGATCGTGCGCGGCATCGAGGATTGACTCAGAACAATATTGAGATCGGTTGGCGGGAGGCCGGACTCTATCCATTCAATCCTGAGAAGGTCTTGAGCCGGGTGCGCAACCGGCCAACCACTCCTCCAGCATCGAATAGTGAGTCAGAATCAGTTGCTCATTCATCAGTTGTTATCACCACGCCCCATACCGTGCGAGAGATCAACCATCAGGTGTCACAGGTACTCGAGGGCAGACCAACCTTTGATAGCCTCACTGTCAAAAGGGTCAAGACGCTGGGACGGGCAGCGGAGCAGATGATGGCTCGCAATACCTTTCTGACCCAGGAGAACATACGGCTGTGACAGCAAAATCAAGAGCGAACCAAGCGCAAAGTCACTGGCAATCATTTGCTGGGGAGAACTCGACTTATGACCGCAGAAGATATCACTACTGCTCGTCGGGTCCGTAGTGAGGGTGCAACGGCTGCTGCACTTCAGCCTGCTCCACCATTGCCGCACCTGGTGCTTGGAACCAGCAGTGAAGCTGACTTCACCTTGCTTGATGAGGAAGATCTCTCAGAACTCTACCACGAATATGTAGAGCTATATGGTGGCTATTAAGACCAATGTATGTAGCTATATACAATAGTTCTAAGAATCTGTCCCAAAAGGGGCCCTGTCCCACGAGGGGATACCCCACGTTACCGCCTTTGGGGATTAAAATCAGTAGAGCGACCCCCCCGGGCCTATGCACTTTATGCACCGCATAAAAACTTATACACCGCATAAAAAGTGAAAGTCAAAAGAATTAACTTACAGATGGGAGGTTTTGATCTTATATTGTTTTGTACTTATACTTATTAGCACTAGCAAATTACGCGCATATATATGTATTCATACTTTAGAGTGACTTTTTAATTAAAAATGGTCAAGATTGATAGAGCTCACTATACACAACGCTACTAGATTTGAGCGCGCTTTATCACCAGACTAAAAGTACTTGAAAATAGATATACTTCTGCTTTATGTCCTGCTTTATTCTTAGGGTGCCTTTTCTCATGTACACTTGAGCGATATATACTCAGCTCGGCAGAAAAATAAGTACTCATGAGAATAAATCTGTCCTAGTTTTTAATGTATTACACTGTATAACTATTAAGCGTTTATGCTTAGCTTTATGTTGAGCGCGTTGGGGGGTCGCTCTACTGATTTTACCCCAGTGCTGGTATAGCGACCCCCGGGGGTCGGCATACTAGACGCGGGGGGTCGCATTACTCAATAGGGTGGTCGCTCTACCGGGACCCCTATGGAGGATGGCGCTTGGAGTCTAAACCCCGCAATCCTATCCGCGCGGCTGTCAGGTCGAGTGTGTGCCCTGCCCGAAGGAACACCATCAACGTTGCCAGGGGAAGGCAGTTGTGCCCAACTCATTGGGAGCTCTACCCGAGAATCAAGGATACAAGGATGACTCGGTGCAACTATCCCTCCGTCAGGATCGTGACAGCCTCCACGTCGGCCGTCTATTCATCCGAATCATCCTTCCATCGTGACATCTTCACCCATTTCGAGGCTCTTGGATGACCAGCCGTGGCCCAGCTCTGGAGCAGTGTCGCCAATTGCCCTATGATTGAACCAATCATAGCTTCCTTTCACAGTTCAGCATGAGAGCCCTGGTCATGATGTTCTCTTTCTTTTCTTTCCTTCTTCCCGATATATCCCGCTTCCAGCTCCGGTTTGACATCGTCCTTCTCTCAGCCGTTTCTCGGGATCTTCGATCGGGGTCCTTGGGAGGTGAGGCTGCTGTTGACAGCCGAACGTGCCGTACTGCATGACCCTCTCCCCACAAGGCACTGTGCTCTCCCCCCGCTCTGGTTTTGATACAAGGCTGTCATTACCCAATGACAGCTGGACGGGCAATGCTTGATCAATCTTCACACCTGGACCATGCGGCTCAACCGCCACGCGAAGGAGGATCTCCATCCATCCCTCCATTCATCCAACCCTTCCTTCTTCCTTCCAGCTTTGCTGCTCTTCATTGCGGAAGTACATTATACCCGTCTTTTCCCCGTCCCCTAGCTAGCCTCTTATGTCCGTCTAGCTCAGTCAAACAATCAACAGACCATTCTCCCATGCAAACAAGATCAATCTCAACACCCTACTGTTCTCCCTTGATAGTCTTCTCAACATACGGTTGATTGAAAACATATCATTCCTTGACTCGCCTGGTGATAACAATTCACAACAACGATCCTCCCCTTCCATTCAGGATGTCCAAATACGGTACGATCTCCTCCTCCTCCTGCTCGTCGACATGTTTCCCTTTCCCAGACACACCGGTGACAACATAAGCGGATGTGCTCAGTAGTAATCATCGTTGTCCTTACCGTGGAGATTAAACCAATCTTCATCGTAAGTGCGACGGAGGTTAAAGGGTAATCATCATCGCAAAGACGATGATGATTACCGTGATTGTGATGATGATTGGCTTAACCTTCATCACAATGACGGTGATGATTACTGCTCAAGCACATCCGTTCATTCCGTCATCCACTCTCATGCCATCCCTTAAAGTCAACGGACGGTTGACTGATATGAATCCATCTTTGTTTCCACAGCTCCGGGAAGTTATTGGTACTACGCCCCCAACAAAGTTGCTCCCATCATCTTCTGCGTGCTGTTCGGTATATCGGTTATGATTCATGTATATCAAAACAGGTATGTCCGTCCAATCCATTCCATCGTACTTTCCCACCACTCCGTCCATCTATATATCTTCCCGAGACGGCGTGTCCATATGGACCATATCCATCTGGATATATCCGTACGAAGACAATCCACGAGACATGTTCAGTCCAGCACTGATTGATGATGATGACGATGATGACGATGATGATCATTGACATTGTACTTCGTACAGTAAATACCACTGGTGGAAACCTCTCTTCTTCCTCCCATGGGCCGGTACGCTCTTCATCGCCGGTACGATCGTGCGTGAAGTGGGCGCATTCGACTACGATAATTTGAACTTGTATATCGCCAGTTCGGCGATGCATTTGGCTGTACCGTCTGTATTACCCTTTTATTTTCCATCCATTTATCCATCCTTTTGTATCACGATGAGGGGGATTGCTATTGAAAACGATGGCCTATCCCGAGTAAGGTTTGTATCGGAGTAACGACTGACGATATGGGATATCAATAGACCAGTTTACTCAGCAGCCAACTACACCATCCTCGGCCGCTGCTTATACTACCTCCCCTATCTCTCGCCTTTACATCCAGGACGGGTCTTGTCCACATTCCTCGGGCTAGACGCCATCATCGAAGCCCTCACGGTGAACGGGGCTGCACGACTCGCCAACACGTCTCTTTCCCCATCGGATCAAGAAGTCGGTGGCGCGCTGGTCAAAGCCGGCTTGATCGCGCAAGTCGTCATCAGTCTCGCATTCATCGTTACGGTAGCTGTGTTTCATCGAAAATGTCATCGAAAGGGTCTTTTTTCCTCGTCATCCACCTCAACCTCGGCTTCCCCCTCCTCGACAGCTTCCTCAGACGCGAGGCGGAGGAATCTCCCCGCGGTCCTTCGAACCATCTACATCTCCACCATCCTGATTATCATAAGAAGTATCTACGGGATCGTCACGGCGTTTGATGCCCTGGAGGCACGCAAGAAACGTGTCCGCCCGGGAGCAGTGGTTCGAAATGAATGGTTCTTCTGGGTCTGGGATGGAGTAGCGATGTTAGCGAACATTTGGATCTGGAATGTTTGGTTCCCGGGAAGGTATCTACCGAGGGATTGTAAAGTGTATCTTTCTCCGAATGGAGATGGGATGACCGAGAAGATGGGACCGGGGTGGAAGGATGAGAGACGCTGGATTGTCACGGTGTTGGATCCGTTTGACTTGGTGGGGCTGGTGAAGGGGAGAGATAGGAAGGTGGGCAAGTTTTGGGAGGAGGAAGAGGAGGAGGAAGTGCAGAGGGGGCAGGAACTGGAACTGGAAGGACAACGAAGAAGGGAGGCGGAGAATGGGAGGGTGAGAGAATGTTGATTCGTGGGATGCGTTGTGAGGGTTTGAAAGGAGAGGAGGATAGGAAGGGGTTAGAGGGACGATGGTGGAAGATAGGGTTAGGACACTTGTGGGGAGGATGGTTGTTGCTGCTGAATGAGAATATGATGGAGACAGGCGAGTGAAGAGATGAATCGAGCAGCCTAGCGGTGACGGCCAGTAATCATTGTCGGCATCCCAGTGCATCTATCGGAATGGAATGCAAGTGGATCTTCATCGTAAGGACGACGGAGATTAAAGTCATCATCGTCGTCATTATGATGGGGCTTGAGGCAATCTTCATCGTAAGGCCGACGATATGATTATCGCTCAGCAGTAATCACTGCTCAGCGGTGAGGTTTACTGCTGTGTGGCGGTTACCGTTGAGTAGCTCCACTTTATTTCGTCTACCGTGTGAGAGAATGATTGAGGAAAGCAAGGCGGTGAAGTAACCACGCGCGTGAAAAAAGTAGATGGGACAGCTCAGCAGTAACCGCTTCATCACGATTACAACAGAGGGGAGGTATCATCATCATTACCCTTACGACGATGGTCATCACCTTTCTGACGAAGGGTATCATCTTCATCGACCTTATGAAAATGCTATCTTCGTCACCCTTACAACGAAGGTATCATCAATATCATCACGCTTGTGACGAATGCTTCAATCCCCATCGCACTGCTGATGATGATCATTCGTGATTGCAGATCTCTCTTAATTGGCGGTAGTGTAACTGCTGCGCTGTTCTCTTTATTTTTCTCAATCTCGTGGGTATGTAGTCGAAGCAAACAGCGGTAATGAAGGGATTCAAAGAAGAGACAATATAGTTATACACTAAGAAGACGTGCTACTGGACGTTCAAGCCGTAAATGTACTATCGTAGATCGTAAAGTGTGTGTGAGTTCAAGACGCTTTCAAGCATGAAGTCATCCATCCGTCTCTCGGTTGAATGATCGAACAATAACAGAACAGCAAACGAAGAATGAAAGAACAAGGTACGCACAACTGAACCTCGATGGTAGGATGATGTTTGTATGCTTAAAAGTCAGAGAAGTAGACGAACGAAAGGTCATGGACTTCGTTACATAGCATGCAAAACGTATTCCCACATCGAAAGGAAGATGTATGTAGCCCGAAAAACGGACTAAGAACAGTTCTCGTGTGCGTAGGAAGTGGTACACATCATGTTTGGTAAAAAGAGAAGTCAGAAAGAGGGATAGAGTTACCCCGTCAATGAGACCAAGTACACTAACTCAAAATGAACCACGATGTAGAGTAACTACCAACCCATTCATTCATTCATTTGTCCAAATTGACTCAACTCGATACTTTCTCGACTCACAATTTTTCTTCCCTTCCCCTTCTGTCAATTCGGACATCCAATGCCCCTCCCAATCTTCCATCCAATCTTACTCGTCCAATACCGTACCATCCGCCACTGAACCCATCAAGCCCGGATACAATACATACTCAAAAGACATCATCCGGCCATTCAAATTCCTGAACCATCTTCGTCTTCGTCTTTCCCATTTTCATCTTCTTCTGCTGCTGTTGAATATTCTCCAGACTCCTTTTCCGTCTCTTCTCAGCTAATTCCTCTTCCTCTTCAACTTCCTCGACGGCATCGAGAGCGAGAACAACAGGGAGACCAGCACCGTTATGAGGATGGTGAGACTCCGTGGTGTCCATTTCGTTTCCGGTTGCTTTGGTGAGGTCCGAAGTCGATACTCCGTTCTTCATGTCTTGGCTGGTGTCGCCTGTCATGAGAGAGGGGTTGATTGACTGGTGGTTGTTGTTGTTGTTGTTGTTGTTGTTGAAGATAGCCGTAGGAGGAATTCCAGCTCCGGCGAGGGATGCAGAAGTGGCCTGAAAGGAAACTTCGGGGTTGACATCCTTCGATGATTGTGCCGTATTCTTCTCGATACTGGCAACAGTGCCGGTCGATCCAGACTGATGGTTTGGGTAGCGAGAAGCTGCCAACGAAGATCGTCTCGGACGAAGATTCCATTTCGACTGTTGTTGTTGGTGCTGCGGGTGTGTATTATCACCCGTGGAAGTTGTAGTCGTCAGTAGAGTATTTTCCGCAATGGACGGTACCATTCGCGGTCTCGGCTCGAGGACCTTCTCGCTTGGTCGGCGGAGGACAGTTGCGGTCAATGTAACGGTCGAGCCTTCCAGCTCGTAGATCCCGTCTTGGGGCAGTTCGGGAGCGGGGAGGGTCTGCGAGTGTCCTTTATTGCTGCGTCGTCTCTTGGAGCCACTCTGGTGTGTGTCCGAGGCACTCTTCTCATCAACAGCAGTATCCGTGCCTTGTCCAGCGCTCTTTCTCTTTCCAGTGGACTTCTTGCGCGGTTCCTCTGTCGTACGCCCCTCCATCATTCGCTGAGTGCGGCGAGGATCCTTCTTCAGATCACCCGTTCGAGGTTGAACAACAGGATCGACGTCCATTTCGTGCACCTCTGCCTGCTTTTTCTCAAGATCATGCTGCTCCTTCGCTTCTTGCTCACGCAAAAGGATCCTCTCCGATGGTAGAGACGACAAGCCCGGCACGAACCCTCGCCGAATCGGGACATTGTACACGGACGTGGTAGAAACTGCATTCGGCGACGTCACGGGCGTTGATTTCCCCTTCACCTCGTCCAGCTCCCGTCGGGCACTCTCAAGCTTGCTCTCCAGATCGCTCACGCGCTTGCTGAGTTTATGTTGTCGATTGAGATCCTTGCGGGAGACTTGTTGCCGAATCGCCCGTGCTGATTCTGGCATGTCAACAACCTCTTCAGCCGGAACGGGCGGCGGCAGCGGCAATAAAGCCGTCAGACTCTCCGACGTCAATCGATGGATGTCCGACTTGACTTTCTTGAGATTCGGGACGGAGCGTTTCTTGAAAGTCAGCGAGGATCGATGCTCGTGGCGGGCGTCTCGCTCGGTGTCACTGATTTCAACGACCTCCTTCGTCGACGATGGGACCTGGAGTCGGTTTCCATCGAGTGTCTGAAGAGGTTGCATTTCCGATTCTTCTCGCCCTTTCTCTTTTTTTGCTGTCTGAAGCTTCGCTTTCGTCTCCTCGGATGTCCGTTGAGGACCACGTGCTTTGACCGCTGGTGTTGTTGTCACCTTCGACGCCGGAAGACGTCCATCGCGCTTCATCGCCGCGTAGGCCTGCTCCGCCCGTTGTCGTCGGTCTTCCCACAACTGTAGATCCATCCGTGGCAGCTCTTCACGACCCTGTCCGCGTCGTCGCTGCGTCAAGTCGTCCCACATGCCGGCTGGATTCGAGAGGGCGGCTGCCAACGACTTTCCGATCCGGAAGAAACCCGGTCGTTTCGCGCTCTCGGATTCTTGCTCGGACGCGTTCGTTTCGATGGTCGATCGACTGAAGCGGTTGTTGGTGGTGGTCGCGGTCGTTGACGTTGACGCGGCCAGATCAGGGGCTGGAAGCTCCGGTAACGGTTTCTTCAGCCATGATGGCCCACCGCGCGCTGTCCGCACATCTTCGACACCATCCTGCGCGTAACTTTCCATGGCCGCTTCGGTGTCGTCACCCGTGAAGCTCGCGGGCGGTCGATCGCTTACTCGGTCATTCATACTTCCTTCGTGGAACACGGACGGCCGACCAGCTACACCATCCTGACCTGGAGGTCGATCGCTCACACGAGCATCGTGACTCTTCCCTTGGACTAGCGAATGTCGTCCAGAAGCAGAGCGCTGGCGGGTATTATGCCTAATACTGCCCTCTTGTGGAAACACCGACGAGCGTCCAGGAACAGACTCCGGACGTGATCGATTGCGTCGAGCAGAAGGCGACATTCCTCTCTTCTGAGAAGCATGCGCGTACAGCGCCTCCCCCTGCGTCGCCCAAGAAGGAGGAATGGTATCCGCCAGCTCGGCATGCGTTGCAGCCCGAGGGGTGCGATCGGGCGGCTGCTGCATTGGCGATATATGTGTCGGGACCCAATTAGCACTACTCATATATCCCTCAAAAATATTCGATTAAACTGAAACGAACGAATGAGAGACGTACCTGTGTGCCTCGTGCTGTCGCCATGGTCCAATTGGTGACCTGATCAGTTATTGTGCATTGTTTTGATGTTGATGGCGGGGTTGTAGTCTACGGGGCCGTGTTTTGGATGGACGTGTGGTTTGTTGTTGATGGGTAATGCAGAGGTGGAAGAAACCGCTGTATGGCTGAAGATCAGTCGATTGCGGTCCAGAAGAGACCAATTGAGAAACACCCTGCTGAGGGGATATTTACAGTCGTGAATGTTGTGGGTTGATGATTGGTGTGATGGAGTGGGAAAAAATTGAGGATGGGGAGACGCGGCGGTGGGGGATGTCAACAAATCCCGCCCACCACTCCCGTCACGTTTCGTCCCAAAATTTAGCCGGCAACGTTTTTCGTTGGCGTGTCGCGGCGCTTAACTTAGTTAAATGAGACAGAGGGCGCACAGATGCTGGTGCTTCATCGCAAAATCACCAGCATCTTGAGAATGGCATTCGGTAGTGCCACCGGGATATATAAACAAACTGGGGTTGAAGAGCTTAGGGGTGGTTCTACTGACATCTCCGGTCTGCTCGATTAGAGTGGACTGGGGCTGAGCTTTTGGAACCGTGTCGAGGCAGCAGGTGCTCCCTACACTCTCCTAGTCCAGCTCTTGTTCAGGTTTAAATTAAAGACTTGTCAATTTGATCGATGCCGTGAATGTTCTGCCTGGCCAAACCTGGACAGCTACGCAGGTGACAAGGGATATCATGTAAATAAAACAGCTCAGCAGTAACCGCCCAAGAAGAGGTTCGCAATCGCCAACATTGAATTTCGTTCCATCGGTAAAAATGGAAGCTATGTTCTGATCACCATCTTCGGTATGATGGAGTTCGATTCCTGTCCATCAAGAGTGAGATGACAGTCGGATCATCTTCGTCGTCAGGCTGACGAAGATTGACCTATCACCATCATCAGCATGGTGAAGGTTGATTATCTCTTCATCGGCAGTCTGATGAAGGTGTCCTTCGTCGTCAAAATAATGAGAACGCCTTCGCCGTCTGTCCGATGATGAAGACTGAAGCGGTTACGGCTGAGCTGTTCCATTATTTAGTCACCCGCGTGACAGCGCAAGGGGAGACCACCAGTGGACCAATGCGTCTGGAATAGGAGAATGATGTCTTGTTTCCAGACCAAGGATGATATAGTAGACATGAAAGACCGTTCGTGCCAAAGAAACTCCTCTCCCGAACCACGAAACAGCCCAGATAAATTGGTGAAGACCAAGGATCCCAACGACGCCGATGTCGAGTCGGCCCCGGGTCAGCCGGCGAATCCGCGAGTGCGTGCGCGCGTCCCCGGCGGCGGCAGCGCGCCCGACGCCCCACAGTCCTACGTCGATTGGCGCTTGAAGGTCGACTCCCAACCCTTCACCGTCTTCAGCGCCAAGAAGTTTCCGGGCCTGGCCGAGAGCACCTCGCTCAGTCGCATCGTCGCCGAGCAGGGCTGCCGCGTGCGGATCCGTCGCGATGTGCGCATGCGCCGTCGTGACAATAAAGCCCCGGCCCGGTTCGATGACGACGACGATGAGGAGGACGAGGAGGATGAGGTCGGTGGTGGTGGTCCGGACGAGACCGAGCACCACCATCCGCATCACTTCCATCATCCCCCGTCGACGTACGTGCCGGATGCGCCGCATGAGCGGACGGCGCCGACCGAGACGCCGTCGGTCGATCCATATCGCACCTCGACCCATCCAGGCGCGGCGACGGCGACAGGAGGGGTGATGCCCCCTCCACCGGCCGCTCATCTCGACGGACATCGTGTGCAGCCGCCACCGCCTCCACCGTCACAGCCGGCGCCGTATCAACAGCAACAGCAGCAGCAGGCGCCGCCAGAGCAGCCGCAGCAACAACAACAGCAACCAGCGCACCATGCGAGGGAACATGCGTCGATGTATCATCTGGACGCGTATCGACGGGCGTCGCTGCACGACGCACCACCGCCATACGGCGTCAATGCCTATCCGCCGCCGTATCAGATGGGGCCAGCATCCGTCCCACCGCAGGCGTCGTCCGACGACTATCCGCCGCGTGCCGACGCTCCTCCACCGGGTCCGTATCAGTACCACCACCAGGCTTACTCGGCGGTGCCTCCGCCACCACCGCCGCCACACCACCCGTCGATGAGCTACGCGCATGCGACGGCCACCGCGCGAGGGCCACCCCCGCCGCCGTCACCGCACATGTCGGCCGAGCGGGTCGAGCGTGGATCGGCTTCGCGTCGGCCGTCCATGTCGGGTCCGGCGCCCGCTCCGCCTGCCGCCGTCAGCGCGTATGGATATCATGAGATCGTCTACGCCCGACCGCCGTCGGTGCCGCCGCGGTCGTATGGAAACCCGCCGGCCATGCCACGGACGTCGACTCCGGGTGCGCACGAACATCCGCTGCCGCCCTTGAACGTGGCGCTTCCGGTCGATGCCCCACGATACACGAGCGCGTCGGCATCGGCGACGGCGACCACGCCGCCCGCTCCGCCGAGCGCTCACAGCCTGTCGTCGACGGCGACCTCGGCCACGGCGGTCAACAGCAACCACTCGGCACGAGCGCCCAAGCGTCCGTACGGAACCGTCTTCGATGCATCGCAGCTGGACGCCTCGCTGCGGCATGGGATGCGTCCCAGCGAGCAGACGCACGGACTCGAGCCGATGCTGGCGGCCGACGACGAGGAAGAAGGGTCGACCGCGCTGGATCTTCAGCGTTTGCGAATGCAGTACAAGCGTGCCGATGGAACGGAGATTCGGCGTCGCCCGCCCCATACCCAGTGAGGTTTGCTGCTGGGCATGATGTTATATTAGTTTGGAGTGGCGAGAAAATATCAATCGTGTCGGTGGCGCATCCTTTGCGTGGCGTGGAGCGTTTGTCTCTCTGTCTGTCTGGTTATGGGCGTCCCGTTGCGAGCCCCATGGGTTTGGATCATCTGGTGGCCCTCGAATCGGTTTGGATTTGTTCTCGTTGATCTTCACCAATTTATCTGGGCTGTTTCGTGGTTCGGGAGAGGAGTTTCTTTGGCACG
>QQTW01002417.1_pt1 | contig 13526 bp, 12 predicted proteins | sample 1904831 | NCBI WGS metagenome assembly QQTW01 (sample SAMN09435610, study PRJNA476489) | Subsurface metagenome, whole genome shotgun sequencing project. | reverse complement strand
CCCGCCGTTAAAACAAACCTTTTGTCCGCTCGTTCCTGATGCTTCTAAAGGACGACGGGGATTGTTTAACCACACATCCACACCTTGCACCAATTTTTGACCCGTGTAGATGTCGTAGTCTTCAATTAAAGCTACTCGTTTTTGAATCGCGGAATGTCTGCACCATTCCATTAAGCGCTGAATAATTCGCTTACCTTCTTCATCGGCGGGGTGAGCTTTTCCGGCAAAGACAATTTGCACTGGGCGATCGCTATTACCAAAAATTTTCAATGCCCTTTCCGCATCGCGTAAAATCAAATCGCCGCGCTTGTAAGGACTAAAACGCCGCGCAAAGCCAATTGTAAGTACATGGGGGTCTAGGAGCGTTGTAGCGGCAGAAATGCGATCGCTACTTTCTCCTCTTTGCTCTCGTGCTTTGGTAACTTTGTAGCGAGTATGAGCAATTAACCGCTCTTTTAATACTTGATGTCGCCACCACAATTCGCCATCAGGAATTTGGTCAACCGCTTCCCACATTTTGGGATCGATAGCCCGATTTTTCCAATCTGCGCCCAAATACTGAGCGTACAAGTCCGACAACAATGGAGCAGTCCAAGTTGGAGCGTGAACGCCATTAGTAATATAGCCAATTGGCACTTTATTTTCTGGACGTTCGGGGTACATTACCGTCCACATTTTCCGGGAAACTTCGCCGTGCAACTGACTTACACCATTCGCCGCACGACACATCCGTAATGCCAAAACAGTCATGCCAAAGGGTTCCCAAGGATCGCCCAATCTTCTCGCACCCAGTGCCAAAAATTGTTCGCGGGACATTCCCAAACTAGACCAATAATGAGCAAAGTAAGAATCCATCAAATCTGGCGAAAATACATCATGTCCGGCGGGTACGGGAGTATGAGTTGTAAAAACGCAAGTTTTGCGAACGTCTGCTTCTATATCGTAGAAAGATTTACCCGTTTGCTCAATTTTTTGTTTGGCTACTTCCAATGTACAGAATGCCGCGTGACCTTCGTTGAGGTGATGAATTGATGGCGTAATTCCCAAGGCTTTGAGCGCTCGAACGCCGCCAATACCTAATACCACTTCTTGAGCAATCCGGGTATCTTGGTTGCCCCCGTAGAGGTGTCCTGTTAGCCAGCGATCGATGGGATCGTTGTCTTGTCTATCGGTGTCTAACAAGTACAAATTGACTCTGCCAACTTGGACGCGCCAAATTTGAACTTTGACAACTCGCTGACGAATTTCTAATTCAATCGTTACTGCTTCACCGCGATCGTTTTTGATTAATTCTACGGGCATATGGAAGAAGGGATTATCAATATAAACTTCTTCTTGCCAACCATCGCGATTTAAACGTTGGCGAAAGTAACCTTGGCGATATAGTAAGCCAACACCAATTAGCGGTACACCCAAATCGGATGCAGATTTGAGGTGATCCCCAGCGAGGATACCCAAGCCACCAGAATAAACGGGTAAAGACTCGTGAATGCCAAATTCTGCACAAAAATAGGCAATGGGAGAGTTTTTAGAAATTTGCGGCGCTACTTTGCTCACCCAAGTATCTTTCTCTGCCATGTAAGCGTCAAATTCTGCAACTAATACTTTTAGTTGTTTGAGATACAGGGGATCGGTGGCAACTTGGGTAAGACGTTCAGAAGAAGCAGCTTCCAGCAACGCTACGGGGTTATGTCCGCAGCGCTCCCACTCTTGGGGATCGATGCTTTTAAATAAAGTGATGCGGTTGTCTGTCCAACACCACCAATAGTTATACGCTAAATCGGCTAGACGTTTGAGGGGAAAAGGTAATTTCTCACTCAGCTTTTGGGCTGGGGTCATTACACTGCTATGAATCATAAATTAATGCTATCCGTGCTGGTTAACCGCTCTCAATTTCGGATTTACTCCCTCTTGTGGCAAGCATTGCTGGAGTGTTTGCAAGGTAGCTTGTCCTAAAGTTGGAGTAATTAATAAGATTATCTTATTTTGTTTAACTTGTCTAAGATCGCTGCCTTTAGCGACTAAATGAAGATAACTGTTTAAAATTGTTGTACAAAGTACATTTGTCTGTGGTTAAAATCAAAACTTACTACTAGACAACCGTGATTTATCAAAACTAATCCTGATTTTACTATTATGAAACCTGCCCTTACTAAAATTGGTACTCAAATGTCTACCCTGACTGGTGTTAGGGCGATTATGAAAGACATTATTGAAACCCTGCAAGCAAGTAACGGGCAAGAATTTATTAATTTGAGTGCGGGAAATCCGTTGATTTTGCCCCAAGTTGAGCAATTATGGCGCGATTGTACCGCCGAATTATTAGCTAGTTCCGAATATGGAGACGTTGTTTGTCGTTATGGTTCAAGTCAGGGTTACGGGGCTTTAATTGATGCGATCGCCAATGACTTCAATCGCCGTTACAATCTCAACTTAAATAGTCGCAATATTTTAATTACTCCTGGTAGTCAATCACTGTATTTCTATGCGGCTAATGTCTTTGGTGGCTATACTTCTAGCGGCGCTCTTAAGCAAATTGTTTTTCCCTTAAGTCCCGACTATACGGGCTACGGCGGGGTTAGTTTAACGTCTGAAGCGCTCAAAGCTTATAAACCAAGGCTAGATATTGACGAGGCTAATCATCAATTTAAGTACCGCCCTGATTTTAGTCAGTTAGAAATTAACGATCGTACGGGTTGCGTCATTTTCTCGCGTCCTTGCAATCCTACGGGTAACGTGATGACTGATGAGGAGGTTAAAAAAATTGCCCACTTAGCCGCACCTTACGATGTACCTGTATTTATTGATTCTGCTTACGGGCCACCTTTTCCAGCCTTGAATTTTACCGAATTTACTCCCGTATTTGGCGATAATATCGTCCATTGCATGAGCTTATCTAAAGCGGGATTACCAGGAGAAAGAATCGGAGTTGCGATCGCAGATGAGCAAATTATTCAGGTGCTAGAATCATTCCAGACAAATATGTGCATTCATCCCTCGCGTTACGGACAAGCGATCGCCGCACGAGCGATAAATTCGGGAGCGCTTGCAGATATCTCTACATCAATTATTCGCCCATTTTATCAAAATAAGTTCTCGGTTTTGGAAGCAACTCTCGATCGAGCAATGCCTAAAGATTTACCTTGGTTTCTCCATCGCGGCGAGGGGGCAATTTTTGCCTGGTTGTGGCTTGAAGATTTGCCAATTACTGATTGGGAATTTTATCAACAACTCAAGCAAGTTGGGGTAATTGTCGTTCCTGGAAGTACGTTTTTTCCTGGTTTAAACGAAGAATGGGCGCACAAGCAACAATGTGTGCGAATTAGTCTCACCGCCAGCGATGCAGACATCCAAACGGGAATGGAACGTTTAGCTAAAGTTACCGAGCAAGTGTATCAAAAATTAAGTAGTAGTGTTAGTTGTCAGTTATGAGTAAAAAAAATATTGAAGTAAAACCCGCGACTCCTAACCTAAAAATCCCGAATGTAAAAGCTAAAACCTCTTACTTAAAACTCCCTGATGGTTGGCTGCAAATAGGTAAAATTGTTGCCGCACAAGGCTTGCAAGGAGAATTAAGAGTTTATCCTGATTCCGATTTTCCCGAACGGTTTGTAATTCCCGGTACGCGGTGGTTGTTGCGCGTGCAAGACGAAGAACCCCAAGCCGTTGAGTTAGTACACGGACGCTATATTGAGGGAAAAGGCTTGTATGCGATCGCCCTATCTCAAATAACTACCCGCACCCAAGCGGAAGAATTGCGCGGTTGTTTGTTACTTGTACCCGAAAGCGATCGCCCAACTCTAGGCGAAGATGAGTATCATGTCCTTGATTTAATTGGATTAGAAGTATTTAACCAGCTAACTCAAACCGTTATTGGTAAGGTAATCGATATTATTCCGGCGGGTAACGATTTATTGGAAGTACAGCTTGATTCTCCAGCAAAAACTGTACTGATTCCGTTTGTAAAAGCGATCGCTCCTGTAGTAGATTTAGCAAATGGGCGAATTGAAATTGTCCCTCCGCCTGGTTTATTAGAGCTTAATTAGAATTTGCGATGGATATTTATTAGCAATAAATAATGATGCTGTTTTGTTGAACAGCATCCTACAGTTATTTCAAACGAGTAAATTTTTAATTAAATTACCACAGCGCTCTTACCGGGCGGTTAGCTGAAGTAGATTGTGTAGTGCTTGTATTTTCAGTGGTTGTTGTAGGGGTGGTGCTGCGATCGTTTACTTCAGTAGTAGTTGTTGCTTCAGTAGTAGTTGTAGTTGTACCTACTTGACTACTTGTAGCTTCTGAACCTGTAGTTGTACTTGCTTGAGCTACAGTGATGTTTGAAGCCATCGATTGAGCATCTAAAGTAGCAGAAATTTGCATTCCTTCACGCAAATTTAGACGTTGCAAATCGGCTCTTGATACCATCATTTGTTTGGTCATTCCGTCAGCCATTTCTAGGGTTACAGTTTCCCCTTCAATACTTCTAATAGTTCCGCTTACAGTATTTGTAGTAGTTTCGCTAGAACTTGGTACTGACCGATTTTCCATCTGCATTGGTGTTGAAGCTGGTGCTGACGGATTTTCCATCTGCATTGGAGTAGGTACAGGCTGGGTGTTAGTAGTTCCGGTTGGGTTTATCTGATTTTGCGTTTCACCAGCGCCACTTGCGGGGCTTGTTTGAGCGCTAACTGGGTTAATTGATAATGTTGATGCCAACATCAAAAGCATTGTACCAGGCAATAATTTGAGTTGTCGCATACTTGTTATATCCTCAGTTTGATATGATTTGCGATAGCTGTATCAAACAACAACTTATGTCTTATTTAAGGGTTGATACAACTAGCTACTTTCTTTAAGTTAAGGTTCGTCAAAAGATATTAAATCTACCTATTTATATATTTAAAAAATATAGCTAAAGAAGATTTTTTAAATTAAAAGTCAGTTATATAGACATAGAATCATATAGATGAAGTTAATAGATAAAATAAGTAAAATAAGAGTTCAAAGAGGTAGGAAAATTAAAAAAGTGAAGCGAAAGAATGAAATTTAACTCATTATCTACAAAAATTTTAATCTCGTTAGGGATAGCAATATTAGGAATAAACAGCCAGCAACCCCTGACCGCAGAACCCATTGGAACAGCTACAAGTAAGCCGATTAATTCGCAAGTTACACCAGCGCCCGCAAGTAAAACGCAGACAATAAATTTAGTTATTAAGTTGAGCGATCGCCGAGTATATTTGTATCGGGGCAATCAATTAGCAACAAGTTATCCCATTGCGATCGGTAAAGCTGGCTGGGAAACCCCGGTAGGCAGTTATAAAGTTATGGAAATGCAACGAGATCCGACTTGGCAACATCCTTGGACGGGGAAATTAGTTCCTCCTGGGGCAAAAAATCCTCTAGGCGCAAGATGGATTGGGTTTTGGACAGATGGCAAAAATTTTATTGGCTTTCACGGTACTCCTCAAGAAAAATTGGTAGGACAAGCGGTGTCTCATGGCTGCGTGAGAATGCGCAATCAAGATATTTTGGCTTTGTATGCCCAAGTAGATGTTGGTACGCCTGTAACAGTCAAACCTTGAGCAAGTAAGAGGAATGCTAATAGGAGCATCCAGCCATTTCTGGTAATGTATGATAACTAAGGTCTAAAATGGCTGGAAAGATTGCAAAGGCGCTCAGAACGTGAGAAACGCATGAATCAACAACAACTGAACAATGCTTTTACTCTGTTTTTAAGTTTGCTCGTCGAGGCAATGCCTTTTTTGCTAGTGGGGGTTTTGTTCTCTGGCTTGCTGCTGTTATTTATTGACGAACGCCAGTTAGTGGCAAAAATGCCCAAAAACCCTTTATTAGGGGCAATAACAGGCAGTTTAATCGGTTTTTTGTTTCCAGTATGCGAATGCGGTAACGTCCCTGTAGCGCGACGCTTGCTATTGCAAGGAGTACCCGCCCCTGTAGCAGTAGGTTTTTTACTCGCCGCACCCACTATTAACCCGATTGTAATTTGGGCAACTTGGACGGCATTTCGAGATCAGCCAGAAATTGTCGTGCTGCGCGTGGTATTTTCTTTAGCGATCGCAATTATTATCGGTTGGGTATTTAGCGCTCAAGCCGATTTAAGTACAATTTTACAACCAGCGATCGCTAATAATTGGAAAAATACACAACAGCCACCTGTAGAAGCTGAAGAATTCACTCCAGCTTTACTACAATCGGGGACTTATTTATTAGCTGGAGCCGAGCAACCAATTAGAATGGATGCTACGGTAATGCAAGCTCAACTAGCTGCTACGGCCTCAACGAAACCTTTAGCTTACAAACTGCGGTTATTTTTAGACAATACCGTCCAGGAATTGCGAGAATTGGGGGCAGTGTTAGTAATTGGGAGTGCGATCGCAGCGATCGTTCAAGTATCTGTACCTCGCGAAGCAATTTTAGCTCTTGGTAGTAGTCCAATTACGTCTATTCTTGCCATGATGGCACTTGCGGCGGTAGTATCTATCTGCTCTACAGTAGACTCATTTTTTGCCCTTTCTTTTGCTTCTACCTTTACCAGTGGCTCTTTATTAGCCTTTTTAGTTTTTGGCCCGATGATTGACCTTAAAGGTGTAGGTTTAATGCTATCAATATTTAAACCAAGGGCCGTGTTTTATTTATTTGCCTTAGCCGCGCAATTAACATTTTTATTTACCTTACTCGTCAATTTGTATATTGTGTAGCCGCTCTAATGACTGCAATTAAAAACCTACAAAACTATTTACTACCTTGGCTAGACGTATTTGCGATCGCCTCTTGGGGTATTCTCATGCTGAGATACTGGCATACAGGCAAACTTAACTTACTAATTCACCGCGATTATTTTTGGCTAGTAATTGCTGGAGGAATTGGCTTATCGATTGTTAGTAGCTTAAAAGCATTAGATTTACTTCAACGCAGAAATATTCCTGAAACTCGGCATATTACATTGTTTCCACCGGGCTTTAGTAGCGCCTTACTGCTACTTACAGCAATTTTAGGCTTAGTTATCACTCCTCGCGCCTTTGCCAGTCAGACCGCACTCCAGCGCGGTGTAACGGAGGTTTTGCAAGCAACTCGAAGTCAACCCCAAGCTTTTCGCTCCTCTGTCCGCTCCGATGAACGCAGCTTAATAGATTGGGTACGAACTCTCAATGTTTACCCAGAACCAGACGCATATTCTGGGCAGAAAGTCAAGGTTAAAGGCTTTGTTATTCATTCTTCTGAATTACCGCCAGAATACTTATTGCTATCGCGGTTTGTAATTACTTGTTGTGCTGCGGATGCTTACCCGGTGGGATTACCAGTTAAACTTACTCAAAATCGTCAAGTTTACCCCCAAGATAGTTGGTTAGAAGTAGAAGGAGAAATGATTACCCAAGACTTGCAAAATAAACGTCAATTAACTATTCAAGCAAGTTCCCTCAAACCAATTCAAGAGCCACAGAATCCTTATGAATACTAAATTAGCTGGGAATTGGTCATTAAAATTATTATCCCATTACCCACTAATGAAATAGCCAGCTAGTAAAAGCATATTTGCAGCCTTGAGTTACTGCTAAAGATTGATGGGGATGAGTGTAATAAGAGGGAAATACTATAACGCTACCTTTTTGAGGTTTGAATTTCAGATTTTGGCGATCGAAAAATGTTTCTCCACCTGCAAAATCATCATTAAGATAGCCGACAATACTCACATCCCTAGTTAATACTCCTTTAGCGGCTTCGTCGCGGCGACTAGCTAACAGTAAATTGTCAATATGGCGTTTATAAAACTGTCCCGGACGATAGCGTAAAATTGAACAAGTTTCTATTTGAGAAAACTTTACTCTATAGTTTTGATAAAGAGCTTCCTGAATCAAATAAATTCGATTTAGTAATAGTTGGTTGGTTGACTGTAATAGAGAGTTGGCTTCGCCCAAATATAGCAACTCATTACTACGCACTTGAGTTTCTACCTTGGCAAGTTCAATGCCAGCAGTTTGAAATTTACAGCAATCAGCAACTTGGATAACATGGTTGCACAAAGAAAAATCGAGTAATCGCTCAAATAACAAAATATCTGCGCCTAGGTCAGTTACAGACCACGCATCGGTAGAAATCATAGCTTAAATCATAAATTCAACTCCTACGAGTTATAGCATTCTTAATTAGCTAGGGGAAAAATTTGTTATCCCACCTCAAAGGGTGAGATAACAGCTAGTTGTTGAAGGTTAATTAGAACCCAAACGATGGCGATTTGATGAAGTAGGGCGACCTTCTATAATCTCTTGAGCGTGCTGTAAATGTTTTTGCACTACAGGTAGAGTTTGGGCGGCAAAACTTTTCACCTGTGGATCTTGACCGCGTTGTACTTGACGCTCAAATAGTTTTGCTTGTTCTTCATGACTCTCAACTCCGGCTTCTTTCATGTATTCTCGATCGAATTTCGCCCCTGAAAGTTCGGATAGGTCTTGAAGCAAGTCTTGATTTTTTTTACCTATAGTAGTAGGCAAAATTACACCTTTTTGCTGTGCCAAAGCCTTAAGCTTGTTGTTTGCTTGGGTATGTTCTACAACCATTCGGCGGGCATACTCTTTGACAATGTTGCTAGAAGCTTTTTGTCTAGCTATTTTGCCAAATTCTACCTCTGCCATTCCCCCTTGAGCCGCTTCTACCATAAACTCTCGGTCAAACTGACTTAAACTAGGTGTAGTTGTTCTGGTAGTTGGGCTAGGAGTAGGGGAAGGAGTTGGGCTAGGAGTAAGGGAAGGAGTTGTAGTTGGGCTAGGAGTTGTAGTTGGGCTAGGAGTAGGAGTAGGAGTTGTATTTGGGCTAGGAGTAGGAGTAGGAGTTGTATTTGGGCTAGGAGTAGGAGTAGGAGTTGTATTTGGGCTAGGAGTAGGTGATGGGGATTGTGCTATTGAGGCATACTCCAAGGAGGCTATTAAACCTACTGCTACAAGGGCCGTCATTGCCAAGTTCCGTTTGATCGTCATAGCTTTACCTAAAGAATCCGAGAATATTGTGCTAAATAACTGTAGGGGTCACTTTATGCGATCGCATTTACTAACTAATTTGGGTATGGTCTTAACACAAGATAAAAACCTACCAATCTTTTAATATATAGCTAGTACCTATGAACCACAGAGCCTTACTCTATTAGCGATCTCCTAGCCCTCGGCATCCTCTACCCTTGGGTTAGTTGCGATCCAAAAATTAGTTTTAAGCCATTTTTATGTATTACCCGCAGTAACCCCTAATATGCTGTACAGGTTAGTTTTGAGGTGATAAATGTCCGTAACCAAAAAGTCTTTTTTCCAACCGTTGGATCGAGCAGCGATCGCCTTAATTGCTGTAATAGCCCTACTAACAGCCCTAGTATTATTCCAAGGCGATGCTATTGCGCCTCGCGTCCGAGATTTTAGCTGGCAAAATAAACAAGTTGGAGTAGAAGATACGGCTTTTTATCTCAACTTCAGTCGTCCGATGGATACCAAAAGTGTAGAAGACAATCTCCAAATCGATCCTACTTTACCCGGTAAAATTAGCTGGGCAGGGCGCAAAATGGCTTACACCTTACTTTCCCCCCCAGCTTATGGCACTTCCTACCAAGTGCAGTTAAATGGCGCAAAAGATCGATTTTCCCAAACAGAGACAAAGTCTATTGAATCATTTAAAGGAGTTTTTACTAGCCGCGATCGCGCTTTTGCCTATTTAGGTGTCGAAGGCGAAGAACAAGGTAAGTTAGTTCTCTACAATCTTACAGCCCAGCAAAAAACTATCCTAACTCCCAAAGATTTAGTTGTAGGTGATTTTCAGGCTTACCCTACAGGTAATAAAATTCTCTTTTCGGCTACCGAACGCGCCAGCGATCGCTCTGGTTTACCACCATCTCAGTTATATACAGTCACCACCGGAATTGCATCACCTCGCTCTAAAAGCAACCCTCCTTTAGGCAGAGTTGAATTAGTTTTAGATAGTAAAGATTACCAAAACTTAAAATTTGATTTGTCCGCCGATGGTAAAACTATCTTAGTGCAGCGCGTCAACCAAAAAAATCCTGGCGATTTTGGGTTGTGGATTCTGCGTAGTAATAACGATAATACACCTCCCAAAGCGCAATTATTGCAAAGCCAACCAGGGGGAGATTTTTTAATTACCCCCGATAGTAGCGCTGTTGCTGTTGCTCAAGGACAAGGAGTAGCAATTTTGCCTCTGCAAGCTCAAGCCACCAAACCAATAGACTTTTTGCCCAAATTTGGCATGGTGTTAAACTTTGCCCCCGATGGCACTCAAGCGGCGATGGTGCGGTTCAATTCCGATTACACGCGATCGCTTTTTCTAGTAAATAATCAAGGCTCACAAAAAGAACTGCTCCGCACTACTGGCTCGATTAATAGCTGTATATTTCATCCTGTACTATCAAATCTTTACTGTATGTTGACGCAGTTGATTGAGGGGGAAGTGTATCAAGAGCAGCCTTATTTAGCGGCTGTTGACCTCAATTCTGGCAAGCAAACGCCCTTAATAGTTATGCCCGAACAAAGAGACGTACAAATTAGTTTATCTCCCGATGGCTTGGCATTACTATTAGACCAAATTGTTACTAGCGTAGCTCCAGATACTTCGCCTCAAATCAATGTTCCGCGTACCAGTGATGGTGAAGCTATTTCTACCAGTCGCCTGTGGTTAGTACCTCTGTTTGTTCCCGCCTCTATATCTACAACCCCCAACCAAATCCAACCGGAGCAATTACCTTTACCAGGCTTTCATCCTCGTTGGCTGCCTTGACGAGTTTCTATCTCGGTAAAAGTTTGCATCAACAACCGTTTTGCCTGCAATTGCCAACCCCATTTTTGCAGTCTAAAAGCTGCCAAAGCACCGCCAATAGAAGCCACTAATCCTAAAGGCTCAGAAAACGAAATTCCCACTAATAATCCCAGTCCAGCAATGCCCCAAAAAGGTAAAGCCACCGTTTGACGTTGTTCTTCTACTAGCTGCCGAAGCCAGTCAGAGTGCATAGTCTCTATCAATGCTTCTTTTGCTTGTTTTTGCTCGGCGGCGGATACCGATAAACCAATTTTGCGGCGTAGTTTCTCAATTTTGCGGGCAGTGGTGCTGTATTCGGTTAGCTCGTCTTCTGCCATCAACAGCAAGCGCTTTAGTTGCTCCATTTAATTAGTTGCTCGTTACTTAGATTATTCAGCATAGCAAAATGCGCGATAGTGCAAGCGCGCAAGGGTTAGGGCTTCGCACTTTTGAAGAACTAACTTTTTAAAGGTACGTTTGTACTAAGTTAAAAAAAATTAGTTCTAAGTAAAATTACGGTTGCACTGAATTTAATTTATTGTGTAATTTTATTTAAACAAAAGTTAACTTCCAAAGCTTTTAAAAGCGTGTAGATTGATGAAATTTAATAGTTTAATTTTTGCTGTAAACAAACGTAAATATTAAATTATTAGCGATCGTACTTTCACTGCCAATACTTGCAAGCAATACACTAAATAATAATGAATAAATCTGAAAGCTATCAAAACTGCGGATTAGAAGAATTAATGAATTATGTAAAATCTATAGCAGAAATTGAAGCCAATATAAGTTATGAAGATGCACCAAAGCAAATTCTGCCTAGGAATAAATCTGAAAGCTATCGAAACTGCGGATTAGAAGAATTAATAAATTATGTAAAATCTATAGCAGAAATTGAAACCGATATAAGTTATGAAGATGCACCAAAGCAAATTCTCCCCGTCCAAAGCAAGTTAATAGAGGTAGAAGTTACAGCAATAACTACAGAAACTCCGCAACAAGCTAAGGGGGAAATTATTATTGGAGAGAACGAAAAATTCGTTTCACTATCAAATCTAACTAATTTGGTGGCTTTAATTGAGGGTTTACAGTTGTCAAATGGTAACTTAGTCAAGCAAGTAACTTATTTAAGCAGTGCGATCGCCGAGTTTCACCAAGATTTAGAATCTTACAAAGCTCAGTTTCAACAAGCAAAGTCAAAGCTGAAGGAAAAAGAGCAAGAATTAATAGCCAATTATCAAACTATTGAAAAGCTAACTTGCGAACTTGCGATCGCTAACCAATTAGTGGCTCAAGTCCAAGCAGACTACAACGAACAATCTTATCAACTATCCGCAGAAAAAGATAATTGTCGAGACTTACGCACTCGCTTAAATCGAGAGCAACAGCACAGTTTCCAACTCAAAGTGGCTTTAGAAAAATGTTTAGAAGTACCCAGCGCCAGCTACCAATTAGCTGATGAAATGGATTCAAAAGCCGACAACGCCGACGATGTCAGCAGTTTTGCTGCCAAAGCACCGCCAATTAAACCCTGGACAACCCAAACCAGAAGCGGAGGTAATCAGATAGATTTAGATTGGGAGCGCCAACATTTGCCAGATCAAAATAAGCCAATGGCATCTCCAGAGTATGTACAACCATTTAGTGGCTTAAGAACAGAAGACAAACTCATTGATGCGATCGCATTAACGGATATTGACGAAGTACAAGTAGCATCGCCGATAGAAACAAACGGGGCCAGTATGCACAAATCGCCTTCACCGCTAGTGTACCCCTCTCGTCCTCCCAAAGGCAGAAAATCCTTAGCCGCCATTGAGTTACCCAGTTTTAACTCTTAAAGAGTTTAGCTTTTAAGTTTTGACTACTTTGTGCAAAAGTTTAGCAATCTGTTGGTCGATAGCTGCAACATCAAATCTTTGAATTGCTTGTAACTTGGCAGCTTGAGCCATCGAAGTGCTTTGTTGTGGTTGAGCAATACAAGCATTAATCGCGGCGGCTAACTCCGTTACGTCACCAGGATCGACTAGCCAACCTGTTTTACCCGATTCTACTAATTCAAGAGCGCCCCCAGCTTTAGTCGCAACGACGGGCGTACCGCACAACATGGCTTCAACAATTACGCGCCCAAAAGGTTCGGCGACGGTTGACGTATGAGTAACCATGTCGCAAGCCGCCATCAACGACGTAACATCATCTCGAAAGCCTAAAAACTTAACCCGATTTTCCAAGTTTAATTCGGCAACTTGGGCGTGTAACTGTTGCACATAATCTTGTTCGCCAAATAGCGCATCACCAATTAAAAGTGCGATCGCCTTCTTGGGACAATGAGTTAGCGCCTCCAGTAGTATATGCTGCCCTTTCCAAGGCGACAAACGGCTAAAGTGTCCCACCACAAACTTATCTTCATCTATTCCCAACTGCTGTTTGATTGCAGTAGCGGCGGGTAAATTTTGGTACTTCGTTAGATCAAAGCCATTATAGACAAATTCAACAATATCTTTTCGCCCTCCAGCAGCGATAAAAGCGGCTTGACTTGCTTGAGAATTGGCAATCACCAAAGCCGCACGATTGGCTAAAGTTACAGCAATCCGGCGGTTAGTGGCGCTAAAGTGATCTAAAGATAAAATATCGTGCAAATGGTACACCAAAGGACGACCACTAAAAAAACTTGCGATCGCACCTATTACTAAAGATTTTTTGGGTATTAGCGTAAATTA
>QQTW01002416.1_pt1 | contig 13527 bp, 16 predicted proteins | sample 1904831 | NCBI WGS metagenome assembly QQTW01 (sample SAMN09435610, study PRJNA476489) | Subsurface metagenome, whole genome shotgun sequencing project. | reverse complement strand
TTTTCCGCGCGCTCCATATACTCGCTCGCTTTTGTGCGGATCATCGTCTTGGAATTGGCGTTCTTTTCCCATTTGAGGGCGAGCATGAAGAGCTCCAGGGCCTGGTAGTATAGTTGATAGGCTTTTTCATATTCGCCGGCTTTGTCGTCTTCGATGGCGCGTTTGACAACGTCGATTGCCCGGCCGAGGAAGTCGGTGTTGGACATCTTGGTTGACGTAGGCGGAGAGGTCGATGCCCTAGCAGTTCTCTTTTGCTATGTCCAGCGGGCCGCTTATGGGTATTTCAGAGATATGTTGACCAAGCGTCGTCGTAGCAAAACAAGAGATGAGGTTGTCCAACCAGCGCGTATTAGATACTTACAGGGTTCCCGCGAGTGTTCAGCCAATCGTTGAGTTCATTTTGGTATTGATCTTGTCACCATGGTGATCGACATGACGAAGTACACACAACCCCCGCCTAGCGCCAGAGCTCACAACCCCCCCATGCATCGATCCCGCTCCGCCAAACCATCTCCACCCCTACGTCCCCTGTGGTCGCAATGACCGCTAATGAGTCCCAACAGCAACTCCAGACTCTCTCCGACGAATATCAGCAGCTACAAACAGGCAAAATTTCCCAGTCTCCCACCACACTCTGTTATTAATCATTGACCTCTCCTTTCAGAACTCCAAACCCAAATTTCCTCCCGCCAACGGCTCGAATCGCAACAACAGGAGAACCTTGCCGTCCGCAAAGAGTTCAATACGCTTTCTGATGACTCTACCATCTACAAGCTGATCGGACCTGTGCTGCTAAAACAGGACAAGGCGGAGGCGGAGTCGGCGGTCGATGGGAGGTTGGAGTTCATTGAAAAGGAGATGTATGTTATTCTTCTACCTATTGGGCGGAAGAGTGTGGAATTGAAGGGCTCAGTGCAATAAAGCCGTTTGGAAGATAAATGATATTGCGAGGGCTGGAGGTTGAGCAAAAGAGCAAGGCTGATGCGATCAAACCCACAGAAAAAGGGTGGAGAAGCTCATCGGTGACATGCAAGAGCAGAGCGAGGGGAAAAAGATGAAGGTCAGTCGTCGAGACAATGCATGTGATATCAACATTGATCAGTGGCAGGTCTACCAACTGCAAATGCAAATCCAAGAGGGAAAATGATAGCCTGACGAAGTGGAAATTGCTCGCGAATCATGAACGAATACTGGAACGATTCAGGCAGCCATTGCCCGCCACCTCTGAAGTTTGGGGTGATCCAGGGTAGTGGCCAAGCAAAGAGTCGCAACTAAGGCCAGCACGTATTGAAAAGCAAGGACCGATGAAGATATATGACAGTTACCTAGAATGCCTGGTTGAGGTCATGTACTATTGTATATACTCACCGAAAGGGAGCTGCAAGCTACCAGCAACCCAGAGAATTCTACAGCATAAAGCACTTAATCAAGGTTACGCTCTTGCCATACGTTTACTTAGTGGATGCTAGGGATACATATATCTGCACATTCGTGGATAATCTTGGTAAGCTCATATGATATCCCTCATACCTCCGTCTAGCTCTTCACAAGCACCTAGCAAGGAAACATAGCGCAACAAAGATGAAGTATGACATAGCAGATGTTCTGCAGACCCCAGGAAAAGCTGTCTTCGTTATCGGAAGCCATGCATGCTCTGGTTACTTAAACATAGTTCAACATCAGCCAGGCGAAAGAGATAATAGCAGATATCATCACCGCGCTGACTGTGAGTCTAGCAGACTTTCCTTGGAACGGAGCGGTCTCTGATCCATCGCCTGACAGGATGAGGGTACTGTTGATTGTGGAGCCAAAATGCTTTGTGGAGCCGGTGCCATATGTATCCGTGACTGTCGAGTCGAACGCTACAGCTGCTCTTTGGAGCTGATCCTGCGGCAGGACGGTAGCTACACCGGAGCCGACCTCGGTAGAAGTGGGCTTTGAAACTGTCACCGCTCCTAATGCTGTTGATGAGGTTATGCCAGCATTCAACATGTAGGCGTCCTTGTCGTCAATATCTCCGCCTGCCCAAATCCCGTTACCGGTAACAGCTGTGCTTAGCGGTACAACTCCTAAGACGGAAGGACTGATGCTCAAGTGATTGGGCGCAGTGCTTGGGCACCAAGTTGTCGATGTCGTAATAATAACTGATTTGACCCGCGTGGCCAGGACCGAGGCATGACCATTGGCGCTATTTCCAGACATGGATAGCGAAGAAACAAGGACATTTGTACCAAGGGCTCCATCATGCGGTGTCGGCAAAAGGTCGTTCGGATTGGTCACCGACGCATCTTTAATTGGCGATGGCAACCCAGAGCTAGTCTCAGGGAGCTGTGGAGACTCGTTTCTAGAACTGACAACCGGATTGCTTGCGACGTTCGTATTGTGCAGATTACTGGCTGTTGTCGGGGATATGTCTCCTGAACTTGTCACCGAGATATCCTTAGACGGTGCCGATGGACCGGTGTAGGCCCCGGAGGGTACGGTAGACATGAGTAGCGTAGTAAAAATTCCATCCGATAAGAGCGCCGTGCCGCGTGTGTTTCTCGTTGGCGTTGGTGCGGAAACAGCAGAGCTGATGGTTATTCCGTCCTTGGCGAAGGGAGGAATACCTGATGGGGTTTCGTGATCAGGTACATGAGCTTTTGTATTGGCAGGTGATCCGTCCTTGGGTGACAATGGAGGTCCCGAAAAGCTGATTGCTTCATCCTTGCCCGCTGTAGGTGATCCAGTCATGGCTCCAGGAGGCTGAGTATGTCCCGACGTTGCAGGAGGGGATAAATTTCCCGAAACACTCGTGCCGTACCTGCTTCTTGTCGGTGTGGGCACGAGGTCTTTCGACATATTGGGTGGCGCATCCTTAGACGGCAACAGGGTTCCAGTAATGGCTCCGACCGATTGAGTAGCTCTCGAGGAAGAATGAACAACGCTGCTGCTAGACAGGCCAGGACTTGATTGCGAGCTCACCGTCGGTATCGGTGCCTTTGTGTCCACGATAATGACCGCACCGCCATAGCCCGGCGATTGAGTAGGGTCTAACTTGTAGGAAAACCCGTACGCTGGGGGGATGTTTGCGACGCCTGTCGCGTTTGTATTGGCAACGTACACGGTAGGCGTTATAACGTAGCCACCACCATAGGCATTACCGAGGCAAGCAGGTGAGTAGACTGGGAGCATCGAAGACGTAGCCGTCACTGGATCTTTAGTGAAATCTACGACGCCTTGTTGAAGAAATATTCGGTTGGTTGGCGCTGCTCCACCGGGAATACCTGGAGCACCAGAGGTCATATCCAATGGTGCTAGACCTGCGGAGGTAGCCACATATGTCGGGATTTTGGGAGTGTAGGGCGGCAAACTGTAGGAATAGACGGTGGTTGATGGCTTATCCTTGTCCGCTGCAGAAGAAGATCTTGTTAAGGTCTCCACAACAGCACCCGTGTCAAACCCGTTTGAATATGACGGGAGTGACCAGGAGTAGGTGAGCATGGAGGGCGTTGACACTGGCGGTACTCCATCTTTAGGGTCACCTGCAAACGGAGAAGCTTTGTCTAGCGGTGGATTGGCGGCCAGCTTCGAAGATATCCCCGTAGATGTTGGCTCTAAAACTACAGAGCTAGGAACAAAAGTAGAGCCGTAGATGCTAGATGCCCGCGTGTTAGTAGAACCGGAGAATAGCTGGGACATCAATTCTGACAGGAAGGGAATCGTAGTTGTTGTGCTGGCAGAGCGTGGAATCGAAGCCGAGGCAGCTGATTTAGGATCAATGTCTGTCGAGATAGATGCTGATGTCGACGGCTGTGCATCTTTCGGTGACGGTACATGGGGGACCGATGTTTTCAAGGAGGAGGTCTGATAAATGGGTGGTATGGACAAGCTGGCAACTCCAGAGGTGGGAATACTTGGCTGGAGAGCGGGTATGCCGGGCTGGATGGTAGGAGGACCTGGAGCGTCGGTGATTTGGGCCAAATCGTCCTTCGTAGTGCTCTTATCTATTTGCAGAGACTCTGTCAGCGTATTTGGATGTGTGCGAATGTTGAGGAGCAGGAGCGTGGGTCGCTCATATGCGAGGATGAGGTATGTAAAGGGCTCACTCACCATCATTGTAACGTCGGCGAGGCCCATGACCTGGAACATTTGGCAGCATCAGCAGGTGGCCGAAGCAGATGAGAGATGAAGCTCACCATGTGGACTCGCAACAACCTGGGCAGCAGAAAAGCCCAATGCCACCAGTAGGGTGGGTCGGACGAGATGCATCAGAACTCGAGGCACGAGCTGGTGTGTGCGTGGATGGATGGACTGCAAAGGATTGAACAAAGCAAGAGCAGAAGTCCTCTCTACCAAGGCCGCGGTAGGTGAATGAGAGGAAGGTCGAACCTAGTAGAGAGTTGTGGGAAGGAAACAGAAAGGAAGGAATTGGTTCGGTGCAAAACCATGAAGTCAATCGTAAAGCAATCTATTGTAGAGGTGGCGGTTGTCTTATGGTCCACGTTGTTTACAATCCAAGTTGGGAAGGCACTACTCTCTTATGTGTCTCTTCGGCACCCTTCAATACATCGTACCTTATGCAACGCATGTTGGGGCAGACTAACAACTTTCTCGTGCTACCAAATTCGAGAATGAGTTCGTAGCAAGAGTATCGCTGGATTGGCCGATGATGGAGAGTCGGTATTGGTTGCCAAACTCTTCTTACGAGTTCAGGCTCAGCATTACAATAATGATAATAGCAACAGGAGTAAATTGATCGACTTACTCAAAACGCGATTCTCTTTCTACTATATTCCACACACGTAAGTATTGCTCAACGTCTACGTTTCAGCACACTCAGGCCGCTCGGAGAAGACCTCCAGCCCTCTCGTACGTCTCTCCAATCCACAAGAGTAGGACTGTTCCTGGTGTTTCCTATCATCGTGAGATAGCGACGCACTAACGTGTTGCTGAGCCATCACCATCTTCCCTGCTATCCGTTGTCCTCAAGCCTCTCCTCCATTATATGGCCCTTGAGCTCCCAGGCATAGGCGGGTCTTAGTGCATGTGCCGGGTAACGGAATGCCGAACCCTCAAAGTTCATCAGATTGTGCCTATCATCGAGTTCGAGCTCGAGGGCACCGTGATTCGAAAGTTGGTTTTCGTATTCTCTAGCAACGATTGAGTAGTAACCCCATCAATTCTTCACCCTGCATAGCTCTTCTCCAATGGGCAGCCGTGGTTGACTTGATTCCGAAGAAGCGCTGCATGGTCGATTTTGGGCCCAATACTACGATCGTACTCGCTTTGCCACTCGAGGTTCATGAGACTTGCAGGGATATCTTCCAGCTCTTTCCCTTCGAAAGAAAGAAGGCAAGGAAGGTGATAGACGTGCTGACATGGGAAAGAAATGAGAAGTTCGGCATCTTCTGGGAGGAAGGCCTTCTCACATCCTGGACACTGTCCCTTCTTGACCTGCCGCGGCCGGCCCGTTCTTGGATTGTGCATCGTGATGGGATCCTTGTTTGTCACGCCAATCTCGAATTTGATGCCTTTGTTGAGGCCTTTTCCCTTGTCTGCCATAGCAGCAGCCACCTCCCCTCGAAGTACCCGTGCCACGCCCTCACTGATACTGTGCTGGATTTCATATTCCCTAATCATACGCATCAAGCCACCCTTCAGCCCTTCCACCGCTAGTCCCTCAGGGATCTTGCGGACCAACTTGACCGGGTCAATTGAAGTTCCTACCTCTTCCAGCAGCCCTCGGATGAACGAAGGCTTGTACATGCTGTAGTTCAGTAGATCATCCCACAAGCTCTGGTCATTCTGTTCTTTGGCAAAAGCGATAGCTTGGCGAACGTCGCCGATCTCATTGATGATCAGCCGTAAAGCTTCTGTCATCCGGCCTTCCTTAGACAACAGGTAGACCAATTCGGGGATGTAATTCCTTTGCTTGCAGATTCTCGATGCAAAATCAAGAGTGTAGGTCTGCGACATCTTAAGGAATCTCATGAGGAGCGGTCGGTCGTACTCCGCAAACAATAGAAGTGCGGTATCAGCATGATCAGACACGAGCGCTTTGCCTTCGGTAGCTACCAGTCGTTCATCAATGAGTGTTTGCTTTCGCGCTCTACTCGTATTTTCAACGTCTGTTTGATCTCCAGTAGAGGCCGATGCTGTTTCACCTTCCCACAGGGCCCGAAAATAGAAGAACAGGTAGGGGTTCGGAATACCATAGCGTGTATCAAGCTGCTTGATGACGGATTCTGGTCGGACAATACCATGGTGCGCTTCAGCGACAAGCAGCCGGATTGCTTCGCGCGAGGCCTGTTCAAGCTCTGGCATCGGTGCAGACCGTTGCTGTTCTTTAGATACGCGCAGCAAGATGAAGTCCGGGATATTGTCTGATATCGCATCCACCAGGTGATATTCACCAATGAGACGCATGGCGGCGTCTGCATCCTGGAGGCGGATGTAGCAGCCCAAGGCCTGTGCCGGGCGACCGTCGGCAAGATACAGTTTTGCTAGACATTCCATGAGTATGCGCCAATCCCGACCAACCTCACCATCCTCAATCGTATTTTCGGATATGTCGCCCACCTGTAACCGGCCTTGAATGGCCTCAATAACAGGCCCCGCATCGAAGAGCTCAGTTGACCATCGTTCAAGTAACCCCTTGAGCCTTTTTCTATCGTTCGAGACATAGTAGCCCAGCACCATTTCGTACACAATTGAAGGTAATGGTGGTTGAAGTTGTGTGCTGGGTATATGTGGAGTGATCTCTTCAAACTTATCGGCCTGAGCAAACACCCAGACCCAGTGCTCCCAGTGATCCCCCGTCGTTAGCACTTTCCCGCATGTAGCACCTGCTTTACCCCAGTTCTTATGCTTGGTGAGTTGCTGTATCCAGAGCTCACCTATCCTGCGCTTTTCTCTCTCAACGTGGGAATTAAGATTGCGCCTACCTGAACCAGAAACAGTGGTCTGAGATTTATCATCTAAGAAGAAGTCCATAAGTGTTCCCTGTTCCTTAGCTGGCGCTCGAGTTGGTGTACTCGGAGTACTTTCGCTCGAAGCTTCGGAATTGTCACCAACTGCTTCTGGGTGTTGATCCAGAAGATTCCAAGCCTCTTCGTACATCGCATGGGCGTCAAGCCAATTGAAATGATCCGCTAGGGTAGGCTTGGTGGCAAGCACACAGTCATAAGGGCTCTGGATAAAAATCTTCATCCCATGGGTCAGGGCAGAGGGATGGACCGTTTGATCGCTACCGGGCACAGGCGAGGCCACATGAAGATCGCTTGGAACTCTGCTAGAGCTCTCGGCACTATGGCTCCCATTGCTTTGGACACTCGCTGCAGAACTGAAAAGCCTTGCAGGATACATGCCAACATCCCAGATCCCACCTCCAATGATTTCAAAAGCACCCCTGGCAGCTGCAGCTTTCTGTGTGATCTGCATAGCCGGTAATACATCGAGATGATAATCCGTGGCAGACAGGCTCTCATAGCGGCTGACATTGAGAGTATCGGCGACAGAGATTTCCTCCTTCGTCTCGACGTCAATAAGTCGGATCTCCGGCTGCAAAGCGTTCTGACGTCGTTGACGACCGCGTGTTGGTGTAGACTGTGGCGAGAATGCGCTTTCTCCAGGCGTAATATAAGCAAGAACAATAAGCAATGACGGGGTATATAGCGAAACTCCAGATACTATGCAATCAGTCCGTAAACTGTCATCCCGTCAGTATTCCCTGAATTGCCTCGCAGAACTTTCACTTACATCGTCAAGATCTCCACACGCGCTATCTTTCCAGCATCTTTACCTGAAGTAGCGGCCCCAGGGAGCACGTTAATGATCCAGATGGTATCGCCCCATCCTACGACCAGCTTTTCTGACCGTGTGCGTCTAGCGGCCGATTTCGGAACTGGAGCTCCAGTTATATTGGACGGGTTGGATGGGGCCTTCTGTAGACCATTGACCTGACTCGTATCAAGGTCTTCCGTTTCCAAGCCAGTCTCATCGATCCACTTAGCATGGGGTTTCCAGACGCCAGCCATTTCCTCCCACACAGCTCGGTTAGGATGATCGATGTGACTGATACGTTTCCAGGCACTCTCGGACTCATTCGTCTCAAGATGCAAGTTTGACCTCATAAGTTTGATTCCCTTTTCATTTACCCATACTACGTAGTTCCCAGACAAGGACCATTGTATTGTCCGAATTGCTCCCTCACCGGAATGCAAGATAGTATCTTTCCCTGTATTGGAACCAAGTCCAAAAGCCCCAAGCCATCCAGAGGCTGCCGCGGCTGCGCCTGCACCCGCATTGGAAGTTGAGCTGGTCCCACTTCGTCCGCCGACAGTTAAAATAAGGTTGCCAGCCAGGCCCCCTGACAGGTACGAATGATCATTCTTGTATTCGGGCGACAGGGCTACCCCATGAACCGGTCGGCCAAAATTTCTTAGCATCACATCCTTCGGATCAATCAAAGATGCAACGCAGACATTACCGTCAATGGAGGAGGTAGCGATATATATCTGGTTCGAGTTTGTGACTGGTACAGGGGGCGGTTTGGGACTTCGGCCAAGATTTGAGCCCTTGCTACTGCCTGCAAAGGATGGTGCTGGCAACGACTGCTGCGCTGACACGAGACGAGTGTTTGCATTTGATTTTGGACTAGGAAGCGGCGGGGGAAAAGGAGATATTGAGACCGCCGAGACGGACGCAGAGTGAGCGTGATAGACCTTGATAGACGATAGAGAGGGCAAAGACAAAACATGCTGAGCATATACTCAGCGATATCTGAGTACGTTAGCTCGGACACGATGCTTACTATATTTCCATCATGAGTCCCAATGACCTATACACTTCAGCATGTAATCGTTGAGATTCGCTCATTCCCGAAACAACACCATAGTCCCACGTACCATCTTGTCGCCTCCCACAAGGAATGAACTGGTCGCACCACCATTTCGGTAGACCGATTTCAGATGCTTGGTCAAAGATGCGTATTTGAGTCGTGGTTCTTCATCTTCCTCCTCTTCCTCCTCGTCTGCCTCTTCGCCTTCTGAGCTGTGGGTTTCCTGGCCACTTTGCATTTTGCCATTGCTCGCTTTCAGCCTGTCTCCGATCTCTTTCTCCTGCTCGCTGCCATCGGCCTCCGGCGCCATTGAAAGCGCGTAGAGGCAGATGGATCATGAAGCGGAGATAGTCGCAAGAAATCAAGGTTGGAGACGTAGCAAGAATTGCCGAGGTTGAGGTTGACCTCCTGGTGTCAATCAATTGGACGACAATCCACGTACAGTATGAATGCACCGCGACTCCGACAATGCTCTTACAAATCCCAAAGAGGTTTCGGAGCTCTGAGCTATGCTAAAAGGCCTTGCAGGACGCCCACGCAGCATATCACATACCTTGTTGTTCCTCCCTCGCCCGTACAGCACCCTCCGAGGACCATCAACCTCCTCACTCCTGCAGTCTCCCAACCGATTCTTTCACTTGACCGGTTGCCAAGGTTTCCCAAAGCGCCGCAATTTCTTTTCAAGTAATCCACAGTTGCAGAGATCGCAGCCGGAACCCGAATCTGAGGAGGTCCCCAAGTCCCAAAAACGGAAGAACCAAAGGTCGCCCGCGAGCAAGAATTCCTTACGGAGGGTAGCTGTCGAAGCACAGAGATCGAAAGATGTCAAAGAAGTCGGAGAAGCGGCCAAACACGAACTACAGCCAAGCACGAAGGTCCTGAGTCGCTGCTCTCACCCTTTAGACTGGGCTAACATGGGTGCAGACGGTAACAGCATACTGCGCGGCCGAGCAATATGACATCGCCGCTGTAGCAAAAGTCTTAAAGGATTCTGCGCATCACCTCGATCCTTACAGAACAGGACTCTACCCACAAGTTGTCCACATTGAGCTACCGAACCAGACGCCTTCTCGTCGACTAGAAAGTGGAGGCGTCATAACGGGAGATGTCTTCATTTTCCCATCCGGTACGGTCGTTGCATGGGATGTACCGGAAAGCACCATGTCATTCCTCGTCTCCCGGACCCTCGCCCCCGCCGCAGTCCACCCTCACCCCGACCAACTCGAGGAAGAAGATCTCGAATACCTCGAAGACCCGACCCGGGAATCCAGTGCCATAAAAGGCGACACCATCATCCTCGGCACGAAGTCTACCTCCGAACCCTCCGCTCCCCTCAACCCAAATCTAGACCACGATACCGCTACAAACAACCAAATTCGCCCCATCGACACCGTCCTCACCAAAATCGCCTTCTCCTCTGGCCTCGCCCGTAGCACCAAACTCGCTGTCCTCGAAACCCTCTTCTCCACCTACCTCTCCACCACCCTTTCCATCCCCCGCCTCCTCTCTCTCGGCTCCCGCCTCCCCTACACCCGCACCACCATCCTTCAGAAAACAGGCCAACTCCTCTCCTTACGCGCTCAATTAAATCTCTACTCCGAACTCACCGACTCCCTTCCCGACTTATTCTGGGACAGCAAATACGAATTAGGCCTGGAAGGGTACTACGACATGGTTGGCCGAGCATTAGACGTGGGCGTGCGGATCAAAGTCCTGAATGGGAAATTGGACTACGCGACGGAGATTGCGGAGGTATTGAGGGGCCAGTTGAGTGAGAGGCACGGAGTGAGGTTGGAGTGGATTATTATCGTGCTCATCGCCGTGGAGGTGGGGTTTGCGGTTCGACAGGAGGTCAAAGAGTATCAGGAACGAAGGGAGCTGGAGAGTGTGACTGGCAATGTGAAAGGGGAGAGCTGAGACAAAACTATATCATCGCTCAAAATTTTGGAGCAGCGCTGTTAGAAAGAGAAAATATTTTTCTTTTCATGGAGTGATAGGCGTAACGGGAGGGACATGGAGCATGATATACCCCCCTAGAACTTGGATAGACGATTGCGGTTTGATTATACGCAACTCAGCACTTATAAGCAACATTGATAGTCAAAAGCTACAACTCTGTCGTCGCGGCCTAGGTAGAGAGTCCGTCTTATTGGAAATCAGTCTTCCCAGAGTATTAAGTACTGCTGTAAGCCAAGCGTTGGAGACCTCTGTTATAGGCCTAATAGGCTAATGTCGGTATCTGTTCGGCTGCACTAAGCGCTATAGGGCCTTTTGACCGTTTCTTGGCATTAAAGCTGGCGTAAATGGACCGGTCGTCAAACTTGTGAAGTGGCGACTCCCAGGCCGAGTGCTCAAGTCCTTGATTCAATATCGTCCGATACATTCGCTAGAACGCTACCTCCCTAATGCCCAATCCTTTCTCTTGGGAGCCTGTCTTTTTCCTGTTAATGCTATTTTACAACCTAATATGATGCACTCTGTACAATGTCTCAACAACCGTTACTTGCGAGATCCTGTTCAAGGTCTTACACAACAAACCAGACTACGCTGCCATCTCTTCTCGTCAAATCGTTTTCATTCCTCATCCCCAACTCCCATAATCTCATCATCTTCCTCTGGCGCACAAGCATCTTCGCTTTCAAGGAACATCCGCATCTGCGGTGAAAGACTCATTGGTCTGAATTCTAATTCGGAGTCTGAACGCACGTCGTCAGAGAGATCACCGTCATTTGCATAATCCGAGGACGAGGACGAAAGGGCTGGATAGATGTAGGAAGGCGGTGGTAGCGGAGATGGAGGTAGATGTGTTATTTTCGCCGATATGAGTCGGTGGCGGTGCCTCGGATTGGAACGACGATGATGAAAAGGACGCGAAGGTATCAATCGGTTGGATCGTATAGACGTCTGTAATGCGCGGCCATCTTTGTGCGGGACGGGTTGGGACAGAGGTGACTGCTCGGTCGTAACGTCAATGGCGAAGTTGTCGTCGAGCTGGATATCGCCGATGCCAGAGGCCTCGAGCTGTACATGTTCCGCTCTCATCGTGCCATGACCAGATGGGCTTGGATCATTGTCATATATTGTGAGAGACGGAGACGGGGTGCTCCCTGGGAGCCTTGTGCCTCTACGTATTGCTTTTTCAGAGCCCGGTGGAAGGACATATGAGGATCGCTTCTTGGGCTCGCTGTACATTTCTAGTGGTCCATTGTGGCCACCAAGCGGCTCTTCCACGAGCCTGCCGTACGGTGCACGATCGATGCGGTCACAGCCAGGAGGGTCTGCACTGAGATCAAGAAAGAATGGGTCGCGATCCACAAAGATCATGGGGGCACTTTCATTGTTCATTTTGGGTTCTGAAGCCATGGATGTGCGGTCATCGGCCGACGAAGTAGTGTCGGAATCGACAGTCTGACCATCCTCTATACAATGTGATTCTGCGAGTTGGCGCTTACGATGAGTGAACATCGGTCTGTACTGCAAGCTTGAACCTGAGGCCTTGTTCAGCGTCGAGCTCGGATGTGATCCTGATGATGTCGTGTCTTGAAGGTAGGATGTGGCGGGCTGCTGCACACGACCATCCTGCTGTTGCTGTTCCCCCGAGCTAGATCCAGGAGAACAGGCCAACGGTACAGTGTGGTTCTTCGCCGCAAAATTGTGAGATTCGTCAGGGCTCAGGCCGGTAACTTGGGAATTCCCTCGCCATCTGACTTTACGTCCATCGTCCGATAATATAAGCTTAGTGCTTAGGTCATATATGGCTTGGCGCACAAACTTGGGAGTTACGTTCAGGGTGTGAAGTTGAGCCACGTTAGCGAGAAGGTTCAAGTAAACCCAGTCATGGCTTGACTGCGGGCTACGGTCAGAAATCGGAGATGCGACGCCAAGGTGTCGCAGATGACGGAGATGATCAGGTGAAGGACTTGGTTGAGATTCTGTGGATGCGTTCCCTCGTGCGAGATCGTGGTTGGTAAGTGGCGCCCCAGGGAAGAGTAAGTTTTCTGTTCGTGAATATTGATCGGGCTGTGCACCCGCGTTGCCAATTCTTCCGGATTTCGTTGACACACTCTCATCCAGCCTGTGTACCGAAGTTCCTTTGACTACGGGGGCAGTTGGTTCGTCCTGAGGCCAATATGGCACATCTTTCAACGGCTCGTCTTTTCCATCCAACAACTCAACGTTTGCTGGATCTTCATCAAAAAGCTGCTCGAGGTTTTGGACGACAATTTCTTGCTTATTTCTATCAAAGATCATAGAATCCTCGGGGAGTCGAGGTTCTGAAAGATCACCCTGGAGGGTAGAAATGTGAGCTCGCTTGTGCAAGTCAGTGCTTGGACGCGTAAATGAATCCGGGACTGCAGGAATGGTCACCCCTGTGGCAGATGCAGACGCATACGCGGAGTCCAAGGCTTGCACAGAAGGAGGCGAAGGTGGCGATAGCTTGGAGCTGCTAGTTGAGACCTGATGAAGGGATTGTCCTCTTATTGTCGCTAACGTGGGGCCTGCTTTATATTGTGACGAATGTATAGTTGCCGTGAAATTCCGCAAAATCGCTTCCAGTTCGTGCTTCTTGTCGGGAGGAAGGTTGTGTATTCGGACTTCGAAAAGCCCATTGTGTTCCTTGCCGATGGAATGGGTCTTTACAAACCTCTTCAACTGCCTCTCCAGACTTTTGTTCTGCACGGTCAAGTCGTCTATGATGTCCCGGA
>QQTW01002415.1_pt1 | contig 13529 bp, 13 predicted proteins | sample 1904831 | NCBI WGS metagenome assembly QQTW01 (sample SAMN09435610, study PRJNA476489) | Subsurface metagenome, whole genome shotgun sequencing project. | reverse complement strand
GCGAGATGATAAGCGCTGATCTGATCGCTCGTCTGCCGGGCTCATCGGATCGTCATCGCTTATATCTTTCTCAAAATCGATCGAGCGAGAAGAAATTGATCGAGAGATCAAAACGTGATAAGATTTGAAAAATACGTAGCTGCTAATGTCCGATTCGTCCCCTGTCTCGATTTTTTCATCTGAGAAAAAGAGTGACGAAAAACGGCGACGTTTGATCCGACGCTTCGACAGAGACTCTTCGCCTATAATAGAAAGATATCTTTTCTTGATAAAAGAGATGCGAAGCAAGATCGCGACAAATCGCGTAAACAATATCTTATTCGATGAAAATCGTCTTGAGTAAATAATGATCGTCTAATCGCGCCAGAATTGTTATAAAACTAAAGAGAGACGAAAATGTTATCGAAACGCAGCTGTTAAATTATTTAGATTCTGTTTTTTAATCGTTATACTCGGAAGCGTGACGACTCTTATTGCGACTCTACAACGAAGCGATAATTGCGAAAAAAAGTTGAGTCAGCAGCGGCAGCTTGTCGTGAAATTTCTCGTCGATGCGTCGAGCAAGAATACTGTATACGTTTTTCGATTGAACAATATCTGAAGAAATATACGCGAGATTCTTAAAGAAACTGATAATTATGTTGAAAGTCTTTATTCTTGCTTGACTATTCGATATTCGCGTTCGTTCTGCAATATTCTTTGCAGAGATCTGAAAACGCGGTTGCTTCGTCGCTTTGAGCGTTTCCTTGATCAATTTATGATCACTCGCTTTTCTCTTCGCTCTTCGTGACGGCGTTGGAGTGTATATAATGAAGTCGGCTCCGTTATCAGCTCTTTAAACCGAATCTTCTTGTATGGCGCGTTCTCTCGACTGACCTTCGCTGAAAACTATATCATCAGATTGGCCTCTTCGGAAAAAGCACGATGCCAAGCCGCAAACCGGCGTATTTTGTTGATAATGGGCCAGGCTACTGCCAAGATCTGTCACGTGACATATCGAGCCTATATAGCCACTGCTTGCGCCATAGAAAATACAACTTAGTTGACATACAGTTGCAGTTCCATCACATTTTGCAACTGGGACGCAGTCGCATGCCGAGAAGGTCATTGGCTGCCAGATTATAATAACGTGAACTGCTCAGCATTCTATTGGCTAGCTCAAACCCCAAACTGGCCTGAGATTATCCTGTTCAACTCCTTTTCTGCACACTGGACAAGAGAGATACTTTTCATCCTGTTCGTAGTCACAATACTTGGTTGAGTATTTATGACAAAAGTTGTGACCACAGGTTGTCCCTCCTTTCTAACAGCGATTGAGCCTCCTCGTCCGTCCTCGATAGGATTGTTGCCGCAAGGTTATTACCTTTATACAGGAAATCGCAGACGCAAAGAGAGCTGCCAGGTCCTGCCGCTTGGCCCACTGTTTGTAGAATGGCTTTGCGCACCACTTGAGGGTTGAGAGGAATACCATCAGGAGGATCACAGAATACATTTTCGGACATGAGTACAATGTTGAGTGGAGGGGGAAAAGTTGGTGTGATGCAGATAAGAGGCATCACAGGCCTCTTCTTGTATGTTCCCTAGTCCACAGAGCTGTGATACATGACTCCTGAATCTGTAGATGATACTGCTCGCTCTTAGTCCGCTGATCTGGCCTCCGCTCCCTGGTGTCTAGTAGGTCCCTATCCAGTGGTTTGTGTTCAATGTTCAAAAAGATTATCTACAGCATCTTTTAATGACTCATCTGATATCCTTGACTGAGACATAATACGGCTAGGAATGGTCTCCAGAACCTTTTCATCCATGGTCTCGAACTCTTTGGTCTGGATGATGGCTCCAGTTCGCTGAGAAAATTGGAGGTCTGCTTTTGCAAAGCGAGGTCCCCAGCCGATTGACTGCATCCCCTTTCAACAATCTATCAGTGCTGACTTGAAGAAACAACACAATTACATTTACTTTGAAACACATGCTACACACTTCCACCTATATCGATCATAAGCTAAGCAGAAAGAAGGTATCAGGAACACTAACATGCCAAATTCAGTCGTGTAGACCTCTTCCCATCGATGCTCCATATAAGCGTCACATTGCTGGCAAGCTAACGTCCGGAAGGATGGTCAGCTCCCAGCTTTGTCTTGCGGTTCTCCATCACTTGCAAAAACAGCTGTTCCGCCTCCTCCCACCGGCCTTGATTCCAAAACGTCGACGCCCAATCATAGTCAGACCACATCAGTCAACCCAGGCTCCAGGCATATAGGTGTTTCCTTGGCCTCCTTGCTCTCCCGTAACATATCTAGCATTCCGCCACACCGTCAAGGTCGTAAGTACACTTTGGGTGAGATCATGTGAAGGAGCGAGTACCTTGATACACAGCTCCATGCAGTGAGTCATCAACTCTATAGCTCTGTCATCATGATGGTGGTGTTTTAATGTGTGAGCCAGGTTATTCATGCTGATCAATGTGGAGGGATGTTCAGCCCCATGCACCCTCTTATTCATCTCCATCACTTGGATTTGTAATTCTTCCGCCTCCTTCCACCGACCTCGTTTTCTATACGTTGATGCCAGATTATTCATGCTGATCAGCGTGTCAGGATGCTCTATTCCAAGTATCCTCTTTCTTATCATCATGACTTGAATTTGTAATTCTTGTGTTTTTTTCCACCGGCCTAGATTTCTATACGTTAATGCCAAGTTATTTATGCTGGTCAACGTGTTAGGATGTTCTATTCCAAACACCCTCTTCTTCATCTCTATCGTTTGTGTTTGTAATTCTTCCGCCTTTTTCCACTGACCTTGATTTCTGTATATTAACGCCAGGTTATTCATGCTGCTCAGTGTGTTAGGATGCTCCGCTCCAAGCACCTTTGAACTCATCTCCATCACTTGGACTTGTAATTCTTCCGCCTTTTTCCACTGACCTTGATCCATATATGTTGATGCCAGGTTATTCATGCTAGTCAGTGTGTCAGGATGCTCCGGCCCAAGCACCCTCTGTCTCGTCTCCATCACTTGGACTTGTAATTCTTCCGCTTCTTTCCACTGGCCTTGATTGGCATATATTGACGCCAGGTTATTCATGCTCATCAGTGTGAAAGGATGCTCCGTCTCAAATAATTTCGAACTTATCTTCATCATTTGTATTTGTAATTCTTTCACATCTTCCCACCGGGCTTGATTCATATAAATCAATGCCAGATTATTCATGCTGCTCAGTGTATCAGGATGCTCCGCCCCAAGCACCCTCTGCCTCGTCTCCATCACTTGGACTTATAATTCTTCCGCCTCCTTCCACCGACCTTGCTTTCTGTATGTCAACGCCAGGTTATCCATGCTGGTCAGCGTGGAGGGATGCTCCGTCCCCTGGATTTCCCTCTGTCCTTTGAGAGCTTTTTGAAGGTACCTCTGCGGGGCAGACCAATCGCCCTTACAGTTTAATGCCTTCCCAAGGTTGTTGTAGGAATCTAATATCGATGGTCCTGAAGTTCCTAATATATCTTCCATCCACTGTATCACGGCAGTATGCATCTTCACAGCTTCATTATACTTCCCATCGACAACTAGACACAGACCCATCTTCTCGAGTAACTGGTATCGCTCAGGCAGATCGTTGACCTCTCCGTCTTCACAAAGACGCTGGGCGTGCGGCAAACAAGCGGTCCAGGTGCGTTTGTGCTTATGGTCTCCTGTCGGGAAGAGCTAAGCCATCCGCGTGATGCAGGCTTTCATGCAATTAGTAAGCGAACCCTCCATCTTCAGCCAATTTCGAGCGGCGAGCTGCACCAGTCCGTGTATATCGTACAGTTCCTCCGAATCTGTTATGCTGCTACTGCCTATGCTGCGGGATAGTTGGCTGCCTTCGAGCTTCTGCCAACGGTGGTTCGAATACGTCCTGATGGTGGTCCCTAGGCGCAAAACGGTTGGTTCGACCCTGACCCGTTTGCGGCCGTCCTTCATAGGCGGTATTGGATCGGTAGTAGCCCGCTGGAGAATTCCACTCCGGTGCTTGATGGCCCTGACTATTGTCCGCCTGCGGGTATCCACTCCCTTCGCGTCTATTTTCAGGGTAATGGGCGGTCAAAGGTCGCTCTGATGCCATCCTGGCCTGTGGTTGCTGATAAGATTCGGCCTCGGCTCGTCTAGACCCTATCGGATTCCCGTGTGCTGGTGGTTCCGTTGCTCTAACATTGTCTCTAGCTTGCAGATCCTCAATTTGCCGCTGCATCTTCTCCATAACCTTTGTCTGCTCGTTCACCATCTTCTGAAATTGAGTGGCTTGCTCGACAACTCCCGTTCCCGACGATGGTTTGGGCTCTCAGCGGGCTGGTTATGATGATTCGGCCGCGGGTTGAATTGCGTGGGATTATTGTCATTTCCCCGAGGAAGTCCTGGCGGTGGACCGACGTAGCCTAGCCTTTGGGTAAACTGCGGCAGATTGCCCCTTGATGCAGCCCTAGTGGTGGACCGACATACCCTGGTCTGGGGTTGAACCGGAATGCGTTCGGAAAGGTCCATTCAGAAAGGTCCATTCAAAAAGGTCCATTCGGCATTTGAGTCTTGGCAGGAAGCCACCATAGTAATTTGTATGTGGCGTTCCTGTCAATTCCCGACAATCGAAATCTTCATTCTTCGACTGCTATTTGTCATTTTGAGCTCGCTGTTGCCTCCCAGGTAGGCATTGATAGAGGTTTTCTTGGTGTTTTTTCTGCTACTATAGATGCCGCCGCCGCCTCAAATGACCTTTGTGGCAGCCACACCCATTCTATTCTCCCCAAATCCGCACGCTTACACCCCCCCGAAGAGCCCCTGCGGAAGCCGCCCTCATAGCATCCTCACAACTTCGCCCTGATATTAAAGAACAAGAGGAGGAGGAGGAGGCCTTCATACTAACCCCCTCGACAGCGCCAGCGATACTGTCAAGGGCAGGCAGAAAGAGAGCCCCAATAATGAAGGCATTGGAGGCTGAAAAGGCGTCGAAACGGGGCACAGGGCAGGGCCGGGCAGGCAGGGGTATGGCGGACACAAGAGAGGGGGGGCAGGGGCAGAGGCAATAGAGGGGTGTCGCGCAGCAAGTCACGTGGCCCCTGCTTGTCGGCCCGGAGCAGAGTAACAACTATCTATGACTAGACTTTTACATGAGAGTACTCCTCCATATATCTTTCCTATTCCATTACCAAACCATCCCAGGGTATCATGACAAAGTCAATGCAATTCGCCAAATGTCAACCCACCAAACGCCCCAGCCAATGTTATGAACCTATTCTCTTGTCCGTCAAGTATGCAACGCTATCTTGAAGGTCATCTCCGAGCGACATACTACCAATCCTGGGCGCTTTGCTCGGCGTCGGAGGAATGGGAACTGGAAACGAAATCTTCTTGCCCGCGTCTGGACTATTTGGCTGGTTGGTCCTACGTGCAAATCTGGCTCTGCCTTTTAGATAGTCCTTTTCGTCCAGATCTCGAAGCCGAGATATCGTGTCGAACGCGTTGACAAAATTCTTCTTTTCCTCGAGAGTCGCAAAGATGAAGGAGAGGTAGGTGACGTTCACCCATTTTACCCGTTCGCCGTGTAGTGGGTGCCTTGGGAGTCCGAGAATTGAAAGATCCCATGGCTGTGGATTCTTGTTTGCCAGCGATTCCGAGATTTTGCCTAGTCGGAAGGATGATTTGCTCGGTGGTCGAAGCTCGATAACAACCTGAAGACACGTCTCACGAGAAGACCGACATCTGCAGGAATCAGGGTTGATCTTGATGCCGCTGTCCACTATAGCAATCACAAGAATCAGCGACGACCCAATGACAGAAGATGTAGCCACTTACATTGCAACTGAAGGAACGTGCGTTCTTTGTCGACCAAAGTGAATATCACCAAGACAGGTAGAGGAATTCTCTCCAGAATGACCGTTTCTGTCTCATTCCCATTTTTCACACCAGGAGAATGAACGATGGAGAAGATGGAGGGGTTGAGGTCTTGTGTCATCGACTCTGCAACTGTCTGGTGTGTTGTTGCCGAGAAGCCACTGGTTGCTGAGCTATCGCTAGGGGATCTCGATGGCGGCTTTAGGCCGTTTGTCCTGGATTGATCAAGTGGCTTGTATTGCCAGATTTGAAGTCTTGCTTTTCCACTAGCCTTCTTTTTGTCCAGGGACCAATGCACGTTTTCTTGATCATAAACAACCTTGAACCTGGTCACTGCCCTCTGGAACTCGTGTACATGTGATATCTCTTTGAAATCGTACACTGTGGCGCTGCTTACCTGGCTAGACGATATTTTGATTTGGCACGTGGCATCTAAAGACCAAGGGCTCGCGTAGACGGGTTCAAAGCGGTGCGAGTGTACGCTGATCTCCGTCTCGCGGTCCCGAGGCGGTAAGCTACCAGAATTGACAACCGGCCGCATCAGCCGTAACTCCGTGTCACTCATCTTGAAAATAGTCAAATTTCCAGGCACGTCCCGGAGAGGTAATTCCAGAATCTGCTCTTCATTGTCCGCTCTGTCTTCCGTCATTGGGTCTGTACTGAACTCTTCAACATTCCATATAGCGTAGGAAGCCTCATTGACTTGCTGGCACTCTGCATCAGAGTACAGCGTGAGATCTGGTCGATGACTTTCCTCAAGGATGAACTGCTCCATTCTCAGGGTTGCCCTTTTGTAATAGAAGCTCTGCTGAAATTGACTAGATTGCTTGAGCAGTTGCACCAACCAGCGTGCCTTGACGAGATTGATATATTGTTCCAATGGCTGTTCTGAACCCGGAGGCCCATGCGAGCGGACGGTGCTCTGGTAGAAGTGGTGGACGAGTGCGTCGAAGCCTTCCTGGATTGGCAGCTGTGAGGACACCGAAAAGCGCTGGGGACGGTTGGCGGCCATCAAGGCAGCATTGAATTTCGAAGCCAATGCGCTCGGTACTGGCATGGTCGCTGGTGTCGACGGCTGCAGCTGGCCAGTGACCACGACATTGTGAATATCTGCCACATTGCGGTCGATGCGATTCAAAGTCGCCGCCATGTTCCGCAGCAAGCCATCTTGCAACTGCTCCGTAACCAGAGTGATCTTGGCGATGTGAAACTTGACTCGTTCCACCAATGTATCTATGCTGGCTTGGATCTTGAACTCCCAGATGACATTCTGGCTGAAGGTGGATGGGTTTCGAAGGTAGGCTGAGTGCTTCTTGAGGATGGCATCGCACTCGCGCAATGTGACCTGAAAATCGCCGATGAGTCGCGTGCGTTCTAGTTCAAGGCCATTGTCTCTTGGATCACACAGAGCAGTCTCTCGTCCACCTATTCGCTGTGTTTCATATTGGCTGGCTGCATTCGATAGCTTCCCACGCAAATGTTCGAGGACATTCCCTAGACTTTTGATATTGATGCCGAACTGTACGTATCTACCATCTAGAAAGCGATTAGTTAGTAAATTGTTTCGTACTAGAAGTAACTGGGGACATGAATGAGTGCGTCTGCGGTTGGTTTGTTTTGTCGAGAATGCGACATGGATGTAGGAGAAAAACAAATGACCATCTCGGCCACCTCGGGAGCGTCCGATGCCGCAGCCGTAAGCCAGCAATGACGACGACGACAATGATAACGAGAGAAAGTCTTTGCCCAGGTAGTTATGGAGTCCGGAACTTACCAGCTCGCCGTTCACGCACAAAATGCGCCTCACAAATACGCTTCGCAAGAATGATTCCATTGGCAATATCTGTCGGTGAGAAGCCAAAGGTTGCCATCACCACGCAGTTGAAAGGGTTGGAGGGCTCAGGAGTGTCATGTCGATTCTGTCGAGAGAGAAACAGCGACAGCTCTGTATCATGAGCATTATTGATATGTGAGGAATCACTATTGTCCGACGGTGCCTAATGCCGGTTACATCACCCTACTCCTGCACCTCCTGAACACAGCCTCGCTGGTGCATCTCGCACATCGCTAGCAGACACCTTCGGTACGCCCAAAATGGTCGTGCTATCTTCTTTGAGATAAATGCTGCTAAAGCTATTGGCTGTGGCCCAACTTCTCATGGTTCTGCCTTGCCTGCCTGATTCCTCTTCTGAGTCCTTTCATACCCTGGCGCGAGCACAGCCTTAGCTCTCTGCCCAGCCCGCAAGATACAAATGTGGTCAATTCCCCCATGTTGACCGGGCACAAGCTTGCTGGAATGAAGAAATTTTGCTGCCCGGATCATCATCTTCACCGTCAACATGTCTTTCGATCCAGAAGATTATGATCGTGCTCTGGCAACTGTCCGTGATGGCCACGGACGAGAAGAGTTCGCACCTACCTCCGAGCAAAAGATTGGGAGATTCACCGTCGTCAGTTTGGCGCTGAATCGTACCATTGGCTCTGGAATCTTCGTCGTTCCGGCTCTTGTCCTGAAGGGCACTGGCAGCATCGGTGCCTCCCTGTTACTCTGGACTGCCGGCGCCGTGGCCTCTACAATGGGTCTGCTGGTCTGGCTCGAATTAGGTCTCTCCGTTCCACGCCAGCGGGTCCAAGATGGGAGCAAGAAGAGTGTGCCTAGATCGGGTGGGGAGAAGAATCATGTAAGTCACGGATGGTCGATTGCTTCCCAACCCTTTAGCTGACATCCTGACCAAAGCTCGAATATATATTTCCACACACTCTAACAACTTGCATGTACGGCATCGTCTTTATCATTCTGGGCAATCTATCGGGCAATGCGATTGCCTTTGGCCTCTATGTCATGTCTGCCGCTGGCAATGACGATCCGTCTCGAGGTTCTGTCATTGGGCTGGCAATAGGAGCCTTGACCTTCGCCTGTCTTGTCCATGCTGCCTCCAGAAGAGGTGGTCTCCTCCTCAACAATATCTTTGCCATCCTCAAAGTCGCCATCCTGTTGATCATCATCATCCTTGGCTTCATTAGATCGCGAGGATATAGCTTTGGAGGGCATGCCGCCTCGGTCAATGCGAAAGATTTTCCGACCCACAACTTCGACCTGAACCAGTCGTTCAAGGGCGATGGACAGAATGCTCCCAGCTTTGCAGATTCCCTCTTGTTTATTGTTTACACCTATTCAGGCTTTGAGCAACCATTCTATGTAAGTGCGGTGGTCCTCTTCAATATCACAGTGGCTGATAGCAGTAGGTCTTGAGCGAAGTCAAAGCGCCTAGACGGCGATTTCCTAAATACACCTTGATTGCAATGTTAATCGCCGCTGTGCTTTTCCTTCTGGTCAATGTTTCTTACGTAAGTGGATCTGAATGTCACATATCAACAACGAGCGGGACTAACTTCTTCATCAGCTTTGCGCTGTAAGAAAAGCCGAGGTTTTGGAGTCTCCCTTGGACCTTGCAACGCTTTTCTTTCGGGACATATTTGGACCAGGTGCAGCAACGAAAGCTATGGCTGCGCTGATTGCATTCTCAATTTTTGGAAATATTGTCGTCATGACCTTCACAGCTTCTCGAGGTATGCCGTTCCAAGTAATATGCTGAAGAAGTCGTCAGTTGATTAACACGTTGACCAGTAAAGCAAGAGATCGCCAAAGAGGGCATATTACCCTTCAGTATTGTCTTCGCCACAGGCAAAACCACCTTCATTGCTCGTGCATGGGCCAGATGGCAAGGCCAAAGATCCAATGAAACCGCACTGGACCATCTTGAGCAGACACCAGTCGCAGGACTCGGTCTTCACTGGTTCACATCAATCTTTCTCATCTCAATCACCTCCTTCGCAAAGCCACGAACCGCCTACACCGTCCTCACCTCCCTCTACTCATACGTCATAATTGTATTAATAGGCTTCCTTGTATCCGGCGGCCTCCTCCTCCTCCACTTCAACCCGCGCCGCGACTGGGCAAGGAAAGCCAATTTCCGCCCACTCGGCAAATACCCCATCCACGCCGCCATCTACTTCCTCGTCTGCGGCTTCCTCCTCTTCGCCGCCTTTGCCCGACCAGGCGACTCCTCCTCCTTCTCCAAGAAAAGCACAGGCGTCCAGCGGTACATCGTGCCCGTTATTGGGATTTCGACCCTAACATGGGGCATTGTCTGGTGGTTCGGCCTCCAGGTTCTGAGCTGGAAGTGGCATAGGAGGTTAGAGGTGACGCGCGTGGCTAACGTTGTTCCGGACTCAGACGATCCGGGCCAGTACGTCCAGGTCGCGGAGGTGATAGATTTTGCTTGGTTGGTCAATAAGCCGGCTTCGCTGGCTTCGGGAAATGATCGCTACCAGATGACGTGAGAGGATGGACTGCATCAATGGGCTGAATGAATACTGTAACATCAAACGAAGGAGCATTATACGAGAAAGAGAGAACAAACACTAACCAATCTTATCACGCATAAAGGTTCACACCTATCCCGTGAATCTTCTTCTTCCCAAAGCGCTTCTTGAGGACCACGAGATCACCTATGATCTGCTGTGGGCGCTTTTCAAACCGAATATGATGGTTTACACTACCTGTTACGGTACCAGCAAGCCCAGGTGTGTCAGACCATGGGCTGCTGTGGCATTCTACGAGACATTACTTGGCATTTCTCCTGCAGTTTTGCTTGGCCTTATCATACAGAGCACCGGGCATCCTCTCGCGTCCCTGCTAGCTACAACTGGAACATCGAGTGTAAGGAATCGACGCGCGCAGAACTTTGACATCAGCAACTAGTGGCTCTTACCTGATTGCTCACCTGCTGTATAGAGCTGATTTGTCTGTTTGATGGCTGGGTGACAGTATCAGATAGACTGACATCCAACGACATCGCTGCAATTCGCTTTGTATGGCTTTCCATCCCGACGGTGGTGCAGGACGCGATCCTCGCTCATCCTGCTGTGAGAATTATCACGTGACTTGCTGCTCTTGATTCACGGCAAATCACATGATCCGGACGAACAGGACAAAACAAAATATAAGTCATTATCAAAATTTCTGTTGATGGCCTTCTATTGTCAGGAAAATGGGCGGCAACCTTCAGCACTGTACTCATGGCTTATACCCAGTGCGTTTGATGTGATTGAAGGATTCACTATTGACTCGATGCATCTAGGTGTTTGAAGCCTAGTTCCTCATGTGGGACTGGTCGCAAAACTTGCATAGAAGATAGCACTAAGGATAAGCTGGCGAAGCCAAAGAGCAGTGGTGCAACCGCTCGCTCTACGTACATGGCTGTCGACCAGTGAGGGATTTCATAGAACCACCAAGTCGTTGCGGACGAAGGGCGAAACAGACGGACCGCCCAATTCAATCGCGAAAGGCGGAGCTGTCCATAATGGTTACGCTTCGCTACGTCTTCGTCCTCAATGTTTCGAAAATGAGCAATGAACTCGGACCACTTGACCCAGTCCAGTTTGGCGGGAAAGAGATGGGATTCACGTGCGAGGATGAAGTCCACGTGGTGCCGCACGAGCAAGGCGTAGAATCGCATGAAGCCTACTGCAACTGCCCGGTCAAATACTGGAGATGGAGGAACTGGTCGAATCGCGAAGGTGCCCTTTTCGGTGAATGTGCTGTCAACCTGCAGCGGGAGATATGTCGTCCAGAAGTCGTAGTTGAGCAGACACAATGGTAAAGGCTTGATGTAGATTTTATTGTAATGCCACACGAGATGCAGATGAGCATCTTCGTTCGCAACGATCTCTCTTGCTTTAACTTTTTGTTTGTGAAGCGGATCAATGCTCTTACCACACTTTCGCGCAACCAGCCATAGACCATCATAGAGCTCATCAAGGACTGGAGTGCTAAGTTCCGACGTGAGAAAGTCGCAGACGGCGGTTTGGGTGAGGCTTATGCTAGGTTCTCCTGGAACGTGGGTGATTGGCTGATCTGGATCCGGATTATTGTCTGGCAAAGACCGTGACTTTCCACGGAAACTCGGCTGTCCATGGCTTGGTAGAGGGATCAAACGCTGCTTGCAAAGAGCACTCAGATCAAAGAAGGGTGGTAAGAGGGGCCGCGAATCAGCATAGAGAATGCCGATATTGGAATAATGTGCTTCAGGGTATGTGTGCTACTGACAACTGGGTCAATGAAGAGGGATGGAGAGAAATACTTAGAGGTTGGCTAGTCCTCTCTGATGACGAGGTGACTGAGCGTGAGAAAGTGGTGTAGTCGGTTTAGGAGATGGACCACGTTCAGGAGGTGGGGCAGGAGGATTAAATGAAGGCTGCCCGCCATTTGGCAACGGAGGTGGTTGTAACTGATTATGCTGTGGTGGATGGGGCTGATTCTGCGGTGCCATGGTCTCGCCGGGCCCATATGCATTCCAACTATAATAGTACGGATAGGAAGGTTTTGGCCGTTGATCTTGCTGCGGAGGTTGCAAAGGCTGCATCGCGTTGGGTCTTGACTACGAGCTATTCCTAAGTGAATCCAAATCTCTCGGGTCTTTTTGACACCCTTCCACTCCTCGTCTTATTTTCTCGTGGAGACTTTGGCTCGTTCTTCTGCTTCGAGTGCCGTGCCCTTTGTGCTGGATTCCGTCGGTTTCTCTTAGGGACCGTACTCGATGCTGGTGATTCTGCGTTCCTCTTTGTAGAGAGCTTGCTCTTGAGTGCCCTCGTCCTGCATCTAGTTGCACGCTGCGCACCCTCTCGATGTAGATCAATGCTTGCTCTGTCAGACTGAACTTCCTGGTCAAATGAATTTGGCTGGTCGTTGAGATTGCTCGGTTCGTCAGCCTGATGTATTGGGAAAGTTGCTGGGGATGTGAAGTTCGAATCTTGCGGCTCAACTTGTCGCGTTTTCTGAGAGTTCCCTGTCTTTTCGCTCAAGTGTTTGGCTTTATGTTGGTGTTTTGGTGTCCGGCGTCGTAGGACTCGTTCCATCTCACCAACTCTGTTTACCTTTGATCTATTCCACGTTTCTCTAATCATTATGGCTGCTGCTGTTGCCTCTTCAATCCATAAGCAGGTTTTCAAATCTCATACGTAGGTGACCCGCTGCAGCGAGCTGATCGTAATTCTTAGTAGACTATGCTGACACTATTTTGCTGCAAAGGGTATACCAAGTTCCTGGTGTTGAAGATTTCTCAGCAGAGGATTTAAACAGTATTTGCACTGCTATACTGTACGATTACGAGACATTCCCCAGAGATTGTCACTTCCTGCCTAACGCATCACTTAGACATTCCGAAAGCACGACTAAGTTGGATACTACCGCACTTTTCGATGCACTTCAGTCTGTATCTAAGTATGGATTCTCGATTCATGTCATTTCCGCACGTTAACGCTTCATAACGTAGAGATCGATCCGCCCCCGCACCATTACCACGTCGCCGCTCTCCAACATTACCCCTTGATGAGGACGCAGGTGGCGAGACAGGTCAAGGAAAAAACAACAAGGAAATTACGTCCATATACGATACTTCAAATCATAAACATCGCGGCAACGCTACTGGCAAAGCAACGACTCGTAGACTCCAGGATGGGAAGTCAAAGGCTGGTCGAGTTCTCAAGCCAGTTTTATCAAGGATCTCGAAACAGTCACCTAAGGAACGAGTCCTACGACGCCGGACACCAAAACACCAACATAAAGCCAAACACTTGAGCGAAAAGACAGGGAACTCTCAGAAAAC
>QQTW01002414.1_pt1 | contig 13532 bp, 19 predicted proteins | sample 1904831 | NCBI WGS metagenome assembly QQTW01 (sample SAMN09435610, study PRJNA476489) | Subsurface metagenome, whole genome shotgun sequencing project. | reverse complement strand
ATCAATCTTCTCCTCTGGGCCTCCGACGTCGTCTGTGTCCGCCATTCCGGCTCTTGCTTCCATGAGTTCACCTGCAGCGCCCGTCAATTCCTCACGGCCTTTGTCTGCTCTTACCGGGCCTCCAGCGAGCACGGCTCGAAGATCTGTGCACTATCAGAGCGATGGCTTTTCGTCTATCCGAAAAGCACGGATCCCACGAGCCGAGAAGGACATCGACGATCCATCATCGTGTGGGGCAAGGAGCAGATCGGTGGAAAGACGAGGAACTAGCACTCCCACAGCTTTGACAAGACTATTCACCGCACCGGAGACAGCGACACCGACCCTCTCAAGGCATGCATCTTGTATTCGGAGTGTTGAAAAGGGATGAGTGTTGGCCTCCAACACTTGGGGCAGCGAGGTCAAGCTCGGGCACCGGGTTTGGATCCGCACGAGGAGTTGTACGGCGGGAGAAGAAGGAGGGCGCGGCGGAGGTGTCGGCCAGCCGCGGAGAGGGTGAATCTCTTGTGATAGTAGGAGGAAAGGACCAGGTTGGTAGTTGAGCGTGTGAAAGCGAGTCGGCTTGGGAGGAGGAAGGGATATTCAGGTCTGATATGAGTCCATGCAAGGCATGTGACGAGACTTCGGGCTCATCTGACTCGGACATTTTTGAAAACCGCATCCAAGGAAGAGATCTGCAGTACAATATACTTGCAATGACAGCAGAGTCCAGAAGTAGCAGGGGCTATTCGGTCGGCTAGACTGCTAGCTGCTGATTTTAACGTAGAATGTCAGGCAAGAATATGTCGCTGATGACGGTAATTGTTTGGATGTAGAGGTCACGCTACCAGTAGGCTCTTGAGGCGGAGGAACGAACAGATCGTGGGGCAAAGAATGACGTACAATTAGGCGCCATGGATTAGGCGATATCGGCTCGTCTTCAGTTGGTCGATAGGAGAGGCTCCAACGGGTACCAGCCGTGACTATTAACCGTGTTGACGTTGAATTACGTGACTGCAACTTGATTACCAATGGCTGGATATGATGTATCTTCGACCTATAGAACGCCCCACAAAATTTTCAATCCATTGACCTTTCATTGAAAACTCCTCAAACATGCCTGAGGCTCACGACGCTCATCACAATGTCCTCGAGGCAGCCAAACAGGATTTTACCGGCCAGAACATCGCAAACGAGCCTGCAGAGGGCGTCAAATACTACACGCCCGCTCAGGTCCCACCAGCTGGAACGGCGTCCGACCCCCAGCCGGATGGCTCTCACCCTCCGAAGCTCTTTCAGCCTTTGAAGCTGCGGGGCCTTACCCTGCAGAATCGCATCATGGTGAGCGCGGGGTCCGCAGCTCAACGTGTCCATTGCGAGACTGACTTCGCTGTAGCTTTCGCCCCTTTGTCAATACTCTGCTGAGGGTGAGTTCCTGGCTGATTTGCTCAACAATCTCGCATGCGTTGACAAAACACTAGACGGCCATCACACAGCATGGCATCAGACTCATTTGGGGGGCATCATCCAGCGCGGTCCAGGACTTGCGATGGTCGAGGCCACTGCGGTAACAGCAGAGGGTCGGATCACACCAGAAGATTCTGGGCTGTGGAAAGATTCTCAGATGGCTCCCCTACAATATAGCGTTGAATTCGCACACAGCCAGGGTCAAAAGATTGGGATCCAGCTCGCCCACGCGGGGAGAAAGGCGGTGAATTTGTCCTCTGGAGCTGTTTTAGGAAACTCAATCGATAGGAAAATGCTGACCCAGAACAATATCAGAGCACAGTGGCACCTTGGCTTGCTCGAAGTGCGGTCGCCACCAAAGAGGTAGACTCGCCATCTGCATGTCGACGAGCCGGGAGCTGACCCTTAAGAAAGGTAAACGGATGGCCCGATAACGTTCTCGCGCCAAGCGATATCGCATACTCAGGTCTTGCGAATCCAAGGGCAATGACTAAGGATGATATTGCATCGTTGAAGGAGTCTTGGCTTGCCGCAGTCCAACGATCTGTTAAGATTGGCTTTGATGTGATCGAAATCCATAATGCTCAGTAGGTGCCACACGTGTAAGGATCCCCAGAACCCCGGTCTAAGCGTGACCCATAGCGGTTATCTTCTGCATTCCTTCCTTTCACCGGCCAGCAACAAGCGCACAGATGAGTACGGGGGAAGCTTCGAGAATCGCGTCCGGTTGACGCTCGAGATTGTTGAACTGACCCGGAAGAACATCCCCGAGGACATGCCTCTCTTCCTGCGGATTTCAGCGACGGATTGGCTGGAGAACGAAGAGGGTATGGACAGCTGGAAAGTCGATGATACCGTTCGTCTGGCCGAGATGTTGGCTAGTAGAGGCGTCGATCTGCTCGATGTTAGCAGTGGCGGCCTGCATCCAAGTCAAAAGATCAAAGGCGGCCCGGGCTATCAAGCCGTAAGTGTTGCACAGCTTTTGAGACGTGAAATAATGGCTGACGTGAATCCTCAGCCATTTGCTCAGCAAGTTAAAGAAAAGGTGGGAGACAGAATGATGGTTGGCACGGTGGGTTCCATCACCAACGGCAAGCAAGCCAACGAATTGCTTGAGAAAGGCCTAGATTTGGCCATCATCGGACGTTATTTCCAGAAGAACCCAGGCTTGGTGTGGTCGTTTGCAGAAGACCTAGGTGTGGAGATCAACGTTGCAAATCAGATCAGATGGGGCTTTGGAGGTAGAGTAGGCTTTCCGAAGCAAAGAGGAAAGATGTGATCCGCTTCTAAAAGTATCGGATTGAATGGAAATTCATACACATTTGACGGGCTTGGAAAAGAGAGAAAGAATGGACTTGTTGAGAAGAAAATGCTACAGATATTTCAGAACGACAAGAAACACGACGAACAAGTGTGAAGTTCCGCAGTGGTATCATCGACATCGAAAGACGGTGGAACTTCTAAATCGAGGTGAAGCAAGAAGACAAGTAGAGGTTGTAAGCAGGGAAAGGATTGTTCGGCTTGACTCGTAGAAATGATTCGTACGGTGAGCGTTTGCTTGGCTGATTGCGCGTGACCACGAAGAAGCCTACCGTATGAATTCTTTAATCGTGAGATGAAATCAACGCCTCACTCTATTCAAGGATTCGTTGCTGATGGAATCGTTTCAACCTCGACTTTAAGCCCAGCATCACTCTTCCTCGCCGCCGAATGACGCAGCGTTGAAGCGAGATACCGCAGCCCAAGACAGACTCTACCATTTCCTCAACGCCGCATCGGCTTCGTTGCCCTTGAAGCCCCTACACCCTCGGCCTTCTCCACTTCCTATACGGTGTGGATCACTCAAGAGAGCCATGTCCATGGGTAGCCCTCGGTGATTTCGGTGGGGCGTTTTGTATGGGCGTAAGTACTTCATCCACTCCAGCCATCCAGTCGGCCGCGAGGAATCTCCTCCCTTCGGTGATTACCGAATGGGCCATTTCTACAGATATCCTTTGTATTCAGGCTGGCTGACTTGGTTTCCCATCCACAGGGCATCGGGGGCGCAGTCTGGCACGGTGTGAAAGGCTTCCGGAACTCCCCCTACGGCGAACGGCGCATCGGCGCCATCACAGCTATAAAAGCTCGGGCACCCGTACTAGGAGGGAACTTCGGCGTATGGGGCGGCCTCTTCTCGACGTTCGACTGTGCGGTGAAGGGAATAAGGAAAAAGGAGGATCCGTATAATGCCAGTATGTAGCCCTACATGGTCCTGAGAGAGTGTGAGGACACAGGTTGGGGCGAAAGCATACTAATGGGCTATCCGTATAGTCATCGCAGGTTTCTTCACCGGAGGATCACTTGCTATAAGAGGGGGTATGAAAGCCGCGAGGAACTCAGCGATAGGGTGCGCTATACTACTGGCCGTGATCGAGGGCGTGGGTATCGGGATCCAGAGGATGATGGCGGAGAACACGAGATTAGACGTGCGTTGACCAGCCCTTGCCTCCATCCCGTTACCCTCAGATGCTGACATAGAACTTAACGACAGGTACCACCTCCACCGCCGCCGCCAGCATCCGAGGGCACACAATCACCAATGATTGCTTGAAGCAACCTGTATGCGGTAAAGGACTCGAATAGAAGAAAAAGGCGGCTCCCACTACTCCACTCAGCCACCAGCCAGATCAGGGAATGGCCACACAGAATCCACCCATCGAAACAGGGCAAACTTAGTGCCCTGATTATGAAGGCTTGCGGAATCATCAGCATAGCGGTGTCAGCGGGTTTTGTGTATGTATATGCTAGGGATTCCTGAGCGCTTAGGTCGCTATGGCGTAGGTCGATGTATCGATATCATTACTGGCATATCGTGCACATCTGTATGGCCTCATGGCGGGCGCAGAAATCGAGCACTTGAGAAAGTCGAGCACTATTTGTAGCGAATTGAGTGGTCCACATCTAGCAAGCCAACAACAGTAATAAATACGTTTCATTCGCTATCGCTATCGACATAACTCGTTAAACATATACAAACACCTTTACCACTGTCGCTTGTTACCATCGTTTCTACCACCCCTCGACAGCCCTCAACCTAACCCTCAGCCCGTCTCTCGGCCTCGCCGTAATCCCCGTCTGGATCTTAATTTCCCTCTTCGCATCCTCCAACTCCATCTCAAACCGGCCCGCCAGTCCCGCCACCAGCACCGCGAACTCGGCCTTCGCAAACGCCTGCCCGATGCAACTCCTCGGCCCGTGCAAGAAGGTCAGGAACGCGTAATTGCTCGCCGCGCCTCCCGTGTTCGCCTTCCCGGGACCAAGCCAACGTTCGGGGTTGAAGGCGCCGGCGTCAGGGCCCCAGAGTTCCCGGGACTGGTTCACGGCGCCGGCGCAGAGGATGACTCTGGTGCCGGCGGGGACGTGCTGGCCGCAGATCGACGTGGGCTTGATGGCTTGTCGGAGTGTGAGCGTGACGGGGGAGTGCAGGCGGAGGACTTCGTTGCACACGGCGTGCAGGAAGGGGAGGCGATCGAGGGTTTCTGCCGTGATAGGGGTCGAGGTGTCGATTGAAGGGAGGTTGGCGCGGATCTCTTCGCGCAGGCGGGTTTGGTATTGGGGGTGCGTGCAGAGGCAGTAGACTGCCCAGACCATTGCCGTCGCGGTGGTTTCGTGTCCGGCGGCGAGGAAGGTCATCATCTGGTCGACGAGGTTCTCGTCCGTGAAGCCGCCGGAGGAGAGAGCGACGGAGATGATGTCGACGCCGGCTTCCTCGTCTTTGGAATTGAGCTTGCGTTTCTTGTCCTCGATGAGTTGACGGCAGATCTTGCGGATGGTCTGCGCAGCTGCTGGGATCTCCTGGTTGCGTGCCACGGGGATGGATTGCACCATCCACATGGGCAAGAACAGGCTGGCGAGGCCGAGCAGCTGGGCTTGTCGACTTGGCTCGAAGACCTTGCGGTATGTGGCATTCAGTTCGGTGGATGGATCTTTAATGGCTCCGAAATCGTGGCCCATGCCGGCGGAGCCGATGATGTCTAGGGTTGTCCTACTCGACCAATTGCTGATCTCGACTACTGGGGCTTTAGAGATGTCTGTATCCGCCGCGTCGGCCTGAGGAATTGACGATATGATTGCCTGGACCATTTCAGCGGTCTTGGCCCAGAAAACTGGGTAAAGGTCCTTGATATGGCGATAGGCAAAGGCAGGCATCAAATGCTTGCGTTGAGTCTAGACCCCGGTAAGCCCTGGCCACGAGTGGATACCGAGCATCAGTCACCTTGTGCTCTTCACCTTCAGCCAGTAGGACACCGACACCCAGTAGTCGGGCGAGCCCATGGCGGACCATTGACGGTTTGGCGAAGTCATAGTTCTTCGTTACCAAGACTTCAGCCAGTGCCTTAGGGCTGGTGACTAGAAGCCTCTCCTCGTTGAATAGGTTAAGATATCTGATCAGGCCTTCGTTGGGGACCTCGTTGATCCACCGCTGTTGAGGGCTTCCTGTTGGCTCACCCCTTATGGCAGCGAACTGTCCCATGAACAGAGCATTCCCCTGACACCGCATAAGTGAACTGTCAATATGGCTCGTGACTCTCGTGGTTGCTTACCGCAGGCTCTGGCAGGTGGCGAAGAGGACTGAAGAACTTTGGGTAGAGAATGACGTTCCACGAAAACCAAAGGGTAAAAACGAAGCTCAGCCAAGTCAAGAAAGTCGCGAGAAAAGACTCATTGATTGACCATTCAGGATACAAATTGACAACAGACAAAGCACCAAATAGAGACACGGAAAAGAGTAGACGCTTGACGGGCGCCATACTGACCAGGACTCGAAGAAGCGCTTACCACAGTCAGGATGTACAGGATAAGAGTTGTCAAGGGAAATGAAAAGTTATGAACAATCCTAGCATGGAAGGTATAGGAAACAGCTGCCTAAGTGATCGGTTCGTGTATTGGCGTCAGACTCGTCGTCACCACCAGGTACGAAGTATGCCTCGGCTCCGGGCTAATAACGAACCCGTCGCCAGCGTCTGCCTTCACGACAACTCTAAGGCTTGAGGCATTTTTATAGTTCGTATAAACCGTAGACGAAGCGAATACTAGGATCGAACGATGAATCGATGTAACGGTAGCAAGTTGGTCCTTTCAGATGCGCGTTCTTATTGTTCCCAGGTATTCTGTACTGGCTGACTAATCAAGCAGTGATTCGTCGGCTCGCATGCTTCGTTGTCCACATCCAACGGCGTATGTATTACTCGTGAATACCGCCCACCCTCATTACATGACGGAAAAACAGATACATCTATAATCCGTCCCGCTCTGGTGATCTCTCCATGGATCCGTTCCATACCGTACTCCACTTCTCATCGATTTGACGAGCCGCAAGTTATCCGCGTCGTACTTTTCCGGTGTACAGACTGGACAGTTCTCTGCGTCCACCATACGCGTTACGAGATCTCGCTCGCTTCTTGGCTTGCCGTCCTCAAACGATGGGCAGTTGCTCATGTTCTTCCCCTCGCCGCAAGGTGTGGTGAGCCGAAACCACCGTTTCTTACACTTGCGGCACATGGTCATTTTTGCTATACACATGTTGTGGTCCGACCAGGGTAACGGGGCTTGACGTGCGGACCGTCTTTTAGCGTAGTCAAGTCGCAGCCGAAAGAGTATCTCCAGCACGATGAGTGATTATTGAGTGACGGAAATGCGTAGTCGACTGTTGTGGAGCCAGCTGGCGAGCGTACAGTATGGTTCCAACCAAGTTGTCGACTCGACTCAAAGATTGCGCCAGAGGCTACCCGAAGACAGGCCACCTAGAGACTTCGCGATGTGGTCGATCGGATCGTAGCCAGTGAAGTTGCAGACCAAAACAACAATTGCGAGTTTTGGGGTAAGATCGCAGCAGTTGGAGGCGAAAGATGGAGATATATAGTACAGAGGCGTATCGAATGACTCGTGGCAACATGCAATACGCTACCTGTTGGATGAGTGTCCATGTTCGTGGTTGGACCCTCAGGTAAAACGTGACACAGAGCGACTGATTCCAGAGTCTAAGAGAGTCATATGTAACCTGGACGGAGCTATTGCACGACCGTTTTGAGTTTCAGGAGTCAGTCAAGGATCGCTTCACACGGGTGGGAATCCCTTGGTGACCCAGCAATCCATGAGGTGTAGGAACGCGGTGGGACGATTGCCCCGGATTCACCTCGTCCAGGGGCTAAACGATTTCCTTCAACGGCTGTTTCGCAATCAATGTACCCTTCGACGGCGACTTCCGGGGAGTTCAGGTCTCTCCATCCGGGTTTTCTCGTCCTTGCTTCTGTATAGCCTGCATCAGCTCATACAACTGGCCTAGTTGCTGATCTACATCCGATCTCAGCAAGTTTTATAGTCAACCGAGGTCTTATACCAGTACGCACCGCTCATCTTGTCAATTCTCTCCTTGTCCATTTTGTCCCCAAGCCATGAATCGCCCTCGACCTGCTGAGCGTACATTTGCCATTCCTTCAAAAATCCTACGATATGAATCGGATTTTCAATGTTCCTATGAGCCCGGAATTCACTCTTCATGTATTCGTCGCCGAGGACTCGCATGTCTCGCGGTAGGAATTTCCTGTGGGCGCGCAGGAGCCGGCGGTAGAGTGGAATTGGTGGAAGGAGTGCTAAGGGTGCTGGTCTGAGACTTGGGGAAGAGCCCAGGGTAGATGGCGATGCCAATAGTCGGCAGGCATTGCGCATGCTGTTGGAGGTGTCGGGCGAGCAGTCCGCCTTGGTGTGTATTGAGAGATAAAACAAACTATAAATTGCGAGAGCCCCAATAAGTACGTTGACATCATCGCTTGTTAATGGGCTGGCTGGTTCGTATTCGTTTAGCTTTCCCATCGTCTCGACCTCGTCCTGCACTTAGAAGACACACCGACGCCCCTATGCTACCGACTCCCTCCACGGGCCATGTGGACGTGAACCATGTCTACGAACCCGCGGAAGACTCCTTCCTCCTTCTAGATACGCTTTCATCTGCAGCCGAGAGCTCCTTCCTCAAGGATCGGTTTGGACCGGACTTGGAATCTGCGAAGGACGCTGGACAGAATGTATCACCTCTGATCGTGGAAGTAGGGGTAGGATCGGGAGTAGTCCTCGCGTTCTTAACGCGTCATGCGAATGCGATTCTAGGAACATCAGACCTAGTGAGCTTGGGCGTGGACATCAATCAGTATGCTTGCAAAGCAAGCTGTCAAACAGTAGACCTAGCATGTCGAGGTCTCTCATACGGATCATGTGATGGATCGGATTCCTTGACCACTGGCCTCTTTATGACATCCATCAATGGGGATCTAACCTCGGCCATACGACCTGGCGCTGTCGACCTCCTTATTTTCAACCCCCCTTATGTTCCTACCTCTGCAGTGCCGCAAGCAATACAACCAGCAAGAGACATCGTAGAGGGAAGCAAGCGAAGGGAGGCCGACGAAGATGCAATCCTCATTTCATTGTCGTATGCCGGAGGAATAGACGGTATGGAAGTCACAGATAGGCTGCTGGAGCAGCTACCCCTGGTGTTAAATACGAAAAGAGGCGTAGCTTACATACTGCTTTGTGCCCAGAACAAACCTCGGGATGTTGCGCAACGCATCCGGCAGTGGGGTAGTTTGTGGACAGTGGATATTGTTGGTCAGTCTGGCAAACAAGGCGGATGGGAAAAGTTGCAGATCCTGAGAATATGTCGAAGACGTTAGACGACTTGATAGCCTTCGGAGGACCGCTGTCCGTCTGTCTCACAGCAGATCAATTGAGAACAGAGAGATAAACAGAACAGCATGGGTCTCACAACGTTCTTCTTTTAACCAAGTCTCCTTCAACGCCCTTTTCATATCACTTGTTCTGCACAGCATACTTGGGAATCCGCAATCGGGGTAAGCTTGCATGCCTGTGGCAGAGCCCACAGCTCTCCGGTCCCCGGGATTAGCTGAGGTTTGCGCGCATCGTGCATTTATGCACCCAAGCTCGCGTGCTGAGGAGCCTCTTTCGAATTTGTACTGTGTGGTCCAATTTGGCAATGAACCTCCTAGAAACCCCTACCTCCACCACGTCCTCTGCCGCCCCTAAATCCTCCTCCACCTCTTCCTCTACCTCTGGGACCTCTACCACCTCTGCCCCCTCGATCGGCTTGCTCCTTCCTCGCTTTATTCTTGGGTTTAGGGGCGTCATCGATGAGAAGTGTATCTAATGGTAGCGAGTCAGGGAGAATATAATATCGAATCGTAGACCCGCGGATATTGATGGTATCGAGTGCTATGGGATCGCGGCCTTTCTGTGTCATCTTGACGGCGCGTAGGGCGGTATTCATCTGTGGAGAAACGGAGGTGATGGTGCCATGCAGGATTGTGCCTGTAAAGAGATGGTGTTAATGTTGACGCTTTCTATGGACCTGTAGGCAACTAGACGGACCATTTTTCAACTCAATTGTTACAGTCTCGTTCGCACATTTCATAAGAAATCTAAGTATTGTCCGTTAGCGCCTGGTGCGTGGGCAAGGAGAAGCGTCTGAGGTACGACGCTCAGCTGTAGATCGGCTGAGAAGGAAGGATATTTGCTTACCGGACGAGCTTCATGACGCCGATAGGACGAGGTAAGTGATATCGGTGTGAGTGGGGCCTTCTTTGGTCCTTGCTGTTGCACAAGGGTCGTCGCGTGGTAAATGGTGATTTAGCAAAAGTGAACCTGAGGAGGGAAATTCAGAGTGGACCGCGCTTGCCGCACGGACCAGCGTCAATGTTGAAGCTCTCCCTGCCTCGTCTGCCAATCTGGTTTTAAGAGCCCTCTTAAATCATGGCACTTTCTTTTCCCGACCACCTGAGCATCTACTATCACAGTTTACTGCTACGCCTGATGTAACCTCGAAGATCTGCTGAACCTTTTGTCGTTTGCGCACCGACAATCATGCTAAGAGCGACAGGGCACGCGAGTCACATGAACGTATGAGAGAAGGTCGACAATATTGACGGCCATGCCCTCTTTCTGTCAATGCGTATCATAGGCACAAGCCATCAATTTATCCAAAAGGCCCTTGGCTCAACACTTGTCCCTCAGTTCAACGCGCACATCATCTATGCGTCTCAGCCTCTTCGACTTTGTCCCATTCGCTATCGGTAGATAGATCCCCTGTTGATGATGCTAGGCTCTTCGGTTTGCGTAACCTCCCTTCGGCATTCTCGTATGGAGGTGTGGGACGCGCGACCGGTTTCAGATCTGCAGTGTGTGTAGGTTTATCAGGCCCCTCGGTCTCCGTCCCACTATCATCGTCGCTCCGTATGTGCTGCTGATGCTGAGCTCGTTCGCGTGCTCTGCTGTCCTGCTCCTTCTCTTTTCGCTTTGCGACCTCGAGCTCCGCTGCGAACCAGTTGATCGACCACCAAAGACCGGCGCATAAGATGGATAAGATGATGAAGTGAACACTGTAGGTGAGGATGAGGAGTATCAAAAGGATGATCTGGAGCGCCGCGAAGGAGACATTGGTTGCCACGAGCAGGCTATGTGTCGGTCCTGGTGTGAAGATGGAAGTAAACAGGTCTGTGAGGAAAGTGGCCATCCTCTAGGCAGAAGCAAGACCTTGAAAGTGACCCGTAGGGAATCAGCCGTGTCAGTGTGTAGATTCTGGAGGTATGGTAGGTCGCTCTTGGTGGATAATATGGCTTCAGAGTACTCTGCGAGTCGCGAATGATCTGGATAGCAGGCAAGGCAGGCAGGATAACATATACGTACGGTTACTGCAGCCTGACTTGCTCATATGCCGGGCTGATCATTTCCCGTACCCCACGCAGCTTACATAATCATCCCCAAGGATCCTCAAGCGTTTCGGGGCGTCTCCTACGTCGTCTCCCACTTCGTTCCATGTGAGTTCTTGTCATGAACATTTCATACTCCTAACTTCAAGCGAAGGAGCGGGTATTGGTGCCTACCACGGTGGCGCCAAAATGCTCGCTGCAACATTGATGATGTCAGTAAGGTGACTTTCCACTCTGACACAGTAGTGCGTCGTAGCAGTAGGCGGGGAAGCCCAACAGGAGAAATAATTGGCCACGGATATCTTGCCGTGCAGGTACCATGACTATGAGCAGTCGTCCACGGCGGGACCTACAAGAGTCGCCCAAAGAACTAAGGTATTGCCTTCAGGAATTGACCTCGTGAAGTCGACTTTGAACGCCAACGACGGACGTATATCTCATCATGGCATCAAAGCTTGAAGGCATCAAGGACGAAACTCAGTCGCCAGAGGGACGGGGTGCATTTGTACATCATGCGGAAGCAGTCTGGAGTGAACGAGAACCATACGGTCCCACCGGTTTTCAAGGCGTGTTCATCAGCTATTATGCTGCCTTGTGTGCGGCCTTTGCCGCCATTGGAGGCATGGTCTTTGGGTATGATCAGGGGGTCGTCAGTGTCGTGTTGGTAATGCCTCAGTTCCTGTCAAGGTTCACGAGAGTCTCGGCGACGGCCTCTGGCGCCGGGTTCTGGAAGGGACTGCTTACAGCGATGATCGAGTTGGGCGCGCTCATCGGCGCACTCAATCAAGGTTGGATAGCGGACAAGATCAGCCGAAAATACTCCATCGTGGTAGCTGTCATCGTTTTCACCATCGGCTCCATTCTACAGACCGCGTCGATGGACTATGCATCATTGATCGTCGGCCGACTAATAGGCGGAGTTGGAATTGGTATGTTGTCTATGGTTGCGCCCCTATATATCAGCGAGATAAGTCCTCCGGAGATCCGAGGCTCCCTCCTCGTCCTGGAGGAACTGAGCATCGTTGCTGGAATATGTATAGGTATTTCTTCCAAGCGAGTCTACACACTGTGAACACGTTTGCTGATGCAAGTGAAGCCTACTGGATCACTTATGGGACGCGGTATATGAATGGCGAGTGGGCATGGCGGCTTCCGTTCCTGCTCCAAATGGTTCCTTCCACCATTCTAGGAGTGGGCATACTGTTCCTCCCTTTTTCGCCGAGGTGGCTTGCGTCAAAAGGCCGAGACGACGAGGCATTGCAGAGTCTTGGTAAGCTACGGCAATTGCCAGAAACAGATCACCGCGTTCAGCAAGAATGGTACGACATACGGGCTGAGGTTTCGTTTCATCGCCAGACCAATGTCATAAGACATCCAAACTTGCAAAGCAAGAGCAAATTGAATTCCATCAAGCTCGAGATTGCATCCTGGACTGATTGTTTCCGAAGTGGCTGCTGGAGAAGGACGCATGTTGGCATAGGTCTGATGTTTTTTCAGGTTTGGCTCTCACCAATTCAACACCTCGATCTTCTTACTGACAACTAGGCCAGCAATTTGTTGGGATTAATGCCTTAGTAGGTTATTTCACGCTCTTGATTCGAAGGATTAAGAATACTTCATGTACCATGGAACCGGACCCCAAGTAGCCCCAAAACTCAGCATGTAGAACAGCAGCTGCGGTATTCATCAGCCGCCCTGATCCTCGCCTACGGAAGCAAACGGCATCGGGGAAAGGGGAAGCGCTCACGAAAGCGACGCTTGCCCACCCAGGTCCACGGTGATCAGGCCAATTCTTGTTGTACTTGCCCACGAAGACAGCGATGATTAGATGTGAGATCGTCATAAAGAAACTACCCCACAGCAGTAATGGTCGTCTCCCAAACCTGTCGATGGTCCAGATACTAGTGCTCACGCCCACAAGCTACCTCCTATCAGATGGCTAGCGTTGGTCAGCAGCAACTAAGGAGACACACCTGTGTGACGTTAAGCACTCCAGACATTATCAGCTGCATGCTGTAATTCAGACCCATCGTCTCAAAAAGTGTCGGGGAATAGTAGATCTAGCACAAGAAAGGAATTAGCCAGGCATCGTGGACCCTACGATTACGATCCCCGATAGACCCGCAGGCATTTCTAATCAAGTTGCATCCTTCGTCTCAATTCGCGGATTCGGGGCTCAGAGAAGACTGCGAAGTGTGGCAATGACCCAATACCCCTTCCTCCCTTCCTCTCGGCAACTTCCGCCGGATCTGCAGGTACATGAAGTATTCTTAATCCTTCGAATCAAGAGCGTGAAATAACCTACTAAGGCATTAATCCCAACAAATTGCT
>QQTW01002413.1_pt1 | contig 13532 bp, 10 predicted proteins | sample 1904831 | NCBI WGS metagenome assembly QQTW01 (sample SAMN09435610, study PRJNA476489) | Subsurface metagenome, whole genome shotgun sequencing project. | reverse complement strand
GGTGCCGAGGATACCTACAGACACGGGTAACTGGTTCTCCTTTTTTCATGCGTGGGATAGAAATCGGACTGCAAACATTGTTTGCACTGCCGATGGTTTTGATTCCTGAGCGATCGCAATAATTTATGCTTAGTTGCAGCACAGGTCAATCTAGTTAGAACCTCAAAATTAATTGAGATTCTCTTAAAAATTGCGAATACTTCCGCAATTGATGATTGTTAAGCAATTGCCAACATTAGCAAGAAATCGCTTCTACAAGTTCCAGGCTCTTTTGAGGACTTAAGCGCATCAATCCGCTTAGTATCCCGCACTTAGTGTGCTAACAACAAGTCTATAAATTAGCTTGTTATTCCTGGCTTTTGGGCTGTTATTTATAGTTGAACTGTTGTTGCTCGATCTAGCTCGATGGTTGGCGAATAAAACAATTGTTTATCCATGTTTATCCAAACTAACTAGGGCATTCTTGACAGTTAAACTAAGCAATTTTGACCACAATCTAATAGTGTAGATGAGTATGGGCAAATTGGCAACTACGATTGTGGGAATTAGAAAAAGTGTCGATTCCTATAATAGAATAAATCTTTGACAAGCTGATTTTAGCTCCATACCTAGAGATAATAAAAACATTAAGTAAGTAGTTGACAACAAAAGTAATGGCGCTAATTACCACTGGCAAGCAACTGATTCGAGATCTGGAAAAATCGGGGGCATTGGGTCTGTACGTGCCACCAGAGGGTGGTTATGAAGGACGCTACCAACGAAGAATCCGGGCAGCAGGCTATACAACCTTACAAATGACTGCTCGTGGCTTGGGAGACTTGGCGGCGTATCTAACTGGAGTCCATGGAGTGCGCCCCGCTCACTTAGGCAAAAAAGATATTAGGGTGTACTACTTGCCACCAATAGTCAATTACCATTTAGAAAATTTGCCTCCAAAATCCAAAGGACTGGTATTGTGGATGATGGAGGGGCATTTGCTTTCTAATCAAGAAGTAGAGTATCTAGCTTCTTTGCCTCAACTAGAGCCAAGAGTGAAAATAGCGATAGAAAGAGGCGGCGATCGCTTTTTTCGCTGGATGCCGTTAAAAGATACTCTAGAAGCAAGTTACAAAGCGGTGTAATTAACTTTTATTTAGGCAAAGTAGTATTTACAAGCGATCGCAAATCTGCGGGTAAAGATTGAACAAGCTTAACTTTGGCGACAGGTTGAGCGATCGCATTTGTGTAACTAGCACTTAAGTAAGGTTGATATTGGGAGTTGTTGGCGACGTAGACTCCGCTAAAAGCAACGCTCAAGGCTCTCATATAGCGCCGGACAAGATTGGGATAAGCGCCGTAAATCGGAAAGGGCAGAACGAGAGGATTCGTATCAGGACTAGGTTCAGACAGTGCCGAAAAGTGCGTCCCCCCTTCAAACAAAACTAGATATTTTTGTGGGGTAGTCAGCCAGCTAAAAGGAATAATTTGCTCAGGTAAAGCTGGAGCAACAGTATCATTGCTGCCACTAACAATCATTAGGGGAATTTTAATTTTATTAAGGCTATCTTCACCAAAAATGCTACTGCTTAGAGGATTAATAGCGATCGCGGCTTTAACGCGCGGATCGCGCAGATTGTACTGAGTTACAGGTAGCTCCAAAGCCCGACATTGCAGTAGGAGAGAAATATTCAACGCATTAACGCGATCTTCGCAATCTTTTTCGAGCAGGGGAAAATTAATCGGAGCGCCAGCTAAAGCTAAGGCTGTGTAGCCGCCAAACGATTGCCCAATAACTCCCACTTGGTCTAAGTTGAGTTGATAAGTGGAATCTTCATTATCAAGGGCTTGGAGGCGATCCAACAAATATTTGACATCGTATGGGCGATTAATAAATTCGCTTGGTTCGTCGGCGGTATTAGCGCGTCCTGCAAATAAATTCCGCAATCTTTCGGTATCGCTACCAGGATGTTCGGGAACAGCAACAGCAAAGCCGTGGGAAGCTAAGTGGGTGGCTAAATAAGCTAGAGTTGTGCGATCAGAAGCTAAGCCATGAGAGATGACAATTACAGGTACGGAGCGGGAAGTAACTGGGATGTAAAAATCTGCAACAAAAATGCGATCGCGGGTTTTATCATTTAGGGTTAGCGTTTGTTTATTCCATTTGTAACGCCCACTATTGCGGAGATCGGGCATTTGGGAAAAATCAACCTTCACTCCAGCAGTAGCTGTAATATCAGCTTCTTGGGAAATAGATACAACCGCTTGATTAGTGCGATTAATAATAGTTTCTACTTCATCAGCAAGTTGCAGACTGCGTTTTAGATCGATCCGCATACTGTTACTAGGAAAATAGCGCAAGACATTCAATAATGTTAATCCTTCACTATCGGCGGCGGCTAACACTAGAGCAGAACGCAAGGCATAAACTCCGGTTTGCCTAGACTCTGTTTGAATAATTTGTCCCACTCTTTGCAACAAGACTTCGCCTTGAGGGGTGTAAAAAAACTGGGAAACAGCTACTGGATCTATATCTATCCGTGCCAACAAAACGCGCCGCAACTGTACCATTACTTTGGGATCGGCATACTTGACATAGGCTGCCAAATCGTCGTTAACTTTTCCTTCTTTGGCGTAAAGTTCTAGAGCATCAATAGAGATTGATCGCTCTAGCGCCGCGTAAGAAGCATAGATGCGTTGAGCGGCAAAAGTAGGGCGGGGTAAAGTAACCGAAGGTATGAGCAAGGAAATTGCGATCGCAATTGTTTGTAACCCTATCTGTTTGAGCATAACTAACTGCTCCTTGGTGTAACTTGGATAGATGACTTGCCCAGAGCAATCGCCATTGAGCCAGAAACTACCATTATCGCGCCAATTATTGCCAAAAATGTCAAATTCTCTGGTTTAATTACTTGTGGGGCGATTTTTGAACCTAGATCGACAGATACCAAAGTCACAATTGGGGCTAGAGCTAAAACTGCACTTACTTTCGAGGCTTGCCAATGCTCTAAGGCTTCAGCAAAAGCACCGTAGGCTACGAGGGTGTTGAAGCCGCAAAATACCAGCGCGACTAACGAGAACGGACTCATAGCAAAAATGAGTTGAGGCTTGGCTAGGGGTGTGAATAACAAGCTACAGCCGCCATAAATAAATAGCATGATGCTGAAGGAAGATAGTTTTTGCAGTAACTGCTTTTGAGCTAAGGCATAAATTGCCCAAGCAATGGCAGCAATAACCAGCAAACCGCTACCAATGAGATATGTTTTAGGAGCGGTAAGGAGATTATTTAACTGTTCGTGAAAAAAGATACTAAAGCCGAGAGTTAATACACCAAAGCCGATCCATTGCTGTAAGGTATATTTTTCTTTGAAAAATGTGATCGCTGCTAATCCAAAGACTACCGGGGCGATTTGAATCAAAACTTCAGCATTGTTGGCAGAAGTTTGGGCTAATCCTTGGACAAATAACAGGTAATTGATGGCGAGAAAGAAAATTGCGATCGCCAGTAACTTGAAAGTAGGCGATCGCACTGGCGGGATTTTTGGTAGTTGGTTGCGTACTCCTAGGTAGATAGCTAGGAGGACAAAAGATAATAAAAATCGAAACCAAGTAAGAGTATATACATCTATAGCTTGAAGCGCTATGGACAGGGCAATTGGCAGTATTCCCCAGAGAAGAACAGTTAGCAAGGATAAGGCTAATCCTAAGCGCCAGTTGCCAGAATTTTGATGGAGTTGCATAAACAAACCTAGGCGCAGATTATTGATTTAGAAATTCTAGTAATTGAGATTCTTCTAAGCAGACAATGCCTAGTTTTTGAGCTTTTGTGAGTTTGGAGCCTGCTTCTTCGCCTACAACTAAGTAATCGGTTTTTTTGCTAACTGATTCAGTTACTTTTGCTCCAGCTTTTTGGATTAGTTCTTTAGCTTCTTCTCGTTTTAAAGTAGGTAAAGTTCCAGTAATAACAAAAGTCTTGCCACTTAGGGGAGTTATCGCGGTTTCTTTAAACTCTGCTTCTAGTTGCAAGCCCAAGTCTTGCAGTCGAGAAATTAAAGTTTGATTGGCACTGATGCGAAACCATTGATGCACAGATCCAGCAATTTCGGCTCCAATGCCGTAAACTGTGGCAATATCTTCAATCTCTGCTTGGGCTAATTGTTCCACCGTAGGAAATTGTTGGGTTAAAGTTTGGGCATTGATGCTTCCTACATGACGAATCCCCAAACCATATAGCACCCTCGACCAAGGTTTAGTTTTTGATTGAGCGATCGCATCTATTAATTTTTCTGCTAATTTATTCCCCATCCGCTCCAAAGTTTGCAGTTTTTGGGTAGTTAATTCGTAAAGGTCAGCAACGGAATGTACCAAGCCTTTATCTACCAATTGATGCCCTAATTTTTCTCCCATCCCGTTAATATCTAAAGCATCCCGACTTACCCAGTGTTCAATTGCGCCTTTAAGGATGGCAGGACAGGAAGCATTGACACACCTAGTTACAGCTTCGCCCAAAGTTCTGACTACAGGCTGGTTGCAGACTGGGCAATTTTCGGGCATTTGAAAAGCCACAGCTTCTGATGGGCGAAGTTCAAGCAACACGCGCACTACTTCGGGGATAATTTCGCCAGCTTTGCGGACAATTACCGTATCGCCAATGCGGATATCCAATTCGCGGATGCGATCGGCATTATGCAAGGTAGCGCGGGAAACAGTGGTTCCGGCTAGTTGCACTGGGCGCATTTGAGCAAGGGGAGTTAAAGCTCCCGTGCGTCCTACATTTACAGCAATATTTTCAACACGAGTGGGGGCTTCTTCGGCGGCGTATTTTAATGCGATCGCCCAACGGGGAAATTTTTGGGTAAATCCCAGTTGTTCTTGCAAGCTAAAGGAATTTATTTTTACAACTACGCCATCAGTCATGTAAGGCAAGTTTAATCGTTCGGTATCCCAACGCTGGTAATAGGCTGCTACTTCTTGGGAGGTGGGGGATAGAGTACGGTTGGGATTTACTTTAAAGCCCATCTTTTGCAATAGTTCTAATGCTTCCCATTGAGTACGGGCAATACTTGTATCATCTTGCCCAGGAATATGTAGGGTATAAGCAAAAAAATCTAGTTTGCGTCGGGCGACAATTTTGGGATTTAGCTGGCGTAGCGTCCCGGCGGCGGCATTGCGCGGGTTGGCGAATAGTTGCTCTCCAGCATCTCGGCGCTCTTGATTGATTTGTTGAAATACATCTAGAGGTAAAAATGCTTCACCACGCACCTCAACTAGAGGGGGGCAATTTTCTAAGTCTAATTTGAGCGGAATAGAGCGGATTGTTCGCACATTTTGGGTAATATCTTCCCCCGTTACACCGTCTCCCCTAGTAGCGCCTCTAACTAATATGCCGTTTTCATAACTTAGGGCTAAGGCAGAACCATCTATTTTTAGTTCGCATACATACTCAGCTACTTTGATACTAGGCGCTTGACGTTGCCAGCGTTTTTCCCAGTTTTGCAATTCTTCTGTATTAAAAGCATTTTCTAAGCTGTATAGAGGAATGCGGTGCTTTACCGATTCAAACCCAGTTGCGGGCTTTTCTCCCACTCGCGCTGTGGGACTATCTAGGGAGGCTAATTCAGGATACTTGGTTTCTAACTCTTGCAATTCTCGATATAAGCTGTCGTATACAGCATCTTCCATGATGGGATTATCGAGGACGTAGTAGGCATAACTTGCTTTTTGCAATAGACTTTGCAACTCTACAACTCGTTGCTTAGTTTTTGGGGTCAAGGATTCCACAGAGCCTCACTTAATTTTGCCATCGACACCTATTTATCTTAGCTGCCACCTCGCGGCAAATTTTTTAGCCGATGCTTGTCAGGGGTAACTTCAGAAAGCCGAGCTACATTGCCTAATCTGCAACTTTTTCAACTAACTAATCAACTTTAAACCACGATTAATTTGCCCTTAATCCTATCTCAGTACATTTACTGTGTACAAGCATTTTCAGAATGACTGCGACAGCAAAAATACATAAACTACCTTCAGAGTTTTATATTTGTCATTTTGAATAATTAGTTTTGAGGAGTGTAATATGATTCGATCCCCCTTAGCAATCTTAACATCAACATTTTTGACACTTTTGGGCGCAAGTCAAGTTACCGCCGCAACCCTAAACGGATCGGAACCAATTGTGATTGGGCATCGCGGGGCTAGTGGCTATCGTCCCGAACATACTCTAGCCTCCTACGAGTTAGCCATTAAAATGGGAGCAGATTATATCGAACCTGATTTGGTTTCAACCAAAGATGGAGTTTTGGTAGCACGGCATGAAAATGAAATTTCTGGAACTACTGATGTATCTACTAGATCTGAATTTGCCGACCGTCAAACTACTAAAACTATCGATGGCAAAGAAGTTACAGGGTGGTTTACAGAAGACTTTACCTTAGCTGAACTAAAAACATTAACAGCTAAAGAGCGTATTCCTGAAATTCGTCCTGATTCAGCTGACTTCAACGGATTATATGAAGTCCCGACGTTGCAAGAAGTAATCGATCTAGCTGCACAAAAAAGCTTAGAAACTGGGCGAACTATTGGCATTTATCCAGAAACAAAACATCCTACTTACTTTGATTCGATTGGGTTATCTTTAGAAGAACCTTTAGTTGCAATTCTTGATGCTAATGGTTTAACCGATGCTGATGATGCAGTATTTGTACAGTCCTTTGAAGTAGGAAATCTGCAATACCTGGATACTCTGACAGATGTATCGTTGGTACAGTTGTATGATGATGCTACAGTTCAACCTTATGACCTTGTTGCTAGTGGCAGCGATCGCACTTACGGCGATTTGTTAACACCAGAAGGATTAACTGAAGTTGCTGAGTATGCTGATGGGATTGGTCCTTGGAAACGGTTAATAATTCCTGCCGAGACAGTAGATGCAAATGGGGACGGAAAACCAGACGATCTCAACGGTGATGGTGAAATCAACGATGCAGACAGGGTGCTGCAAGCAGCTACTACTCTTATTGATGATGCTCATGGGGCGGGTTTGTTAGTACATCCTTATACGTTCCGTAGGGAAGACGTTTTCTTAGCTTCTGACTACAATGGCGACCCCGAACTAGAATACGAACAGTTTTATAATTTGGGCGTTGACGGTGTATTTAGCGATAATCCAGATATTGCTGTTGCTGTGCGCGATCGCGTAGCTGAACCAGTCCCAGAACCAAGTACATTGCTAGGATTCGGTATAATACCGTTTTTTCAATGGCTGCGTCGTCGCCAAGCTCAACGTTAAATTAATTGGGGTAGCACTTGCCAGTGTTGCTCCAACAAGCAGGTGAAGCGATCGCTATACCAGAGCAAAATAACGTTACAAACAATCGCGCGCTGTAGCCCCAAGAACTAAATAGGTTATATTTATTTGAGCTAATTGGTGCAAGCTATGAAAGTTTGGTTATCTTGTTTTTTGGTACTATTTGCGATCGCTGGGCTTTACCAATGGGCGCAGCACGTAACCTTACCCCTACCTTTTTATATTTTATGCGGAGCAGTTTTAGCCGTCGCTTCAAATGCTAACAAGCGCTTAGGCTTCTTTTTGCCGTTGAAAGATGAAGTGTTGGCGATCATTAATTCTCTCCAACTCAAACAATCTAGTACCAAAGAACCAAAATAACTCTAACGCCCCATATTGCGCTTCATCTGCTCTAATTCGTCTTGAGTTTCCCAACGGCGAAAAGCATCATCTAAGGCATCGGGTGCGCCATTGGGAGTGCGGGTTTGATTCCATCCGGCAGTCTCCAAGCGCTGAGCAGCTTGGTAATTGGTACGATTTACCTGAGACTCGGTTATTTTAGTTTGCACCTCTTGGCGGCGCTGTTGGATGCGTTTGAGGAGTTCTTTGGCTTGGGTTACTCGTTCTTTGATGCCCTGCATTTGTCCCCAGCGTTGGTTGCCTTCTCTAAGTAAAGTTGCTTCCCTTTGTTGGGCAGCTTCGGCTAAATCTAATCTGTTGGCAGTTTTTGCTTTTTCTACCCGAATATGCCAGCGTTGAATTTCTTGAGCTTTAGAGAGAATTTCATCTTGACTTCGCTTTTCTTGTAGTTGTAAGTCAGCAATTAGTCTTAATGTGTCTTCTTCCTGTCCGCGCAACTGATCTAAAAGTGCTTCTAACTCCAAGTGGGGATTGTTTTTTAAAAATTCTTCTAAGCGACTTTCCAGAAAACGGCTAAAATCATCAAATAATCCCACTTTTAGAACTCCCTGGAGTAAACATTTCTAAGCTAAGACGGTTGGAGTAGCGCTGCGAGCGCGAAATTCTAAATAAACTAGCAAGGCGTTAACATCGGCGGGGTTAACTCCACCAATTCTAGCTGCTTGACCGATAGTTAAAGGTTTTACCTTAGATAGTTTTTCTCTTGCTTCTTTAGAGAGAGTCTCAATGGTCGAGTAATCCAAATCCTCTGACAACGGACGATTGGCGTGACGAGAAATGGCATCAATTTGATTTTGCTGGCGTTGCAAGTAACCGGAATATTTGATATCAATTTCTGCGCCAGCTTTTTCGGTAGTGGTAAGCGTTGGGTTACTTAGCCCGTAGGTTTCTAAATTGGCGTAATGGAATCCCGGACGACGCAGCAAGTCGGCTAAAGTAATAGAGTTTTTGATTGCTTGTTGGATATCTGAGGCAATTTGTTTGCCAGCATCGCTGTGTTCTTTGATGCGCGTTGAGTGTAGCCGTTCTTTTTCTGCGGTGATGTTAGCTTGCTTGCGCGTGAATATTTCCCAAATGCGATCGCTAACTAAGCCAATTTTCCTACCTAGTGGTGTTAGCCGTTCGTCGGCATTGTCTGATCGCAATAATAAGCGATACTCCGAACGACTTGTCAGCATTCGATAGGGTTCTCTCAAGTCTTTGGTACACAAGTCGTCCATCAATGTACCCAAATAACTTTGTTCACGAGGGAAAATAACCATTTCTTGATGCTGGGCATATCGCGCTGCATTAATTCCCGCGACAATCCCTTGCGCCGCCGCTTCCTCGTATCCTGTAGTGCCGTTGATTTGCCCTGCACAAAATAACCCTTGAACTTTTTTGGTCATCAAAGTTGGGTAACACTGAGTTGCAGGTAAATAGTCGTATTCCACCGCGTAAGCTGGGCGCAGCATGACGCAGTTTTCTAATCCTGGCAAAGTCCGCAGCATTTCCAATTGGATGGGTTCGGGTAAGCCCGTAGAAAAGCCTTGGATGTACAATTCGGGAATATCGCGCCCTTCCGGTTCGATAAAGATTTGGTGGCTTTCTTTATCGGCAAAACGGACAATTTTATCCTCAATACTAGGGCAATAACGCGGTCCTTTGGCATCTACCCAACCGCCATAAACTGGCGATAAATGCAGGTTATCGCGAATCAATTGATGGGTTTGGGCAGTAGTACGAGTAAGATAACAGGGCATTTGCTGCCTTTCTACCCACACATCAGGGTCAAAACTAAACCAACGTACTTCGTCGTCACCGGGTTGAGGTTCTAACTTGCTGTAATCAAGGGATTTCTTATCTACCCGTGCGGGTGTCCCAGTTTTTAATCTCCCAGTTTCAAACCCAAGTTTATTTAGGGTTTCCGTCAAACCTTCGGCGGCAAATTCTCCCGATCTCCCCGCAGGCATTGATTTATTTCCTACCCAAATTCGTCCGCCCAAAAATGTCCCAGTCGTCAAAATCACGGCGGTTGCTTGAAAAGCTACCCCAAAATAAGTTTCAACGCCGACTATTTCATCGTTAGCGCCAATTACTAAGTCTGTAACCATGCTTTCGCGGATGGTTAAGTTTTCCTGGTTTTCGACAATCTCTTTCATCACTTGGGCGTACTCGCGTTTATCTGTCTGCGCCCGTAATGCCCAGACTGCCGGACCGCGAGACGCATTTAATACACGCTTTTGTAAGTAAGTGCGATCGCTAACTCTACCAATTTCACCGCCTAAAGCATCTACTTCGTGGGTTAATTGCGATTTGGCAGGTCCTCCTACGGCGGGGTTGCAGGGTTGCCAAGCAATTTTGTCTAGGTTCAACGTTAGTAACAGGGTACGGCAGCCCAAACGGGCGGCGGCTAGGGCTGCTTCACAGCCTGCGTGACCTGCACCAACTACGATGACATCGAAAGCGTCTTGAAACTGAGGGGTCGTCATGGTTCTAAAAGAGACTTATCTTTAATTTTAAACGAGTCGAATCGCAACCAAAGGGAAAGGGCATTAATCAATCTCTAGTTAGACTAAATTGCTCTTGTCGCAAGCGAGAATGAGTAATCATTAGATAAATACTGTAGCCTCAATAAAATAGAGCCGATTAAAAATCAACTTATAACAGCAATTTGTTACAATACTTAATGCCGATGCGGTAGTGCGGTTTTATATTCATGAATGTTAAGAACGACTTAGTTGAGCTTCGGGTTGATGCAGCGCCAGGGCAAATAATTTTAGCTGAACCATTAGAAGTTGGGACAGATTTAAACGGGCAAAAAAGGCTAGAACCAGAAAGTGAAGTTGTGAAGCCGGAGTTGTTGCGTTACAACCCAGAAGCCATAGCTGCCCATTATTGTAGAAAGCCTTTAGAAGTATTAGGACGTATTTTTACAGTTATATTTCCCTCTGTAAGCTTTGCTTTGGGCTTGTGGTGGGACAAAAAAAGAGGAATTGGCGATCGCAATCAGCAAAAACGCGCCGTCCAGTTAAAGGAATTATTAACAAAACTGGGTCCTGCTTATATCAAAATTGGGCAAGCTTTATCTACTCGCCCCGATCTAGTGTCGCCTGCTTATTTAGAGGAGTTGACGCGGCTGCAAGATCAGATACCACCCTTTGCAAACGAAATTGCTTACCGATTTATTGAAGAAGAGTTAGGCGATCGCCCAGAACAAATTTATGCAGAGTTGTCACCAGAACCAATAGCGGCGGCATCTTTGGGACAGGTATATAAGGGCAAGTTAAAAACTGGCGAAACTGTTGCCGTCAAGGTACAGCGCCCCGACTTGCAAGAAACAATTGCGGTTGACTTGTACATCTTACGCCGCATGGCTACTTGGGCAAATAAAAATATTAAGCGCTTGCGTAGCGATTTGGTCGCAATTTTGGATGAATTTGGCGGACGCATCTTTGAGGAGATGGACTACATCAACGAAGGTGAGAATGCCGAGCGATTTGCCAAGCTGTACGGTCATTTGAAAGATGTTTACGTGCCAAAAATTTATTGGCAATATACTCACCGTCGCGTTTTGACGATGGAATGGATAGTAGGCACTAAGCTAACTCAAGTAGATGCTATCCGCGCTCAAGGAATTGATGCCAGATACATTATTGAAGTAGGCGTTCAGTGTTCTTTGCGTCAGTTGTTAGAACATGGTTTTTTTCATGCCGATCCTCATCCAGGAAACTTATTAGCTACTCCTGACGGACAACTAGCATACTTAGATTTTGGGATGATGAGCGAAATTAAGCCCTATCAACGCTATGGCTTAATTGAAGCGGTGGTACATATGGTCAACCGCGATTTTGAAGGATTAGCGCGCGATTACGTCAAGTTGGACTTTTTGACCCCAGAGACAGACTTAACTCCAATTATTCCGGCTTTGAGTCAGATTTTTGGGAATGCTTTGGGTGCGAGTGTGGCGGAATTAAACTTTAAGAGCATTACAGATCAATTGTCGGCGTTGATGTATGAGTATCCTTTTCGCGTACCTGCTTACTACGCCTTGATTATTCGATCGCTTGTCACCTTAGAAGGAATTGCAATTTATATCGATCCGAATTTTAAGGTGCTGAGCGAAGCATATCCCTATATTTCTAAGCGATTATTGACCGATCCTGCTCCAGAGTTGCGAGAATCTTTGCGCGACTTATTATTTAAAGATGGTCGTTTCCGTTGGAATCGCTTGGAAAACTTGCTTAAAAATGCTCGTAGCAGTGAAGAATACAACTTAAATCAGGTGCTTGATGAGACTTTAGAATTTTTATCTTCAGAGCGAGGCGCTTTAATTCGCAACAACTTGATTGATGAACTAGCCAAAAGTGTAGATGCTTTGAGTAAAGACGCTTTGCACAACGTTACCAATAACTTACGCGATCGCTTGTTAAATACTCCCTGGGGTAAACCTATGGCAATGGTAGTTAATCCAGTTCCCGCCGCTAGTACCGAGCAAGAACAAACCCTCGATCATATCAAGCGCATTTGGGGTATTTTGCAAGAAACGCGCGGTTTTGACCCAGCAAAAGTTAGTTCGCAAATTCCGCAATTACTCGCCAATCCGGGAGTACAGCAAATAGGCAGACAGGTTGCTGGGCGTTTGGCAAGTAAAACGATCGCCCGTTTGATTCGTGAAACCTTAGTCAAAAACGAAACCCCTGTTAGTAGTAATGGCGTTGCCAAGACTGCGGTAATTGTTAAAACCTAAGCTTCGGGAGAATTTTCATTTTCTTTATCTCGTTTGAAACTTTCCTCTAGCGCTTGGATTTGTTCGCGACGGGCTTCTACTTCTAACGAACGTCGCGACAGGTCTTGGTTTTGCAGTGTCAAAGATTGCCGCCACTGTTCAGAGCGTTCGGCTTCAGCTTTTAAGAATGCTGGAGTAACGCCGCTAGTCAAGTAGGTTTTGACCAAATCTAACACCCAAGTTGTAGCATCTTGAATACTGAGCATTTCTCCTTGAGGACAGAGTTCGATCAAAACTAGCACTCCTTCTTGGAGAGAAGTTTCTGAGGCAATACTAACTATTTTTCCTTGTTCATCTACTTCCCATCTATATGAAGATTGTTGATAAGCCAATAAAGTGAGTTCTAATTGTCCTGGCAATTTTTGTTTTTGGACTTGAGCTAGATATAGCATGGGTTTTGGGGCGCTAATTGCGCCCATTTTTAGTTAATCAGTTAAATTTTGGAGGCGATCGCGCAGGATCTGGGCTTGTTTTTCGGCTTCTTGTAAGTTATCCCGGACAGAAAGAATTACATCTTCTGGGGCTTTATCTACAAATTTAGGATTATTGAGCCGATTGGAGAGCGATTGTATTTCTGCTTCTACTTTACTCAAAGTTTTTCTTAGCTTTCCTCGCAATGCTTCGGTATCTACAACACCTGCTAGAGGAATTAAGATTTCTACCGTCCCTACTACTCCAGAAATGAGGTTTTCAAGCGAGTTAGTATCTTGTTTTGGTTGAACTTCCAAGCTTTCGGCTTTGGCTAAGTCCAAAATGTGGAGTTGTCCAATGCGAGTTAGGGTATCGAGTTCGCGATCGCTTTCACTTTGCAAAATTACCCGAATTTTTGCCCCTGGTTTGATATCACCTTCGGCTCTAAGATTGCGAATTTTGCTAATAGTAGTTGTAATTAGTTCAAAACTATTTTCTAATTCCTCATGGATTAGTGCTTTATCTGGTTGAGGATACAACTGCAAACCTAAGATTTCGCGATCGCTGCTTTGAGTGAGAGTATGCCAAATTTCTTCGGTAATATGGGGCATAAAGGGATGTAATAGCTTCAAAATTCCCTCTAAAACATAAGCAAGAGTTTGTTGTACTGCT
>QQTW01002412.1_pt1 | contig 13533 bp, 21 predicted proteins | sample 1904831 | NCBI WGS metagenome assembly QQTW01 (sample SAMN09435610, study PRJNA476489) | Subsurface metagenome, whole genome shotgun sequencing project. | reverse complement strand
GACGAACAGCTGGTTGGGTGTCGGCATGTGCGTGTTGAAGACGTCCGTGGCGATGGCGGCGAGGGCCGGGTGCGCCACCCACGTTCCATCGTGACCCGCTCGAACTTCGCGCAACTTGTCCGCACGCACGTTGGCCATGGCGGCTTCGTTGGCCTTGGCATCATCCTTGATGGGAATCTGCGCGGCCATGCCACCCTAGATTCATCTACTCTTAGCCCGGCGACTTTTTTGTAGATTTTCCAACGAACATACCATCGCATGAACACCTCTCCGATGACACGTCTTGATCAAAAGCTTGACGTAGGCATCCATGAACGGGACCGTCATGGTGACGGCGGACCTATCGGGCAGGACAAAGTGGGGATTCTTGCGGAACTTCTTGATGACGCTGAAGATGTAGTCCCATCGTCCGCAGTTGAGACCAGAGCTATGCTCCCGCAGCTCGAAGATGATCTACATAATTGATCGGTTAGAGGAGCTTAGGTCAGTTGATAATGTACAACACACCTCGTCCATCTCAAAGGCGGCCAGGATGGTCTCGATCAAGACGGTTCCTCGAATGGTACCCCTCGGCATGCCAATATAATCCTGGGCCAGGTTGAAGACATCGTTCCAGAGCCGGGCTTCCAGATGTGATTCCATCTTCGGCAGATAGAAGTACGGGCCCGCTCCTCGTTTGACAAGTTCATGAGCGTTGTGGTAGAAGTATAGGCCGAAATCAAACAGGCTCGCCGAGATGGGCTCGCCGTCGACCCGGAAGTGTTTCTCATCCAGGTGCCAGCCACGCGGTCGGACGAGGAGGGTGGGCAGCGGACGATCCGTACGCAGCTTATACTCCTTGTTCCCTTGCTTGAAGTCCACTTGCCGACGGATGGCATCATAGAGATTCGCCTGTCCGTTGATCATGTTCGACCAGCTGGGGGCGCTAGAATCTGTTGTCCGGGTTAGTGTCTCGACTGAAATAATCCCTAATCCGAACTCACCTTCTAGATCGGCCATGTACGTCCACACATTGGCGTTCAACGCATTGACAATCATCTTCCGGTCCGTCGGGCCTGTGATCTCGACTCGACGATCGACCAAGCCTGGGGCGGGAGGGGCACCCTTCCAGGTCGCATCCTCGCGGACATGTCTCGTCTCCGGGAGAAAATCCGGCAGGTGGCCCTTGTCCAATTCGGCCTGGCGTGCCGTTCGCCGCTGCAGGAGAGCTTTGCGCGTTGGATTGAACGCACGGTGCAGGAGGGCCAGGAACGAGGCTGCTTCTCGAGTCAAGATCTTGCTGGCTTGCTCATTGACGGGGCCCAGGATGCGAACATCTTGGATCAGGGTATCGATGGTGGCCATGGCTGCAGTGCAAGCTATTGAGATGATGCGGTTGGTTTCGACGATCCAAGTAGCGCGTCACGCAGGTTAAAGAGGGGCACGACGAGGCCATCGTGCCAGATTAATATAGCTTGACGTCAGCTGCTATGAGCGGGTCCTCGATCCTGGGCCCTTTTGCCGCGGCAAGCCGTCGAGGAGATGGAGCATCGGTGCCCTTTGGCGTGAAGCCCACGCCGCGTCGGCCGAGTGAAGCTCGGATGTGGAGATGCATGTGATTTTGCGGGGCGCGGGACCCCTAAAACCCTGTCAGTATCCGGTCCGAGCTTTTGTGTCCTCCAATTTGAGAGCCTACCAATAAATGGACAATAAACAAAACAAGTCCTTTCAGCCATCAGAGGGCGATATGGAGCTGCTTGAAACTGTAGGCCATTCATCCCTGTGGACAAGAAACGACGTTCTGTGAAGGTATTGCGACGCCAGAAATCAATCTTGAATCGGCAATGCTGTCATGGAATGGAGCAGTATGACAGAACAGGGCAAACAGAACGTGCGAACACCGAAGCGTCCGCAATGACGAGAAGTACATGTTAGCTAGCGAGCACCATGTCGTCTCGAACGGGACTGACTTCGACTGGGAGCAACGATGGGGCGATCAGGCCTAGGGACAAGGAGCAGCAAACTTGATACTCATCTCGCGTTACGCATGCAAATATATAACAAAGAACAGGAGAAGCAAATAGAGAGGTCATTGTATCAATCAACATTCGGGAGATGGGAGATAGCAAGGAACGCTGCGGGACCATTCAATCGATCATGCAAAGAACCGATTTCATGCGAGATGCGAGAACGATAATGACGAGAGATTTGAACCAACGTGGATGGCGTGCGTTCCACGGAAGGGTCGAATGGTCCGTGCAGACCCAATTCATATGCTGCGAAGGCCGTGTTTGAGGTCGCCCAGACGGAATCGAGCTTTCTCGAGACGGTCCTTCAGCAGGACGGCGACCGACAACAGCAGAATCACGTCCAGGGCTAGAAGTTAGATGATCAGCATCTCCGCTGGCTCGAGACAAAATCGTAGGTAAACTCATATTAGACACTCACCAACCATGCCAAAGATGGCGGTAAAGATGCGATCCAGAAAGCCATTGGCAAAGTCGCTAAAAGGGCCGACGCAGCCTAGTTTCTGTGCCGCAACGAACGCATTCGAACAGATGACGTCTTGTTGGAAGGGCGGCGTCACCGCGTCCAGATAGCCACAGCAGTCGAACTAAATTCCGTCAGTTCCGATCTCCATCTCTCATCATTCGGATCTCGTACCCGTTGCTGCAGGAGACTCTGCGTCTGCGGCGACTCCCGAGCCCACATACTCCGCAGATTGGACCGCGTTTTCAGGGTCGAGAACCAGATGTCGAGACCCAGCACCAGGGTGAAGATGGCCGACAGGATGGTGGACCAGCCAAAGGCCTTCAGCCATCCGCGGTTGGTCTGTAGCACCAAGCCCGGGATGGAGACCAGGAAGCTCACAAAGACCACGGCACCATTGGCGATGGCTCCTACCGTATATCAGTCCGGTACATTCAATCCAATCCTGACAGACCCCAGCGGGACGGTATTTTCCGAACTCGTGACATTGCACATACCGATCCAAGGAGTTCGCATCAACAGGAGATTCTCGGCCACGTTGGACCGAGTGGAACCTCGATCCATGTCCCTCTTCGTCTTGAGCGCGAGTCCGATGAGCATGCCACCGGTACCCAGGTAGAAGAGGTCGACGACCACGAGGAAGATGAGCACTCGGTTCATCGTGGTAGCGCTGTCCAACGATCCTGGAAACTGTCACAGGAGCCCAGCTAGAGAGGTCGTGCAGTATGAATGTAGTGATTCACTGCTAACTGCACAGCAACCTGGGTAACGCGCGTGTGGGCGCTTCGGACGATGGCGCTCGCGCTGCGCCTAAAAGTGCGCGAGGTCGCGAGTCCAGCTCAGCTCACCCGAGTCGAAATGAAAATGACCTTGACGGGCAAGGTTGACGATCAAGAAAGCGAACGACGATGAGAGAAAGAGAGAGAGAAACGCTGTTCACCAGTAACAGTGTGAACAGCGATAGCAGGACTGAAGAGAAGAAGACGACATCTTCCCCTGGTGGAAGGATGGGCGTGGATGGTTCACCGCGGCCAGGAGTCGGGCGCTTCCGGTTGGGACAGCCGCCCTGCGACGAGCGTGACGACTCTTGCAACGACAACCGTTTCGCGCCGGTCGCATCGTGGACGTGGAACGTCGTAGAGGCAAAGACGCCATCTATCATTCTCGTCGAGGGATCGTGAGTCGCATTCGATACTCTTCTCGAAGAGGGCGGAACGTGATCTGTCGTGGTTGGCAAGCGTGAGTTGCGGGCAATGTCCGCCAGCGGGCGTGCCTCGAGGAGTTAGGGTTGGGATGGATTGTGCGTGCAATCTCAGGGAAGAGAGAGTGGCCGCGTGGAATAACTCATGAGACGATCATGGCCATGATGCGCGCTTTCGAGATCTCATGAGTTCTGTACGCTTGTTCTGCCCCGACCACGTTTCCGGTCAACTTCGGTGTCTCAAAAGCCATCCGGCCCCTTTGGATACGGTGTTCAACAAATCTGTGGCCACGAGTAGGGTTAGAGGGTGATGACTAACAATGCTGACAAAGCGAATGATCACTCGTTGGTCGACCTTCCACGCTCGCAAGCAATCGTCGATGAGCTCGAGGATGCGGGCAACGACCGACCGATCCATCCCACGTTGAGCCCACCACATTCTCCATGGATCTCATTTTGATCGTCTTTACTCGAGCGTATGGTCTTGTTGGTCCCTGTTTGACTGTTGGCGATCGAGGCTGCGTTCGGATTTCACCCATCTACGATTGACAGATATCACGTGATCTTAGGGTCGCTGACGAAAGCGGAAGGTAAGCATGTTCTGCCACATTCAGGTCATTTTGTGTGCGTCTCCGTGTTACTATTTGGCGCTGATGGTCTGAATGCCCCACCGTAGCAGCCCTTATTTATAGGACCTAACCTGCTCCATCCGGCGATAACTTCCCCATCCGGCAGGTTGCAGTTGTTGTGTCTCTTCATCTCCGAGCTCTCTCCCTCTCTTCACGCGTCACTGCTGTCAGCAACCTCGTCGGTCTCTCTCGACCTGGGGGGCCTTCTTCTCGATTCAGATCCTCGATCCTTCTTCAGTTCGTCACACCCCACTCATCCACCTCATCCGCTCTTCCTCTCATCGACTCAACTCATCAATTCCCACTGTCGCACTCGCTCCATTTCTCTCTGTCCACAACGGTTGCCGGTGAGTGACGCTCTGACGCTTTTCCTTTCTCTCTCTCGCGCTCTCCCCGTCTCCGGAACTGCCCCACGGGAAGGATCCTCGGTCATCAACGCGTCATTCGTTCCTTTTGGCCCTGGGATTTCCTTTGCTGTCTGCATTTTCGTCTCCGGGCGCTGCATTGCTCGCTCTCCCCCCATTTTTCCCCAGAGCCACGGCCCGAAATTCCCCCGAAAGGCCGCCCCGAGAGCCGCCCGCCCCCGGGGGGCCCATCGGTTTCTGATCTGGTCCCCTTCGTCGAACCGCGTCGCCCAAACAAGTCAAAAGGCCCATCCCTTCCCCATTTCCCTCTTCCCCCCCGTCCCTGATTCCGAGCCTTTCCCTTCTCTGTCAAGCTCGTCCCTGAATTCTTCTCTTTCCCTCACCAACCTCTCTCTCGCCCAATTCATTCCCCCTGTCGCTCCCGCAAGCGGCCCACGTCCCACGTCCCACAATTCTTTTCTCTCTCTCTCGCTCCACGCCAGTCCTAATCCGCCGTGGCCAACAGCTTACTGGGCTCACCGGTCGTCCATTCGCCCAGGCCTCGCTCTACCGAATCGATTCAGCAGCGGTCGTTGCGCGCTTCCCACCCCAAAAAATCCCACTTCCCCTTCGGAACGAAAGGAACCTCATCTCTGCTGCCCCCTTTCGTGCTCGCGCGCGCGCCTCTCGTCGCATCATCTCCCGCTGCCTATCTCGAACGTTGTTCTGGTTTGGGTAAGGCTCCTTCAGCCTCGTGTCTGTCCCTCCGTCAGCTTGGCCGGTGTGTGTGTGGATCCTCGCCCGTTTGGGTTGCCTGGAAACGTTCAGGATGATGGTCGTCATGCTCGCGCGAAGGCGCAATCACGCGCATTCGTGATTTTCGTTGTCATGTCGCGTCGCATCAAGTCGAGTCCGTTGGACTCGATGCGACGGCGCGTCTATACCATTGCGCGGCTTCCAGATTGCCTACCATGATCGATGCGCTGACGGTCGTGGGCTTCGGTCGTGCGCAGATTGACGTCGACGGTTTAGCAAACAGCGACCGCCGCGACATCAAACACGATGGGTGAGATTCCCGAGCCGGTCGAGCACATCGAGCATTCGTCGCCCTCGACCCAGAATGATGCCGTCGCCGCCGCTGCCGCCGGCAGCGGCGCCAAGCCGGGCATGGGCGCGGCCGTGTCGGCCGAGGCCAGTCGCGGCGTGAAGCGGCCACGACCCAGCATGGCCGACGACGATGACGATGATGATGACAAGCCCGGGCGCGAGCGACGCAAGATCGAGATCAAGTTTATTCAGGACAAATCGCGTCGACACATCACGTTTTCCAAGCGCAAGGCGGGCATCATGAAGAAGGTGAAATGATCATCTCGAAAGATCGCAATGGCGTGGGATGGCCCGCTGATGGTGATTCAAATCAGGCCTACGAGCTCTCGGTGCTCACCGGGACGCAGGTGCTCCTGCTCGTCGTCTCCGAGACCGGACTCGTCTACACCTTCACCACGCCCAAGCTGCAACCGCTCGTGACCAAGGCCGAGGGGAAGAATCTCATTCAGGTGGGTTCACTATATCGTCCACCACACTAGAATTGGTTGCTTATGGGCATTACACAATAGGCGTGTTTGAATGCGCCCGAGCCTGCGCCGGGCGCCGAGAATGGTGTCGAGAACGAGTCGACGGTCGAATCGCCCGAGGAATCGGCTCATGCGCAGTTACCGCAGGCTAGCCTCGCCCGTGCGCCTGGTCTGCAGCCCAGCTACCTCACGCCGGAGCAGCAACAGCAAGCGCTGGCCTATCAGAACTATATGCAGCATCAGGCCGCGCGAGGCAACTACCCCCCGATGCCCCCGCAGGCGCCCATGGCCACCCACCAACCTCAAGCCTGAACTTGTCTCTGACCATCTCGCACATCGAATGGTAATACGGTCGGAGTTGTCATGTATGGGGTAAGGTAGGGGGGGAGTGTACCAGGATGATGACGAGCACGTTTCTCCTTTGTGTTTTCGATCAAATCGATTAATGTTCCATGGAGGTGGGGATCAATGGACGGACGGATGGAAGGAAGGGAGGGGGGGTAGTGAATGGCGGGGACATAATGGTACGATATCCCCCATCATCCAAGGAAGGAAAGAGAAAATGTACGGACAACTGGCAACGGAAGGAAGGAAAACTGCCGGCACAGCATGCAAAATAGGGGGAAAGGGGACGGAAGGTGTCCGGTGCACTCATTTGCTTAATGTCCATCTCGCTGTCTGTCTACTTTCTCTCTAATTATATGTGTGCCCTATGTTGTTGTTGTTGTTGTTGACGGAAAAAATGTGTGACGGGGTTGTGTGTGGCTCAATGTGTGTGTCGGCTCGGATGGCTTAACTACCTACCTACCCTTCTTATCAGCATCATGTCCTTTCTATTTCTCTTTTTCTTTTCCTCGCGCTCTCGATAATCTTCTCGATGGCTTGTCATGCTGCTTCATTAGCCTTGCCATCTCCCGCATGTCGTTCGTCCCTTTCATGTCCCACGATCCCACCAGTATTGTGGTAAGCTCTTGATTCCCCTTCACGGTTAATATGTATGGTATGCTCTTTGTATCCCTAGTCTTTGTTTCTTTTGCGTTGATGAAAAGCTTTGTATGCGTTGCTGTCGTTGCTAGTGCTGCTGCTGCTGATGTTGTTGCTGTTGCCGATGCTGTTGCTGCTACTGGTGCTGTTGCTGCTCTATTGTCAATTCGATATCCCCCATCACATCCATCCCATAATGATGGCAAGCCTCGCGTCAGTCACGCATTTAGTCTGCGGTAGTGTACTTTGCTCGTTTTTCGAGTATCTTCATCATCTATCCTGTATGTGTATGTTGTGATCAAAGAGTATCGATCGATATGATTTATGTATGATATTTGTTGTTTCTAATTCATTCATGTTTATTCGTTCGCTGTTATTATTGCTCTCCATCCACAATCTACAGGTGTTGTCCGAGGTAACGCTACCACTACGCCAAAAGACACCGCGGCGCTGGAGTACGTGGTAGGTAACTTTTTATGCCCACAGTGTTCTCTTCGATCAAGGGCTCAATGGCCGGCTGAGATGAGGCCAGTAGGCTGATCAAGCACACAGGTAACAAATTAAATAAATGGACACAGCTCAGCAGTAATCGATCATGGGGAATGCTCGCTACCACCAAAATCGGACTTGTTTATCCATAATATCATCATCATCATCGGTGGCGGGGTGAAGGTTAGATACTCATTAGCACAGGTTCAATGAAAGAGATGCTACATATATCACCATTATCAGGGGGGGTGAGGAGGTTAAATCATCTTCGTCATAAATAGAGGTGATGAAGATGTCTGTCTTAAGGCTGATGAAGATGTCTCTGTCTAAAGCTGATGAAGATACCTGTCATAAGGCTGATGAAGGTATCTCCTGTAGCTACGATACATAGAATGATAAGGATCTTTATACCTCCGTTAGAAAAACAATGGAAAATGCTAGGCAAGTACATATGGAGCGCTTATTGTTAACCTTTCCCATTTCTCACTGGACCCATCCCGGCCATTGGACCCTCGATCGATTATATCACGACATCAATGTTACAGCATACAGTGACCTGCCCCACTTCAAATTGGGTGACGCCGGAGGTGGGGTCGCTTACTGTGCGCTGCGACACTAATGTCATCTCGTAAGAGATATCACGTCCGTCAGTCCGTGTTGCTTGAACATATTCTTTGATGTTAATTTTGATGTCATGGGTTTAGTTAAGTTGACTGCTCTACTGATTGTTAAGGTACGTCTCGCGCTCAGCTTCCTCTTTCATCACATGAATTTCTGCCTTTGCAAGAATCTTTAGTGGTGGGTCATGTACCGTATCTGTTGGTGCGTTCATTCATTCGTCTACTATCTAGGATGCAGACTCTAGATCTCTTCTGCTCCGCTTTCCTCCCTAACTCGTCTCATCTCATCTCATTGTCTGTCTGGACTTGTCTAACCAGCTTCTAGCCCCTCATTCTGGCTCGAGCTATCCTTGTTGGCTGAAGCCGATGCTGAAGCAGAAGCAGAAGAAGAAGAAGAAGAAGAAGAAGAGAAGGGCCGAGGAAGGGTAGTCGCGATCATTGACAACCATCCCTTATGTTCATTCGTCCGGTTGACGGGTCTTTGCTCCTCGCTTTCGTGTGCGGGTTCAGTCGAGGGTTCAGCCCCAGCTTCACGCTGAGATGAAGAAGACGCGGACTCGAACTCCATGCTTGCGTTGTCCTGTTCATGGCCCGGTTCAGTTCCAGACACACGCTCCGGCGGTGCTTGACGCTCAGAATCAGAGTCAGAGTGATGAGATCCAGCTTTCGAATCTGGTTCCATCATCGGTGCAGTAGATGAGCTAGATCTCGGACCAACGCCAGTATTTGCAGTATCATCGTCATCCAGACGGGTACGGCCACTGGCACCAGACCGAGTACCAAGTAATGGAGCAGCTGGTGGTGGAGAAGATGATGACGAAGACGCATCGGAGCAGGATGATAAAACATCGGGACCGGATCGAGTCCTTCTTTGAAGTCTTTTCCCTTCTTCACCTCTTTTCCCTCCTCCCCTTCGTTCTCCTCTTCCTTCTCTTCTTCCTGCGGGCTGATTAGGAGCCGTGCTCGCTCCTTGGATATCTGTACTCCGTCGTCTACCATCATCTTTTCTGACCTTTCCTCCACCATGGGCGATACCTCGCTCTTGATCACCCCCATCGTCACATACACTCTCGTCATCAGAATCGGTGATCTCACCGACCATGCTCCGACTCGGCCAGGGTAAGAAGGGTGATAAAGATGGCGGAGGAACGGGATCCGGAGAGGGAAGTAAGAAGACCACAGAACTGGGCATGCTCGCTCTTCGTTTCGTTGGTCGGTGCGGATGGTGATGATGATGCTGGTGCTGGCTTTCGATATCATCACCGCCTTCACCATCGTGGAATGAATGGTGAACGGGGATGGTGGCGCAGCGGCGAGAATGTCGACGACGGTGGGATTTCCTCTTTCCGACATCACCACTGCCACTACCAAGGAAGAATGAAACGGGGTTGTGGTGGGAAATGAGCGAACGAGGTCGAATGCGGGAGTGATGCAATAAAGGCTGTTGCTCTGGATTCTGATAGTCGTCGTGACCATCAACAGAGAGAAGTCGGGTTTGTTCGTCAATTTCCTCCTCTTCCTCCTCGTCATCCATCACGCAGTCAACGAAGCCGACTTCGGGACCAGCAACCACCACCCCCTGGGTATTGCCACCGGCACTATCGTCAAGACGCCATGACAAGCAAAACACTCCCGACAAGAGAATGACCGTGCCGAGTGCAATCTGTTACTCATCAGCACCATCTATCAAACTAAGAAGAACATTGTCCGGGATGGGGAAACATACCAGTACAGCATGAACCGGCGTCAACATCTTGGTCTGTCGAAAATAAATCAACCCATCGAGAATCGCCGTGATATTGTAAATGCAAAACGTCAGAGGATACAAAACGCTCGTCGAACACAGCCTGAGCCCGCGATGAAGATAATACAGCTGCGTCAGAGCGAACAGGACCAATCCAAACAAAATCATCCAGGACTGCCATCGATTGAACTGGTTGACTCGATCAAACACTGAACGGACGATAAGTTCCACGGCGGATTTAGCAATGAGTAAAGAATGCGCTGAAAGGATACCGCTTCAGGATCCACTATCAGCTCACGGAATACTCTTCAGGGAGCGCAGTAGAACGCGATGACCAACCTGATACATCCATATGCGATCCCCCTCGCGAGTCGTTTCCGTGGATGGTGTTTCGCCTTGGGATCCACCACCTTGATGAGCTTCGCGACTAGCAGAATCAACCCGACCAGCACCGCCTGACCGATCATCCACGCAATGAACGCTCGTCGCTCGAGCAGATACAGGAGTTGATCGAGGGTATGCGCGGGCTCTTTCATGGCGCCAAAGGTCGCGATCAGCACCGCGCCGATGCAAACGAGACTCGTTCCGCTGAACGACCATCGCGTGAATGGTTCACCGAGGATGAGCGTTGCGCAGATGGCATTGAACACTAAACCAGACTACGTATCTCGGTATCAATACCTCGTCCTTCCCTTGGGGACACCAATGAACGTACCGCTTGCAAAGTCGAAAGCACCGGTAAAGGTAGGGTCGTGATCTGAATCGTACTTCCCAACACGTTCGACACGACGAACATGAGCATGCCCAGCTGGTGCATTGTTTCGTATCAGCGTTCAAGTGTCATTGAAAGTGATATACGTATGTAGAAGGGGTAGAAAAAGAACTAACCTGCCATCTTCGTCGTCGATACGGCGGTCGTTGCGCCCGCGTATGTTGCAACGCTTTCTCATCTTCCAGGATATGCGATTTGCGTTGGAGCGTCAGACCGATGCTCTGCACGCTCGTGGCGATCAGCCCGACCAGCACGCCGATCTGTACGAAATACATCATCATTTGAATCAGTCATGTATTCCAATCGACATAAATAATGCTAGAGAGAGCTCTAATTGCGCCAAGTGGCGCGGGTGGAGAGGAGATGTATGTACGCACCAGGACGCTTCCGGTGGGGGACAGAGTCCCTAGTTGGACCATCTTTACGTCTGTGTATTGAGATCCAATAAAGAGGATTACTATCCGGATAAGAAGCCAACACAGTCGTCGTCGTCGTCGGCGGCGCAAAGAGAGGGCGCATCGCGGCGGTACGTCATCTTTGGACGGGAATGAAATATTGGGAGATCATTGTGACTGGAGATGGAGATGCGTGTAGGAGTTAGTTGATAACCATGTTGATCATAACGAGAATAGTTGGGTAAGAAATGGAGGAGGACTGGGTAGATCAAACGAGTGTCGTGGACGAATGATATGATGGAATGATGAATAGAAACACAACCCTGCTGACCTGCAGGTCAGGCGCCTCCCAAACCTGGAACGCGTCAACGGCGCTAAACTCTAAGAATAATGTTCGATTTATGAAGTTATCCCGACCGTTGCAGCTCCCCTGGAACGTAACGTACAGTAGAGTCACTCCACTCTCACCGACACCTACGACCTCGTCCCTTCAACAGCAGTAGAACTGACGCTGGCTGTACTCAAACCCTTCAACCCATTTAGATAAGCACCTTTGAAAACCCCACCTACTTTCGCACCGCATAGACCTGCTCTGTCGTCCCTCTGATAGTGCAACCCCTCTACCGACTCTGCACAGCAGCCCGACTTCCACCCCTCACGTAGAGAACAAGCCAGCTAGCTCTCTTTCACATTCGACATCGACATCCACTCTTCTTCTTTCTGTCCATCTTCTACAACTTCCATCGAAGCTACAGGATAGTCAGCCAGCCATCACCATGTCTCAACGACACGCTCTCTCCGACGATGAGGTTAGTCCGTCCTTTACTCCTCTCATCCTCCATTTCCTTTCCCATTCCTCTTCCATCTCCCATCCGCCAACCCCAACCACCCAACCATCATAGCCCCCACAATCCCTAAATACACATCTCATCATACCATTGCTGCCATACTAACAATAATTCAAAGGTCACCACCGAACTCCGCAAAATGACAGCCTTCATCCGCCAAGAAGCGCTCGAAAAAGCACGGGAGATCCAAATCAAAGCGGACGAAGAATTCGCCATCGAAAAATCTAAGCTCGTCCGAGAAGAGACGTCGTCCATCGACCGGAGCTACGAAAAGAAATTCAAACAAGCGAGCATGTCGCAGCAGATCACGCGCTCGACGTTAGCCAACAAAACTCGTTTGAAACTCCTTGGAGCTCGACAGGAGGTGTTGGATGAGTTGTTTGAACAGGTGAGAGACAGATTGGCGAAAGAGGCCACGCGGGATGAGGGGAAGTATAGACAGGTTTGTAAAGGACTCGTACTCGAGGGGGTATATGCTCTCAATGAGCCTCGTGTGCAGGTTCGTGCGAGAGAACAGGATTATGGTGTCGTTGAGAAAGCCATCGAGGATGCGAAGGGGGAGTTTAAGGAGAAAACGGGAAGAGAGGTCAATGTGGAGATTGATCGGGAGAATCCTTTGGGGAAATCGAGGTATGTCTTATCTCCCTTCTCCTTTATTTTATCACTCTCCCTTCCTCCTTTCTTCATCTACGATATAACATTCTGGTTTCATTTCCTACTCTTCTTCTGTCTCCAGGCATACAAGACAGCTATATGTGTATGACTGGCTGTATTTATGGCCCGGGAAATCCCATGAATGAATCCATGCTAATAATGATAACAAAAACTAGTATCGGCGGCCTCTCAATCCTCGGAAGCAAAGGCAAAATCGAAGTCAACAACACCTTCGAAGAACGCTTGAGGCTGCTTCAATCCGATGCCTTGCCGGCGGTGCGAACGATGTTGTTCGGCGTGAATCATAATCGGAAGTTTTATGATTAGATTAGATTTTGTTTCAACATCCTGTATTGTATTGTACTGTATTTGTGTTAGGTGGTATTAGTATTTCGATTGCATATGCGTATGTATCGATTGTTTTATTGTTCGTGTGTTTATCGTTGCTTCTTGTACTCTTTGTGCTCCGTTCGTCATTGTTTCCCTTCATTGGGGTTTGCTTTGCTTTGCTTCTATAGCTTGCAGCAGCTCACTGAGTGGCTTGGGGTGTTGATATCAAGAGCCTAATTCATACGTAACTGTTACTTGCGGATATGGTTGGGTCGGCTCAGAAAGAAACGGAAACAAGAGGGGCGAAGGAAAGGGCTCGTACATGCCGATAGCTTGTCTGGATTGGGTGCGTGGCTCAGAAAGAAAGAGGCGAAAAGAAATGAACGATGGTGGTTATCAGTTGCTTGTTGCTTGTTTGTTGCTTGAGATGGGACGGGGTGACTGGCTCAGAAACGAAGAAGAAAGAGAAGGCAAAGAAAC
>QQTW01002411.1_pt1 | contig 13536 bp, 15 predicted proteins | sample 1904831 | NCBI WGS metagenome assembly QQTW01 (sample SAMN09435610, study PRJNA476489) | Subsurface metagenome, whole genome shotgun sequencing project. | reverse complement strand
TAGAATCCATACTTGCCACTGTAGTGTAAACGACTCTTGCTGCCCCCCTGTATATGCGCTTGCCATCCACGCCTACCCCTTCTTCAGCATCCACATCTCGTTAATTATAAGCTGCTCTTAGGTTCAAGCATATCACCCCCTGAGCTGCTCTGCAGCTCCGTGGGGGTGTTTCTGCACCCGTCTGGATAAGTAGAAAGAACTTAACCAATCAAAAGCCGTTGTAGACTTATAGACATCCCTCAATAAAGCTAAAACAGGTAGCTAGTGAAGTGTCCTGTTCTCCATGCTAGATCATAGTGAATGGGAAAATCGGCAACACCTGCATTAGTAGTTGCTCCTCCAAAAGCGATAGGAAGCACATATTGCTACTGAACAGAGTCATACCTTAGCAGCTCCGCTTGGATATGAACACTTAAGAAGCTTGAACCGACTAGCTTCAGCACCAATAAGGACATATACTCAAAATGCCACTTGCCTCTCTAACAAGCTCTTGTAGCTCAGGGGGTTCGTATTCCAACAATATCCTCAAGATCCTAAAGCCCCTCTAACAGAGTCACACAGTAGACCGCAGCACTCGTACCAAAATCGTCGGATTCCAGCCGGCAGCTCACGATATGCTGAGGCCCTAGGTTCAAATCCTAGCTGGAGCAAAGTTCTCTTTTGCTGGTTCAGAGACTGACTGGTCCTTGAATTTTTTTATTTCTGGACTACAAACTGGTAAGGACCACCATATCGTGAGCTACCGGCTGGAATCCGACGATTTTGGTACGAGTGCTGCGCTCTACTGTGTGACTCTGTTAGAGGGGCTTTAGGATCTTGAGGACGACTCCCTATACTTCGTATAGGGAGTCAACAAGATATAAGGAATATGACTTTTTTCAAGGCTATGATCGTGCCAGGGAAGTACCAAGGGAAGAAGTAAGCACTTACATCCATGACCCTCAGACTGTTTCTGGCGAAGTTTGTAGGTATATAGACACACAGTGTACTATGTTCATAGTTTCGAGCTCATTACATCTTGGCTGGATGGACGTAGGAAATTTAGGTAGTTCCGCTATTCTTCGGACCCCTTTGGTAGCTAGTGCAGCTCATGAACATTCAAATATTTGTGGGCATACTTTCAGATCAAGCAAAGCCCGACAACAGTTGCCCAGTGCAGTAAGATAGCGCCCTATGACCGAGGATATGTACGCTGAGATGCGAGAGATCTAGCCAGAAGACATTAGAGACAGAAGTTCTGGTACGATGACCATCATATCATGAAAACAGATAGAGAATAGACCTCTGAGGCGATGGAATTATTTAAGGAGAGAACAACCTTGTGAAAATGAAAGGAAACTCGAAGAGCAGGCTCGGCCATAGAGCAGACATGATTGCGAAATCAATCGAAATTCACGTCCTTCTCCTTGGCAATGTTTTAAGAGCAGTACTGGGAAACAATGGAATCGAGAGAGCTAGCTTGACTTCAAGATGCTGGAAAAGTGCTATCGGTGTGGAAACGCCTACCGACCATGACTACGACCATAGCATCTTCGTGAGATGATAAGTGTATACGAAGACAGAGACAGTGTCGGCCCATTGGCAGATATACTTTGGTGATGTGTGCAGTCAGCGAGAACAATGGCTCAAAAGGCTCGGCTCAGGAAGATTGGATTGTGACTCACGAAAATCTTGATCGTCACCAACTCTGCATAACGGAATAGGAGGTATCTCTAGGAGACGGCCGAGCGAAGAGCGAAGATAAGAAGCAGACACCAGCTGACACTTCCATGGTCTGCACATACAATTTGGTACTGCCGGCACAAAGGGTCTCTGCTGATCTAGGTGCTTGCCCACTCCGAAGCTACTGATAACGATCGATGAAGAAGAGGTATTGGGTGCAACTCTCCCTATACTGCCACACGAAAGCGAGCAGGAGCAATGAATGGGCTGCAGCAACCTTGGAAAGGTGAATGCTCGTGCTAGAAAAACATTGAAGAAGAGAATGCATTAATGACATGAGGTCAGACGGTAATCGGAGCTCAGCGAGCGGACAAACAGGTATTTTTGTACAGATGGACGACCTCCCGACATTAAGCATGCATTGCCGAATTACCTACTATGTAGGTATGAATCGAGGAGCAACCTCGATTCTCTTCTCCCCTCTGCCGCCATCACGTATCCTCCGCCCCCAATCTTTGCACTCTCCCTCGTGTTCCCACATGCACCAATAGATATACACACTCCTCATGAGTTCTTCGTCTCATTGAAGTCATGTGCATTCCTCAAATCATATACTCGAGAGTTGCCTTTGCTAGGTGCTAGGTCGTTCGAATCAAGCCGACGGGCTTATGCATGTGACATAATTGAGGAGTCAGCTTACCAATGATGTACCTGATACCCGTCTGCCATTCATGAGCATCATCTCCAGCATATGCGATAACTATTGAAAATACGAATACCGAGGGTAGTCGATTCGCTGAAGCGAGCAGGGTAGCTACTATGTAAACAGGGTAGATACTGTGTAAACAGGGTAGCTACTGCGTAAACAGGGTAGCTACTGCGTAAACAGGGGCTACTGCGTGAACAGGGTAGCTACTGTGTAAATAGGGTGACCGGTACCCTGCTCGACCTCCATAGCCCATGGCGAACTGGCAGACAGATCTTGACAATTGCCGAGGCATATTTGCTGCGGTTCACCCACTTACCCGTCGATGAGTCGTACGCTGATGGCAGCATATAACCCCTACGTCCCCCCTCAATCTCCTCACACATTTCATACCATTTGCCGTCTTCTTGATCAGTCATTTGAGTCGTAGAACCTTCTTGTCATGCCTTTAGACTGGAAGCTCTGCAGTTCCCCAAGCGGTTCATGCGTCAGCAAGCGGTTCATGCGTCAGCTCCGTTATCGTGCCTTGTAATTGGTGAGAGCTCACAAGGCAATTGGTCCAGAGAGGTATCTTGTCTTGTTCACCTGTCCGGATTTCGTCACACCCCAGACTGTGTTGACCAGGTCTGTGTATGCACCTTGTCTTGAGACATATTCTGCTTCCCTGTATGTCGGTCAGGCTAACAACCTAAGTGCAGAGCCCTGCGTCGGAAGAGCCGACGAACAAGAAAGCCGAGCATGAGATGTCCAAGTTGGATGCGAAGAGATCAAAAGAGCGTTTCAATCCTACCGCCAAGGCCGATAAGAAACCATTCGGATGACTCGGAGCATATACTGGATGCGTTGAACCCTCCCGAGGTCCCAACGAGGCCAGGAATCACCCACGCAGGCACAAAGCGTGTAAAGGAACCGTAGGAATTCCATACCCAAGAATGAGAACGGATCATCCTCCAGGGGAACTTCCCCCGTTGCATTTTGATCAGAAATTGAGTGTCGTCGTCGACAGAAGAACCGACGATGAGAGGCTGCACAGAGGGACGAGGATGCCCAGATCCAAAGGCGGCTGAAACAGCGAACCATGGCTCGTATCGCAGAAATGATGATGGACGTTGCTGAATCAAATTGAGAGCAAGATAATGCTGCCGGGCCGGATCATGATGGTGAGACCCAAAGGCAAGACCAAAGCAGGGCTGCCATACCAGACTCCGCGATCGCTTTGCCCGAATCCGCGACGCCCCCTCCCGCACAGCCGGGGCAAGACAAGGCTAGAGAGTCGGATCAAGACAGTGTTGCACAGCCGGAAGCAGAAGAGGCCGCGGAGCTGGAGCGTCCCGAGTCGACACAATCAAGCGACTGCGGCAATGTGACCTCCCGCGAAGAAGACGATAATGCTTCGACCTGTCCTGGCGAGAGCTCTTCCCGGTATAGCTGGGAGAAGGACCCCAAGCCTGCGGTTGATAAAAGAACCGACGCGGAGCGGGAGCAGGACAATGCCGAGACCCAAAGGCGGCTCGAAGAAATAAGACTCGTTATCTGGATGACAAAGGATTGCGGGACACCACCATCCGCACAGCCGGGCCAAGATGATGTGGAGCCGGAGCAAAGAAAGGCCGAGCAGCTGGAGCGTCTCACGTCCGAAGGTTCCAAGAAGAGAAAGGCCGAGGATGAGATATCCAAGGTGGACGCCAAGAGGGTAAAGGAGCGGGTAATTCCCACCGCCGAAAGCGACAAGATCTGTTGGCCAACGTTGGACCCTGAGAAAGTGCTGGCCAGCCTGCTCGACAAGATGAAGACGCTGGACAGTCCCAGGTATGGCAAATGGCTAGCAGACACAACCAGGCGCGACATGCTCCGCCAATGGCTCCGGCCAGAGGTCTATGGATTGTTTGCCGAAGCGCAAGAAACCGGGCGGGACCTCTGGATCGAGCGGTAAGTATCCAAGTGTTTCCATCCTTGTGTTCTTAGGCAGTTGCATACTCCGCGTGTCTTATCTCATGTGTTTTCTTCTCGGACTCCACGGCCTTGGCGGAAACCTTGACTCGTCGGCGGCAGGTGTGTACTTGCACCTTGTCTTCAGAGACAATCTCCTTCGCCTGTACGTCGGTCAGGCGAACAATCTGAGGCAGAGGATAGGGCAGCACAACTCACCGGCCGTCAGGAGGAATGTCCCCTCCCTTCACTATGCTGCATTAGACGGATCCGACTGGGATCAATTTGTCGTCCTGGCATATCTCTTGCCATCACTGAAGGTCACTGCGATCACGGCCACCGGCACAAACCGGGAGGATCTCGACCAGCTGTCCCTCAATGTGATGGAAATGTGGGCCTGCTGCATATTTCATGCTTGCCCACCAAGACGTTGGAGAGATACCTCCCGCAGGGGGAGGTCAAGATGGCACATATCCATCTCAACGTGGCCTCGCCTCTCGTCCGAGGCTGGCCAGATTCTGCAAGAGAGTGGACCGCTTTGGTGGATGCCGCGGATCCGTTGATCAAGGCATACGTGACGGACTTGTGTCACAGGCGCCGGGCACTCAATGCGAAGTTCAGGCGCGACGAGCTCAAGGACAAGCTTCTGAACGGCGGAAATTTCCCCCACCGCAGGAAAGGAACAAAAAGCTCGGTGAGCATCAGCTTTCTGAGTCTGAACTTCCTACACGGCATAGGGGTGGTCGAGTCAAACAAGGTCCACACCGAATTGTCCCCTGAAGGCACGAGGCACCCTCGTGCATGCGCGGACGACGCCGAGACGATGACCCGGCCAGCCGACTCGCTTTCCGCTTCGTCGTGCGAACTGGCGACGGACTGTCAAGGATCGGCTGGGCCAGCAGAAAGGGCCTTGTCTGTTGAGCTATGCAACACACTCGTATACGAGATGGAAGGGGTGCCAGATGAGGAGATTGTGAAGAGGGAGCGGCGTCACAAACGGGTCAAGAAGACTGAGGAGGAGATAAAGCTGCTCAGGGAGAAAAGGAGGAAGAGGTAGATAAGGTTACACTTAGGTGGATAATATTGTTTTACTTATATAGAATACAAACGCAACCTTTACATCAAATGCAACCTCTACAAGACTTCTATCCGATGACTACAGTCTCCTCTGACGGAAAATCGTATGCCGGAACTTCCAAGTTCAATGGCGCAGGACCCTTCCGTGCACGACCAGAGATGTCATAGTGGGATCCGTGACAGGGGCAGAACCAGCCTCCAAAATCCCCTGCTTCACCAATGGGGACGCACCCGAGATGCGTGCAGACACCTATAGTTCAGTGTGTTAATCGCTCGCCTCGCCTTCTCAGCAGAGACACACCACGTACCCAACATTATGAGCCACTCAGGCTTCTTCACCCGATCCGAATCGGGCTGAGGATCTCGTAGCGCCTCCCACTTTGTGTTCTCTGCCTCCTTGATTTCGTCTTCCGTACGATGGCGGATGAAAACTGGCTTGCCTCTCCACTTCACAATGACCTAGTAGCAATGAGCCTCCGAGACTGACTTAGCGGTGTAGAGAGACCATACGTTCTTGCCCTCTGGTATAGTACTGAGATCGATTTCGACCTTGGCTTGCGCCAACACGTCGGCGGATGCAGACATGTTTACGAGGAAGTCTGGACCATCCAGCATCAGCGGAATTTAATGTCCATGGGGAGCACCACAGCCAAGCAAGACGACGCACCTTGAACAGTAGCTTTTGCCCCCATTGCAGCCAAAGCGCCGAAGGAACCGACCATGAAATACTGAAACACCTTGTTGCCCACTTCACCGGTTTTGGATTTGTATTCTGAGAAGCTGGGTATCTTCGTTGTACGTCCGGAGCTGGCGCCGCGGAAAGGGCTGTCGAAGGACGAAGTCGCCGACGCTTCGGACTGGTACCGTTTCTGCATCGCCAGACATGATGTGCGGAGCGCCGGAGGAGCGTGTTGCTGCCGCGCGCAGACGCGCATGAGCGCGTTCATCCTAGGTTCGCACAATGGCATGATCGTGGTTGGTGCTGTAGGAATCACTTCCGGAGAGACTTGAAGGTTGATGGAAATCAAGATCCGACGGACATGGCGCTAGCCTTGATTGGTCGAGGCCTCGGCAACATTGAAGGACCATGCCCTGCTCCAAATTTCAACCTGGAAAGGGATTCACGTTTGGACCAATCTATGTAACCACATGATAATTCCCGACAATGACGAAGAGACCCGGACAAGAACTCGAGTCCCAGGATGAGAAGCGTCTGAAGCAGACCCGTCTCACAACATTTGTGCGTTTGGAGAACCAGAAGTTGCCAGTACCGCATCAAATCGCCGTACATGCAAGTCAAGCGACATTTCGAGACGCTCGGCCTAAATGTCTTACGATTGAGGAAGTGACTGGTGATATATTCGATGGCCCGGCGAACTCTGTGCTCATTCATGCGTGTAACTGCATAGGTAGCTGGGGTGCGGGTATTGCAGCCGCCTTCAAGTCAAAATATCCTGATCACTTCAAAATCTACAAAGATCACTGTTCGAACGGATCAAATAGAGCAGCATTGTGTGGGACATCGAAGCTCATAATTCCAGCAAAAGGCTCAGCACCGCAGCACTACGTGGGGTGCCTGTTCACAAGCAAGGACGTCGGACGCCGTAAAGATTCCCCCGCCACCATTCTTGCAAATACCAAACCTGCAATGGAACATCTTCTTCACCAGATTGCCGTCATGAGGAAGAGTGGGTCGGCCATTGGAGAACTGCGCATGTGTCAAATCAATTCCGGTCTCTTCAACGTGCCCTGGGAGAAGACCAAGGAACTGCTGTCTCTCATCACTGTAACTGACGAGGACATGCCTGACAAAGTGATTGTATTCTCCAGAGAATAGAGAGCGCATGCAAAAGTCTCACGATAGCTCTATCAGTGCTAAAGGCGACATATCTTGCGACCAACTGCGAGCTCGGCAATGTCCGAAGTCAGTAAAGGGGACTTGAATGTCAGGAACGTTTTGACAAGAGGCCATGGTGGCCTATGCTAGGATGGCTATTTTTTAGGTGATTCCTATTATTCCATGCCAAGATCAAAGGCTGACTCGCTCGTAGGATTCGAATCCCATATCTTCCACCGTCGATACATGATCTCGGTTCCTACGAATTTGGACATCATGTAGCGAAAGAACTGGATAACCGTTCTGGCTTTGGTTTTGGCAACAGGCTATGTGACCGAATCAGGTCCATGGTACCCGTTCATGTTCGTTTCTCTCATCTCCTGTTCCAGCTGTCTCACGTTTGCCGGGTGTGACTGAGTTTGGCTGGAGACGGATTCGTCCAATTGCATCTCGTCACCTGTATCATCCTCATCTTGATCCACAGAATCACGCTGCTTTGATCGTTCAGTGAGGGTTCGCTGTCCGTTGGGTAACCCGGTCTCGACTCCTGCGGCAGTTTCTTTCGCCTTCTTCTCTTTGAACAGCTTGTAAGGCATGGTCATCGGCACAACATCCGAGAGAAACTCCAGGTTGTCGATGCGGGCCACAGCATTTGCTGCAGCCAAGGTTAGGCCCTCGTTATCAGGGGATCGCATTGAGAGCTCGGTACTAACCCACGTCTTTATATTGGATATTCCGCCTCGGCCTCCTCTCCGATTTTACTACATTATGAGTCTGTTCAACAAGGTACTGAACAAACATTTCTGTAGCTACCGCAATCACAAATGAGGCATTGTTCGAGCATTTACTGATGTCCTCATCCGCATCGAGAATCTTTTTGATGCGCGTTACTTTCGTAAAGTCAGCAAGTTATTCCTCAGCAATTTTTAAACTCCCGAGTACTGTCAATGACAGGATGAAAGTATAGTGTCAACCCTCATCGGGAAAGAATAAAAATTGCGGTGGAATTTCAATCGTGAAATTGTAGTCATAAAGACTGAATACTTACGAGGAAGGGAGACTGATCCAGTGTATTCACGTGGTGGAGTGATTGGCGTATTGTTATAGGGCATTATGACTTGGCGCTTGAGCAAATCTCGGCGACTTCAACACTGATATCTGGCAATTGGAAGTTTGATTCCTGAGAGGTGGAACGTTTCCGGAGGTCAACTGGTCTTAAGTGCTATGAAATCAGACTACCTGGGGCTAGCCTCATACGGCTCAGCGCGCAACATCTGGTCGAACGGTTGAACTAGCCTCATCCGGGCTAGCCTCAGGCCTGTAGCGGCTTCCAGTATCGCGACTCGACCAAGAGCACGCGCAGAGTGAACAGCCAAAACGCATGCACTCTTTGCGACACCTGACGAGCTAGAGTTGACACCATGAGATGCCTTCCGGTCCTAGCTCTCGCTCCGCAAGTGGGGGACCTTCCACTGCACGCTCGGCACCTCGTGCGCTCCACCGTAGACTTTCGGCTCTCTCGCGCGCGGAGCTAGGGGACGATGATACCGCAACCACGACTGCACAAGTCATCAGCGAAGAAATTGACGAGATCAAACGATACGAGGTAAGTCAACATACTAATCTCTGTGCAGAGCCATCTGACAGCTTGCTCAGGACTTCACTACGATAGGTGGGTTCATCTGTGAACGTCCATGGCACGAGAGTAACCGGAACCATCAGACTGGGTCCAAGATGCGGCCAAGGAACAGCTGCGAAGGAGAGCGCGTCGGCAAGAACAGGACAGCGCTTCCGCTACGACTGGGGACACCGGATGGAGGCGTACACTTCTGCAATCTCTGGATGCGGCTCAAGGCTGGCTCGTGGTCAGCCTAGTCGGTGCGCCCAGCCGTTACGTTTCGGAGAAACCGCTCTGACGACTGCAGGGGCTGCGATCGGGCTGAATGCAGCCGTCCTGAACATCGTGACAGAATGGCTATCCGACATGAAGCTTGGATACTGCTCGACTGGGTTCTATCTCAACGAAAATTTCTGCTGTTGGGGAGCGGAGAACGGTAACTAGATCTCACGATTGCAGTAAGCTCGCTAACTCTGGCAGGATGTGAAGAATGGCATCGATGGAGCTCCTTCTCTCTGATCAATTATATCGTTTACGTTGTCATTTCGGTACGCGAATCCGACCTCCATGTACTCTACCTTGTCTTGACATGCCAATAGGGAGTACTCGCGTTCACTGCTGCTCGCCTCGTCAAGTCGCTAGCTCCCTATGCCGCGGGTTCTGGTATCTCAGAGATAAAATGCATCATCGGGGGTTTTGTGATGAAGGGCTTCCTGGGAGGATGGACCTTGATTATAAAATCGATCGGATTGCCGCTTGCGATTGCATCCGGACTATCGGTTGGTAAAGAGGGCCCGAGTGTGCATTATGCCGTTTGTACTGGTAATGTCATTTCAAGGCTTTTCGCAAAGTACAAGCGCAATGCTGCGAAGACCAGAGAAATCTTGAGCGCATCCGCTGCAGCTGGCGTCGGTGTCGCTTTTGGTAGTCCTATTGGGGGTGTACTTTTTTCTCTCGAGGTCAGTTGTGCACTCGCCATTCCACCGCCAGGCTAACGTGATGCTTAGGAGATGTCAAGCTATTTCCCGCTAAAGACGTTATGGAGGAGTTATTTTTGCGCTTTAGTGGCGACCGCAGTGCTAGCTGTATGACCATCACTCCCATTCGAGAGTCAAAACTCTGACTTTGCACAGGGCATGAATCCATTCCGGACCGGCCAGCTTGTCATGTTTCAAGTCAAGTACGACCGCTCCTGGCACTTTTTCGAATGCGTTTTTTACCTCGTTATCGGAATCTTCGGCGGTCTGTACGGCGCATTCGTGATGAAGTGGAATTTACGGGTCCAGGCGTTTCGGCGGCGGTATCTGAAACAGTATCCCATCGTCGAAACTGTCATCTTGGCCGTTTTCACCGCCTTCATATGCTATCCAAACAAATTCCTCCGCATTGACATGACGGAGAGCATGGAGATTCTGTTTCTGGAGTGTGAAGGGGACCATGACTACGACAGCTTATGCGAGTGAGTCTTACCGTACCCTAAGCATTAGTGATGATTCTCACGCTCTCTAGCCGGAACAATCGTTGGTCTATGATCCTTTCTCTAGCTATTGCCACAGTCATCAGACTCTTCCTCGTCATCATATCGTATGGATGCAAAGTGCCTGCGGGGATTTTTGTTCCGTCCATGGCTATTGGCGCTTCTTTTGGCAGGATGGTCGGCATCATGGTGCAGGCCTTGCATGAGGCCTATCCTGGCTCCACTTTCTTCTCCAGCTGTGAACCAGACGTGCCATGCATCACACCAGGTACCTACGCATTTCTCGGCGCCGGAGCTGCTTTGAGCGGCGTCATGCACATCACGGTGTCGGTGGTGGTGATCATGTTCGAGCTGACAGGCGCCCTCACCTACATACTTCCAACAATGGTACGCCGTTTCGCCAGAGCCTTGACTTGATACTGACGTTATACAGATCGTTGTTGGCGTCACAAAAGCCGTTGGCGATCAGTTCGGTATTGGCGGCATCGCTGACCGAATGATCTGGTTCAACGGTTACCCTTTCATCGACACCAAAGAGGAGCACACTTTCGGTGTCCCAGTGTCGGAGGTCATGACTTCCAGCATCACAGTCATCCCGGCGGCCGGACTTGCACTGAACGAAGTGGAGCAGATCCTGTCAGAGAATAGGTTTCAGGGGTATCCGATCGTTGAAGAGCGCGGATCGAAAGAGCTGGTCGGTTATATCGGCCGCACTGAGCTTCGCTATGCTATCGATCGGGCCAAGCGAGACGAGATGGTCCCGCCTCATGCTCTATGCTTCTTCGCGGGTCTTGCCGGCGGACAAGCGGCGACCCCTTCATCCGCTGCGCCTGCGGTGTCTTTTGATACCATAGCCGCCACATCAGGTCAGATGTCGATAGACCTTAGCAAATTTGTCGACATCACCCCTCTCTCGGTGGATCCTCGGCTAGCTTTGGAGACTGTCATGGAGATCTTCAAGAAGATGGGCCCGCGCGTGATACTGATCGAGCATCTTGGCGAACTGACGGGCCTGGTTACAGTAAAGGACTGCTTAAAGTATCAATTCAAGGTGGAGGCCCATGTTCATCCAAAGGCGGATTCGGGGAACGAGGAAAGAGAGGAGCGATTATGGAGACTTATGCAGAAGACCGTGGCGTGGTTTCGCGCCAGGCTCAGCTGGGGCCGGATCCAGCTGCAAGATGGCAGAAGTAGCGCGATTTCAGCACCTTGGAGGACGCGGTGGGAGCACGACTCTCCGAGCAGCGCAGCAAGTCACGAACCCCTGAGAGCAAGGAATGCGTATGGTGATCTCGACGTAGAGCTAGATGACGGCCCTTTAAGCGGGAATATTACTTCGCGCAATACTTAATAATTGATACTCCGAAATTCTGCCTTTTCGCCTTCGCCATCCGGGAGACACGTGACTTTCTCGACCATCTCTAGTCTTTCGCAGTCCTAACACTCGATATTTCTTAGTTCAGTGCGGATGGCGGACGGCGATGACGGTAGCTCGGGGGAGCCCATGGACATCCAGCCTCTGTCACCAAGAGGGACGAAAAGAAAGGCCAGTGATCCCCCACTGGGACCACCTGCACCGCGCAGAATCCAGGCACTCAGCCAAGATGTGGTGAACAAGATCGCAGCGGGAGAAATCATAGTAGCGCCAGTGCATGCTCTGAAGGAGCTCATCGAGAACGCCGTGGACGCCGGATCCACGTCTCTCGAGATTCTGGTCAAGGATGGTGGACTGAAGCTGCTTCAAATAAGTGATAACGGACATGGTATACATGTACGACATCCACCGCGTTCTGGCACTCGAGCACGCAGCTAAGGTGTAATAAAAGCGAGACGATCTGCCAATACTATGCGAGCGTTTCACAACATCCAAACTGAAAGCTTTTGAGGATCTGACATCTATCAACACCTACGGTTTTCGGGGAGAGGCATTGGCAAGCATCAGCCATATCGCGCATCTGACCATCACGACGAAAACGAAGGACTCGAGTTGCGCTTGGAAGGCTCATTACTCGGACGGAAAACTGGTCCCTGCGAAGCCAGGCCAGAGTGCTGAACCTAAAGCCACGGCAGGTCGTCAAGGCACCCAGATCACGGTATCTCTTCCTCCTGCATGGCTTCAATCAATGAAACTGACGTCTCAAGGTTGAAGACCTATTCTACAATATTCCCACACGGAGACGTGCATTTCGCTCTGCGAGCGAAGAGTACGCAAAGATTCTAGACCTTGTCGGGCGATATTCAATTCACTGCGTTGGTGTCGCCTTTTCAAGCAAAAAGCATGGAGACTCCTCAATGGGGCTCTCCATTCCCGCCAGTGCCGGCGCTATTGATCGGATACGACAGATTTACGGTGCAGCTGTGGCGAACGAGTTGCTTCAGTTTGAAACCGAAAACGAGCGATGGGGGTTCAAGGTGGACGGGTGGATCAGCAATGCAAATTATAGCATGAAGCGGATGGCCTTTCTCTTGTTCATCAATCACCGCTCAGTCGAGTCCTCGTCCATCAAGAAGGCGGTCGAACAGACGTATGCGACATTTCTGCCAAAAGGCGCCCATCCCTTTGTTTGCCTCAGTCTGGCGGTCGATCCTCAACGGGTTGATGTTAATGTTCATCCCACCAAACGGGAGGTCATCTTTCTGAACGAGGACGAGATTATTGAGATAATCTGCGATGAGATTCGCGAATCACTCAGCAAAGTTGACACCAGTCGCACATTTATGACGCAGACACTCCTCCCGGGTGCCAAAATACCTACAATATCGGTACCGGCGAGTAACGGTGGATCTGCGTCTGGGAAGGCCTCACAGATCGCGACGCCTCAGCGAGCTCCTACGCAGAAGCCCTACGAAAACAATCTGGTCAGGACGGACTCTCGAGCTCGCAAAATCACGACGATGTTGCCGCAGATTCAACGAATCCCATCCTTACCAGGGCAACGCACCGAGACGTCCTTGGACGATATTGAGTATGAATACTCTGACAAAGAACCCATTCTATGCCGCTTGACCAGCGTCAAAGAGCTGAGGGCGGAAGTGCGTGCGGAAATGCACAACGAGCTGACTGATATATTCACTGGCCACACGTTTACTGGTATCGTAGACGAGCGGCGCCGGATCGCCGCCATTCAGGGGGGCGTCAAGCTATTTCTGGTTGACTACGGCTTGATATGCAAAGAATACTTCTATCAGATCGGGCTGACCGACTTTGGCAACTTTGGCACCATTCGATT
>QQTW01002410.1_pt1 | contig 13538 bp, 21 predicted proteins | sample 1904831 | NCBI WGS metagenome assembly QQTW01 (sample SAMN09435610, study PRJNA476489) | Subsurface metagenome, whole genome shotgun sequencing project. | reverse complement strand
ATCGAGCGCCTCCATTGCAAAAGTTGTATGTTTATTGCTCATATCTATGTCCTCGGGCCAAATCCTGCCGCTTTATAACACCCACTGATCAGTTTCGACATGGATACAGAAATGGTGTCATTGGTCTAGTAAAGGCGCCGGGCTATGTTATCGCGAACATATAAGTCCATTTTCGGCAACCGACAGCAATCTGTCTGCTCTGATTCGGGCAGATAATGTCTGGACTGCTATGCTAGTGGATATAGCACAAGTCCACGGTGTTACTTCAAAGCCACTCGTGCGTCAACGCTAGGATATAGGTCCAAAACGAAGCCTAGGTCTGGGTAGGCAAAGACTTGCTTTTGGGGGCTTTCTACAATAACCCATTGGCCTCGCTTTTTATAAGCCACACCTTAGATGCAGACACTCTAGGAGCTTCGTCTCCTTTCATTAGAGATGGTCTAAAATCTTCAAAACGCAGCTTCTCACCATCACCGCGCCCGAAGATCTGTCGGTGCATACTGTCATGGTATCTCCACATCAAGTTGTAGAGAAGGACAATCATATCCGCCGCCCACTGCGGACAGTTTCCGGCTCTGTCAACGTTGAATTCCGTGAGCCGCACGACGCGTCGGAGGAGTGGCCTCCAGAGGTATTGGAAGATATAAGCTCCAAACGGTCTCCCCCAATCTTGCATTCCATGGTATCGTGGCAAACACTGCAGATATCCAATGTAATCGGGCGGAAGGCCATGTTCGCGGGCACCGTCAATGAGAAGCCCCTGCATTGCATTAACTGAGCATACTAGGTCCGTAAAAAAGTGCTCAGACATACGAGTATCAACATCGAGAAGCGTGAAAAGAAGAACCTGCAACACTCACCAGATACCTAGCGCTTGGTGCTCCATTAGGTCTCAGTGGATGCTTCGCCCTCAAAGTAAGCGCTGAGAAAGTCTCCAGCTGATGCGTCGGGCCGGGACCTAACACGTTGACCTGGAGTTCCGCCAGCTCATAGACAACGCCACCTCCTTCGGTTACGAGCAGTCGGTGGTGATCTGCCGGTGACAACAAGTACGCTACACCGCAAGCTGGGGGCACCAAGGTTTTCAGAGATTCTGAGTACAACTTCACGGCACCGGTCCCATGTTGGGGAAATTCCGCAATACTAGCATAGGAGGGCTCTGAATATGGGATGCCGAATATGTCGAACGTAACGTAATGAGCAGGGGCTTGTACAACTTTGCGTGCTAATGGAGTGATGCCTCTATTCGTCATGGACGAAGACTTCATGTTCGATCCGTAGGCGAAGTACCAGACTCCGGAGGCTGACTTTTGGTCTGTGGTTGGACCCTCAAATCGCTGCCTAGGAGCCATAATGACGGATAGAGGGAAATCGCCCATACAGTGGGCCATAAACCTAACAAACTTTATAGAACTTAAAGCCCGTGAGTGGAGAACGACCGAAGCGCTCGGTCGCCGATTTCGATGCGCAACATGTTTCACGGAAAAAGCTGGTACGCATCTATAGAAAACGTAGCAGACAGAAACTTGTCCCAGAGAGAATTTGAGGGCAAAGGTATTGAAATGCTTTCCCATGATATGTTTTGCAGCTTCCGCGATCAAGAGACGCTGTAGACCTCAATGGTTCTCGGCTACCGAGTGCGCTTGCGTTTTCGATATTCTTTCGTTCTCGTTGGACGACTGATTGATGTAAAAGTTTCCATCGATTTTCTGCACTGATATGTAGCGTCAAGCTTCATATTTTTGGTAGGTACGGGTCCCGTAGGCAATCGAACAAAACTGTACTCGTAGCCGCCAAAAGTCAAGGTCGCCGACGATGTTCGTTGAAAAGTGGTCTCAAATTTCTTCATATAAAACGCACAGTCGCCTTGAGTGGAACGATCCTCCAATCTTACCTTACCCGCCATGCCACTCAACCACACGTCCGCCAGATCACTCGTTTCGGACCTACCCGAAAAGCCGACAATTTTCATTGTAGAAGGAAGATACCAGAATTGGATCAAACCCATCATTCTTCTCGAATCGCTCAGTGTCCCCTACAATGTTGTAGTCCTCAATTCAGCAAGCACAAGAGCAGAGTGGTACCACAAAATCCATCCGCAACGCATGGTTCCAGCCTTCATCGACAACAACAATGGGAAGCGTGTTGTGCTATGGGACAGCTCGAGCATTCTTGAATACCTAGGCACCAGGTACGACAATGCCAAACTGTGGACAGGCAAGTCATTGGACGAAATGGTCGAGATCTGGAATTGGCTCACTTTCGAGACAGCATCTCTGGGGTACGTAAGCTTGCAGCCACCATTGAGATGCCTATGAACTGGATTTGTCTTACCCGATACAGCCCAACGGCCAAATACTGGGTGTGGTATCAGATCCGCCCTGAGAGCGAGAAAAACATGAAAGCACAGGACAAGTAGGTTCTCAATGGCTCGGCTCCTCATGATCGAAGCTCAATACCGAAGCTAGGATGCTCGGTGACCTCAAGGGGCAATACTCGCTACTCCACGCACGCCTTTCGGAACCAGGCCAAGGTTGGCTCGCCCTGAAAGACCGACCTACAATTGCCGACATTGCAGTCTATCCCTTTGCTGACAAGCCAACAATCCAAAGAATGGGCCTAGATTTGGAGGATTTTCCGGCACTGAAGAACTGGGCCGAAAGGATGTCTGAGCTAGTGGGCGTAACCAAGGCATACTCGGATATGGACTCATGGAAGGCCATCGAGCCTAAATAGACTATGTCTTAAATGCATTTGAGTGAGCTCGTTCGTTTATAGTCGAGTATTAACAGGCTGTAGTTTGCACGAAAACATATGAATATTTATATGCTCTTATGATGAATCGTAGCAAGTCCTTTGGGTTAGGTTAGGTGAGGTACCTTAGGTACCTAAGTTTGTTCGGTCTGCTTAGTAAGCATGCGTTTCGGTGTCTCCGGTACTCGTGGTTGAGATGCCTGTCCCTTGAGCAACTCCATCGTTATTGAACCTCTTCAAGATGTACCCGAACTGGGGGCCATATCCATGTTGTGTGGCGGATGCGTTGGGGGTCGTAAGTCACTTGACCACTGCCTTTGATTTGTCGAGTAGCATTATAGTTCGTGAGCAACCCTTCATCTGACCATCATTGAACACCAATTGCGCCCCAGGTCTTTCCTCTAGATCCTGATTGTATAGATTGTTGTCCCTGTGTGGAATTGAATCCCTCCGGCAATGGCATCCCCTGATCACTACGCTGTGGAGGCCTCCCAACTCTTGCAAGAGGTGCCTTTAATTGGTGAGTCACTTATCTCATCAAACATCCACCATCTGACAAGAGCACTCATTAGATGGTCATAATGACTTCCCGTTCATGATTCGCGGCTGGCTTCAGAGCCAAATCAATGGTGCCAGCTTCGACCCTGGGTACATGCCCATTGCTCATACAGATTTTACCCGTCTTCGTAGCGGCCAGGTCGGGGGTCAGTTCTGGAGTGCTTACGTTCCGTGGTACGTTCTTGATCTACCGGTTGATGAGAAATCTCGTGATTACAGCTGCGCTTACCATTTATATTGGAGAGTAACAGTCCCACTGCGAACAAAGAAAACGACTTTAGTACCAACGTGCATTATGACTGTCTTCTACAGACACTTCAACAGATCGACCTGATCCATATATTGATGGAGAAGTACCCGTCTGCCTTAGGCTTGGCGACGTCGGTAGCAGAAGTATGGGAAGTCTTTCTCTCAGGTCGCGTCGCGAGTCTCATCGGCGTTGAAGGCTTGCACCAAATCGCAAATAGTGCAAGCGTGCTGCGAATGCTCCACCGGCTCGGTGTCCGATATGTCACCCTCTCGCACAATAGCAACAACCTTTTTGCCGACTCCGCCGTCTGTTGACTTCCCCAGGGCCATCTGGTGCCTCTTGACTGGATGTGCCTGCTGATGGCTTCATAGACGGCCCCCACAGAGGCCCATCATGGCCTTTCCGCAAAAGGAACCGAACTGTTGACAGAGATGAATCGAGTTGGCTTGTAGGCGTAGCTCCACGGGCCAGGTCAAAGAGCAAGGGCTGATTCTTAAATGTGACGATCTAGAATCATCGATCTTTCCCACACGTCTTATTCTACTCAAAAGCAAGCATTGATGTTATCGAAGGCTCCCGTCATATTCTCGCACTCTTCATGGTCCGTTGCATCGCACCCTCATTCCTAGTCCCGGCGCAATCCCTCGAATCTTAAACAATTTGACTGCAAGCTGACAATGCACAAGCCACGACATATGTCCAAATGTGCGCAATACGACCGACGAAGTGCTGGACCTCTTGAAGATGAACGGTGGTGTAATCATGATATCCTTCCTACCGAATCTGACGGATGCCTCTCCCGAAACTGGAGCAACTGTGGCGAGGGTTGCAGACCACATTGTTCATGTTGGGCAAAAAGTAGGCTACAAACACGTAGGCATCGGATCCGACTTCGACGGGATGATGAGAGGTCCCTACGGCCTTGAAGACGTCTCCAAATTCCCAGCTTTGATAGCCGAGCTGCTGAAAAGACAAATTCCGAAAGACTCTGTTCGCGATACGATCGGGCTTAATCTACTTCGCGTTATGGAGGACGTCGAAAAGGTTTCGCGGCAGATGAAGTTAGCAAAAGAGAACTTCTTGTGCGACCAAATAGAACCTATATGGGATGAGACCATCCGAAGCGATGTTGTACGGGTTAGGCTGGGTCAGGCCAGCCATTGAACTCTTTATAAGTGCTTTCCTCTGGGTTTAGGTTTCAAATCTAGTGGTATTGCAATTCACCAGATAATCAAGCTAAAGGATATACAAAGGGCACACAATAAAATTGTGGCAATGAACCATGCACAAACATCTGCAAGGACTCGCCCTCACCCAACTGGACAGCAGTACTGGCGCAGAAGAGAAACTGCGTCAAGGGCGAGACCAATAAATCATTGGCATCACTGGAGCTGATGCTGGTACATAAGCCACGCATTTGGCAGACGAGCAATACAGAAAAAATACGCAAGCAGTCCATGAATGCTACCTCGATGTACAATTGAGCCTTGCGAATGAGAACATTATCCAGGCAAATGAGGGACAATAGGAAATGGCTTGTCCCCGTCCGATTATTATGGCTACGGGGTCTTTCCGTCAAGGTGGTACCAAACGCTCGGGACCCGAGAGGACGGAGGTTTCTTCGTTGCTTCAACTTACCACCGCGAGAGCCAGTACATGCAAGTTCGGTCGGCTTCTCTTTGTGTATTTAGTCTTGTTACAGCAAGATTCCTTGTCTTGGGATAGCAGTTGACCGAATTCAATTCCGTTACGACGATGAATGCCGCAAACTTGACCGCTACTACGTCCTCCTTGTCATTGACAACGTCATCCACTTCTTTTGCGCTCACGCTGGGCTTTGCTGCTCTTGTGCTCATCATCACTGCGGACGTTCTCGAATCCACGAGCCAAAGGAAACGGCTGGGCAACCAGTTCACTATCGTTGGTGATGCAAGCTACGTACGCCGGCGTCTGAAACGGGCAGAGGTGGACAGGAATATCCACGGTCTCTTCAAAAGAGGGTATGAGAACGTAGGTCTCGCACACTTTTTGAAATATCTACATCACACCGATACTGAAACGAGCATGCTTGCGCAGCTCAGCAAGTTCGGCAAGCCATGGGCCTTTTGGGGCCAGCACGACGATTTTGTCGTTGTTATGACGCCAGAGACATGCGATGAAATCAAGAATGTGGATCCGAGCAAGCTAAGTTTTCTACAAGCCATTGAAGATGTATGTGACCCTTCAAGAACCCCTATATAACGGAGCACCTAAATCAGCCGTAGAGTTTTCATTTTAGCCTGCATACGAACATGCTTGGCCAAGCGCACGTGGACGCTGTCAAGATCTCAATCAACAAGAATCTAAGTCAGTCTCTCCTTTACGGCTCAGCCTCTAGAGCTAATTGAGTCAGCGCAACTTCATGAGTCCGTCGTGGCTCAAATCGACAGATCGCTCTTTTCAACGCTGGAAGAACTTCGAGACAACAGTAAGTCAATGAATGTTATCAATTATATCTTTTTCTCTAATGGGAATATCGCAGATTGGCATTCCTTCAATGCATTCATGCTCTTTTGGCATCTCGTGCATACTGTGGCGGCAGCCTTCATCATTGGCCCCAATTTCGCAAGCGACCTCGAATACATGCGCAATATCGAGACCTATTGCCTAATCGTTCCCCAACTGACATATTTTTATTTCCTTATGCCGAAACTCCTGCGCAAGCCGTTTTGGTGGTTGTCACCACTCGGATTTATGGTACGATCTCACGTCTCGAAGCTGAAGGCCGTCATAGTCCCTGAGATTCGTCGGCGAATTGAGGCTGCCAGACGAGGCAAAAGGTGTCGGGAAGATTACGTTCTGCTCGATGCACTGTTGGCGGTCAAATTCGAAAAAGGTATCATCAAAAGGGAGTATCAAGAGCGGCACAAGGCCGAGGAAGATAAACAAATCCAGGTATTCGCCGAGGAAGTAATTTTTATGGCATTTGAGAGTGCTGGACCCGTCACAGTGCTCGCGGTCCATCTCACCTTTGAGTTGATTGCGCATTCGGAATACCTGAAGCCTTTGCGGGAGGAAGTTTCAGGTGCCCTTCAAAGTACCCAAGGCGAGTGGCAGGAGCAGACATTGGCTAGAATGCCAAAATTGGACAGCTTTATTAGGGAAACCCTACGCATCGATGGCCCCACCATAGGTACGAATATCGCAATTCTCTCTGAAGATGGCCCATCCAATTTAGAAGGTATTTGACAACGATACTGACTATCATTGGAGTCAGCGTAACACGTACAGTCATGCAACAGCACAAGCTGAACTCTGGTATTATCTTGCAGCCTGGCATGCTGATAACGACCCCCTCATGGTTGATCCATACGGACTCAGAGAATTATCCTGGCGCGACCACTTTCGATGGACTACGCTTCTACGATCCTGCGACTAACACAAGCACACCTCGCGCAACAACCGTGAGCAGCAAGTTCCTCGCGTTCGGCTACGGGTCACAAGTATGCCCAGGGCGCTTTCTTGGTGTCAAGATTGCCCAAATACTATTCGCTAAGATGCTTCTTGAATATGAGATGGACTTTGTTGAGGCCAGCAAGACGAAGCCTGAGAACTTGATCTTGCCTGGGCAGATAATGCCCAACTTGGAAGCAAAGATCAGAATGAAAAGGAAGGACGACTTGCCCACATCAACCTAATCTGGTCTCTGCGGCGTCGGTACTCGAACGTTGGGTTCAATGTAGATCGGTTGCTCAGTAACCGAGAGGACATGTGCTGGCGTCGTAGCCTGGCAGATGATCTCCCGCTCTCAACCCTGCTCTGGCCCCTGCATCTCTACGTACCTTATATCCACTCACAGCGAATTGCAGATGCGGCCACCTAAGGTACATGTTGAAGATGGGTCAGGTTCTATCACCACCTGTTGTGAAGTGTACTGATGAGAGGCATCTACACGACAAGGCTATTGCCTCGGACCACGTATAGAAATAGGCTCTGGATACACTTTAAAAGCATGAAGTCGAGTCTCTCGTCTTGCCTACTCACACAATATTGAATTCACAGACTATCATCGCAGTATACATGCATCTGGGTCATACGTCTTGGTCAGTGTCGGCTGCCGGTGAAGTAAGAGGGGATAACATTTGTGTTGCAGTGAATAAGCTGTAGTTCGCTGCGGCATAAGTGTCACACAATGCGTCAGTCGGAGTCCGTCCCCCTTGGACCTACCTTACCTTACTGCATCGGCAACGCGAACCTCTTGCAGCAACTCTCTGTGATCAGCTCCGGAGACACGCCAGAAGCTGTAAAATCGGCTTCACATTCAAGCACGAGTGACATAATGACCATGCCAGCTGTGCCTGACATCCAAGAGAAAGTCTTACCACCGAGCGGTCGTCCCAGAGAAGAAACAGAGGACGCAGCAAAGCCCAAGAGTGGTTTCAAGGCTCTGCTCGTAGGGATACGTAAAGGGTATCATGATTGGGAGATTTACTTACGTGCTCGCAGGCCGTCTTCTCGTTTGGCACCTCGATCGATACATCAATTCAGCTCGTTGGTACGACCGCGGCAGTCTGCGCCGGTGCCGGTAGGGACGTATGCCACTCACCTTGGGAAGAGGGCTGATTGATGGCATTGCTCAGCATTACCCTTGATGACCATAGTTCTGGGTAACCTTATCACCGTGTTCACGGATTTTCAGAAGCACGATGGCACACTGTCGCCGTCAGCGTTCAGAAGAGAGGTGGAGCACAACACGTGAGCAGTGCAAACTATTCCGGAGACTCTTAGCTAAATCTTTGCAGGCTGTGGTTTGTCTACTTGTTCATCGGAAAGTTTACTGTACGTGTAGCCACAAGATACATAGGGAATTCCGCTGAGAGCTCCAATCCAACCAGCTTGTCTATATTCACACCTTGAGTTTCACACTCACAGCAGACCGAATGGTCAAGGCATTACGGATAGAGGTAGACTGACTTCGGGGTTTACTGTCCAAGAGATGCTAAGGGAAAGAATAGTGCTTATCTTCCATCCTTCGTCAAGAGGTGGTGGAGCATGAAGCAAGCAGCCCTGGCAGCCTGTCGAGCAGTATTACCACTCATTGCAACTCAGTTCAAACTGCGGTAGCAGACAGATGTGGATCTAGTGTCCAGGCCGTGGCTATGTTTGTAGCCGCTTTCGCCGTCGCGTTTTATCAGCAATGGAAACTCACGCTCGCAACGGCCGCTTTGGTGGTTGTCACGATCGTGCTGATCGGAATAACGACTGGGGTTGATGCCCGAATCGAGTCCAGGCTTCTGGAGACATATTCAGGCTGCACAGCTCTGGCGGAGGAGGTATTTGGGAGTATCAAGACTGTCGTTACCTTCGGGGCTACTGAGAAATTCGCACGCCGCTACAACACGATGCTTAAGGAAGCTGAAGTGAAGGGGCGGAAACGGGGGCCTTTAATGGGACTTCTGTTCTCGTCGCAATACTTCTTCATGTTCTGCGGTTACGCCCTCAGCTTCTGGTTTGGGCTCCGGCTGTACAAGACTGGGGAGATCGATGATCCCGGTACAATCATCAGGTTTTTTCAGACTCATGATATGACGAAACCCTTGTCAAGCTAATGGCTTCATCAGTGTTTTCTTCTCAATGCTCATGGGACTTGGTGCGCTGATGGCATTGGGCCCAAACATGCCGGACTTTATCAAGGCTGCCGCAGCTGCAGGAGCCATATCTGCCATCCTACACCGGGGTCGACGGACGGACTCTGACAGCCTTGAATGCACAGTCCTCAACCCCGTCGACTGTAGAGGACGCGTCGAGATGCGCGAAGTATCCTTCAGCTACCCCTCGCGATCCGATTTCAAGGCGCTCTCCCGCGCTACACTGGAGTTCTCAGAGAATTCCGTGACTGCTATTGTTGGCCCTTCGGGTGCTGGGAAAAGTACAATTATGGGCCTATTGGAACGTTGGTTCGAGCCGACAGAGGGTGGTATCTTTCTGGACGGCCAGGACATCAGGTCTCTCGATCTGAAGTGGATGAGAAATCAGATTTCGCTTGTCCAACAAGAGCCGGAGCTTTTTAACACAACCATTTTGGAAAATGTTGCCTACGGCTTGATCGGGACCCAAGAAGAGGATGCGCCTTTGCAGAAGAAGATAGAGCTTATCAAGGAGGCTTGTTTGCGAGCAAATGCCTATAGCTTCATCCAGAATCTCCCGAATGTAAGTATTGAAGGATTCCAGTATACTCAAGGATTAACCTTGTTACCAGGGGCTTGAAACTGTTGTGGGAGAGCGTGGTTCTCTACTATCGGGAGGTCAAAAGCAACGTATTGCGATCGCAAGAGCTCTGGTAGGGAATCGTCCCATCCTGCTCTTGGACGAGGCAACGAGTGCCCTTGATCAAGAAAATGCATCTGCAATTCAATGTCTTTGTTATGAGTCATCCAACAGGACTACTATCATAATCTCACATAGACTGCTGGCTGCAGAGCGTGCTGACAAGATCATTGTCCTGGACGAAGGCAGAGTTGTACAGGAGGGAACGCACGAAAAACTGGTCCAAACCGAAGGCCTCTATCAGCGATTGTATGACAGCCAGGGTCCCAGCGATGTGGAAACCGGCCGTACAGCATCTCTTCCAGAACCAAAACCTGTCGACGACAATGCACGGAGTGAGTCGCCAGCCACAACTGTACCGGCGGAGGACGAGATAGTCGTCCCAAACGCCCGGAAACGTTATTTTGTGGCGTGCCTATGGAAGATCGCCTTGGAGCAAAAACGGCACTGGCTCGTATTTACGGTCGGATTTATTGCCTGCATCGTCGCCGGAGAAGTCTTCCCGGCACAGGCTATTCTGCTCTCCCGAGTGCTTGAGGCTTTTCAGAAGCCGCACCCAGAGATGATGCGCGATGGTAACTTCTGGGCCCTGATGTTTTTCATTTGTGGTCTAGTCGCAATGCTGTCCTATGCGCTGTTGGGATTTCTCATGACGACCTTGGGCACCAGTTTAGGGCGGTTCTATCGCTATGAATACTTCCGTGCAATTGTCCGTCAGGACATCGATTTCTTTGACCGCAATGCTGCTAGCACACTCGCCACGCGACTCTTGGAGGATCCTTCGAGTTTGCACGAGCTCATTTCCGTTAAACTCGGTCTTCTTATCACAGTATTTGTCAACTTGATCAGTAGCTCAATCGTTGCACTTGTATTTCAGTGGAAATTGGCCCTGGTCACGCTTTTCGGCGCACTTCCCTTCCTTTTCGCCGCTGGATACGTGCGGATGAAACTCGACTCTGCACTTTCCGGGACTACAATCAAGACATTTGAAGAAAGCGCAAGGTTTGCGTCAGAGGCTATTTCGGCGATCCGGACGGTCAAAGCCCTCACATTGGAGCACAAAGTCCACGAGGTCTACAAGCAGCATCTAGCCAGAACATCAAAAAAAGCATATCGGCAAATGTTTCTAATCATGATATTCTTCGCTCTTTCCGAATCTCTCGAGTTTCTGGCGAGTGCCCTAGCTTTTTGGTACGGCGGACGATTGCTGTCCACCGGCGAATGCACTGCGGGGGAGTTCTTCACGGTTTTCATAGCCGTTATTATAGGTGGACAGGCGGCCGGCTTCCTATTTGGCTTCTCATCAAGTAAGTTGTTGCAACGATCCCTACTGCAAATTCGATGTCTTGACGTGGAGGAGCAGGTTTCAACAAAGCAAAGTCCGGAGCGAATAATATCTTGAACATGCGCGAGCAGGTGCCCCGAATCGAAATTTCCTCCGGGCAATCCATTGGCTCCGAGGAGAAGAACGACGTGATCATAGACTTCCAGAACGTCTCCTTTGCGTACCCTAGTCGGCTACAGCAGCCAGTATTGAACGGTCTGACGCTGCAGGTGAAGCGCGGACAGACGGTAGGGCTGGTCGGTTCTTCAGGCTGCGGCAAGACGACGGTGCTTGCACTCTTGGAGCGCTTCTATGACATTCGATCGGGATGTCTCTTAGTTTTTGGTCACGAGCTATCAAGCGTCAAAGTTAGCGAGTACAGGAAGAAGTTGTCCCTCGTCTCGCAGGAGCCAACTCTCTATCGCGGTAAATGTCACCCGGTGCGCCCTTCCCCAGCATCAGCCTTGCTTATGCAATCACAGGCTCGATCCGCGACAACATTATGTTTGGGGTTGTGGATGGCCACGTAAGCGAAGATAGGTTTAGGCAGGTGTGTGAGGATGTTAATCTTGCTGCATTCATATCCTCGCTTCCTGAGGGCTACGACACGGACTGCGGTGCAAAGGGCATAGGCTTGTCCGGTGGGCAGAGGCAGCGGATAGCTATTGCCCGAGCGTTGATCCGTGATCCGAAAATACTACTCTTAGATGAGGCAACCAGCGCTCTAGACGCAGAGAACGAAGAGGTGAGTAAGGTACTTAACCACTCTTGCTTGGCAAAAACTGAACTTACCACCACAGCTTGTTCGAGAGGCGCTCGAACGTGCCAAGGCAGGGAGGACGTTGGTGATTGTCACGCATGTAAGGGAATTCTGTCTACATTATCCGCCCCAGCTTAATTGTATGATTGACAATCTAAACCGGTTCACTAGCGCCTATCTACCATACAGAATGCCGACATCATTTTTTTCCTGTCGAACGGGAGGGTTGTCGAGCAGGGGACCCACGAGGACCTTCTCACGCGTCATGGTCATTACTACCGCATGTACCAGACAGGGCACGGGAAACAGTAGTACGATACTGTGCAGGGGGCAGTACAAGTCGGCGTTCTTGTCACAACGGTGCTACTTGAGTCTCACTTGCATGCGAAGACAAAGTTCCACTTCACTCCAACTAGGAATGTTGATTACAGCAAAATCATTATTGCCGTCAAATTCTCTACGCAACATAGTCCTCCATTGACCCCCTGTAGGAAGCTTAAGTACAGTTTCACCGATTCGCGTCGAGTACAGTGTACTGTCAAGGGACAGAAAGTTTGTAGCAGCAGCATATGGTCTGACAGCAAGCTGTTCTTGAAGAAATAACTGGTAAGTGACCACGTCCTTCTCAGACCTCACTGTATATTAATCTCAATAGCAACGGCGGACAGATGAAGCGGTCACCGAAGATTACTTTAACTGTGACTGATCAATCTACAATCAGTTCAGAGTACATTCTTTTTGTCTGTTGATGATGTATCGCATCCTGGATGTCTCAGGTGCTGTCGAAAAGTATTCACAGCATGGTTATTGGTATAGATCTAGCCAGCTGTCGATCTTGGGAATGTAACTGCATTGGTACTATATCGTGTTCAGTATTCAGTCGTAAGTCAGTTTTCCTGATAGTTCTCCGGCTTCTGAGCCCAGATGAAATTATGCCGAAGCGCTGTCTTGTACTGATCCATCGCGTTCTCAAACTCCGCTGGTAAGTCCTCCCACTGCTCGGGTGTCAGCCCAAAGGCTTCCGAACTGTCAAGAGTTAGCATATGTTACTGCTGGGTGGGGATGAAGCCCGGCGTCACCTTGTTATGCTCATGTAGCGGCCCAAGATGTTGCACATATTCTTTCGCCCGCGTATGCCGAGCTCGCGGTTTTCATGCGAGCTGCCGACGACCATGTCGACAACTTCTCGCTCGACGTTCACCAGGCCAGTGCTTTTGAGGCTGCTGATGAGCTTGCTGGAGACGTTGGGGTTTTTCATCACCTTGGCTGCAAGGTTGTGCAACATCTGGAACGAGCCCGCCTTCGGATCAGATATTTGGGCGGCGGCGTCAGGCTCGACGAGTTGAATCCAGCCGCCGGGCTTTACGCAGCCGACGAGCCGATGAAGGACCTGGTCAACCTCGGCATCTTCGAAGATGGGAAATATGAACCGCTGATGGACGAGATCAAATGCGTTTTGCCACGCTGACGGGAAGGGCTGGAGGAGATCCTGTGTCTCCAGGTGAACGTTCCGAGGTCGGAGGCTGACGGGCGGGTACAACTCTGCGCTGTTCCCTCTCCGTCAGACCAGTACAGCAAGAATGCAG
>QQTW01002409.1_pt1 | contig 13541 bp, 14 predicted proteins | sample 1904831 | NCBI WGS metagenome assembly QQTW01 (sample SAMN09435610, study PRJNA476489) | Subsurface metagenome, whole genome shotgun sequencing project. | reverse complement strand
TAGCCTTCGGAAGCAGGCGGGCGTCGAAGCGCAGAGTTTTGATGAGTAGACGCCATCAGATCGTAGTAGGACGACTGTGGGGGATTTAAATGGCGGAGATGGAGTGCCGCCACGGTGAGGATGGCTCGGAGGAGAAACTCATGTTTGAATCCCAATCGAACCGCATGGACTTGCCATAGTTCTCGATTGTCCGCAGAAGCACATGCATCCGCCAGTGTTGCGTACGTGACGGTGGAGAAGTGATGGAGTAGCTCGAGGTCACCCGTCGCCAGCTCGGTGGTCCGTCTGGTGCTTTCCAGGTTCGGTAGCAGAAATGGATCAATTACGCCAGTGGGCACTGCAGGGCTTGTGACGCCATCTGGACGGATTTCATGCTGATTGCGCGTGAGTTCTTGACTGTCAGAGGAGTTGCGTGATTCTGTCTCTTGTGCCGTTGGGCTCCTGTCCTCCTGGCTACGGGAGAAATCGCATTCTATCTCTCGTCGCGCACAGTTTTGGCACACAGGATGTACCTCATTACACTACGCCATTCAGTAAGCAAATTGGAGACGGTAAAGGAGATAGCATACCTTGATTCTCCTCACTTTACACTGGCTGCAGCCATTCTTCGATTTTTGGTGAGAGCGGCGAGTGCCCATGGAGCCTCCCTGCGCGAGGCGAGGAGCAGAGCTTTAGTCAGCCAACCTCTTGCGCGTCTCTTTCCGCTTCGAATCGCTCATGTACACTGGAAAGCTTTCCTCAACGGACAGGAACAGTGTCGCCTGGTCAAGGAACAAGAAGGCGCTGCTTGAGAAGAATTTCCCTTGTCATTCCAGGGCGAACTACCGCGGCATGATAGTGCGGCTACGTGGAGAGGATTTTTTATCTACATGGCAGACAGCTACAAAGAGTGCTTTACCTAGCTATGCACGGAGCACTCCTTCGTGTTCAGACAAGGTGTGTAGAATATGAATAGTAACAGGGCACCTATGGGCCGAGGCTCGTCCAGAGTGCCATATCGTGGTTCATTATCCAACCAATTGCAAATGGTCCTTGGACGAAGCCACAGCGGGAGCTGCCCATTACAATGAAAGGACTTAGGGCGTCCTCATACTTGTAGTGTCTCACAGAGCTGCAGCCTTGTCTGGCGACGGGCTCGTGGCTTATTAAGCACAGTATTTGTGAAATGGTGCATAATAAGACTGGGCGGGACAGATTGGCCGGGCCACATGACTAAGCGATAGGTCAGTGAAAGGTTGGACCGCGCGATGACGAGTGTGGACAAGAGGAGCTTGGCACTGCAGGCCTCCCGCGTCGTCGGGGTCGGGTGTGCGGAGGAACTGGTAGCCCACCGCTAGGTCCAGATGTAGCTTAGTGCAATCATCGGGGCTGTTTCTTCCCCCAAAAAGCTGCCACCACCCACCCTTTTTGACCATTCCCTTTTCGACTCCTCCTTCATTCTCTGTCCCTTTCACATCCGCCTCTCTCCCACCAGAAACTGGCTCTACCCTGAGCAAGACACCGACCTCGTCCTCCCGTGCGCAACTATTCTCGTCTACCTGACAGTCGCTGCGTTCTGTCTGTTGATTCAGTTGGCAAGTTGTCGGTAAGTGGAGACGCTGTTTCTTGAAACTGATGCATCACTTCCTCTTCTGGTTGCCCGCTTGCCTGGAATGGGATGTAAGACCTATCTTATCCTACCCGATCCCATCCTCCTCCATCCTATCCCAGTCGCCGCGCAAGCATCATCGCAATCAACTCACGTATCCTTCATTCCTGCTCTGCTCTGCGCTATTATGAAAAGGCCCATCCTACGCAGTTGGCATCACGACCATTTCTGTTGCCTTTGACCTGCAAAACACGTCCGGGATCCAAGCGTTGGCAATTCATTCCATTTTGACCATCGCCCAGCAATCAAGGTTCCCCGTTCCACAACTAATTCTTAGGCCCCAAGCTGCCTCTGTCTCCCCCCCCTCGCTCCCTCGTCTTCGGCCCGGAAAGTTGATTCCCCTGCACCGCCAAATAATCATTCCGCCCTTGTCCTCTTTCTCCTTCTTTCTAACCCGACACAGCTGAGCACAGCGTTGTTCTTTGCCATTTCCACCATAGCGCTGCGACACAGCTGCAATCACATCTATTCAACTTTCAAACAGAAAGCTTGATTCTACCCCAGATTCCACGCATCCTGCTGCGGCAGGCCTGCGATGAAGATTCGGTCGTCGGCCACCTATCCGCGCTGCAAAGTCTTTCCCTCGTTGGTCCTCCCAAACCCCCCTCCCACAGGCCATGCGACCGGGCTCCTCACCCAAACTCTCCATCCCGCCCGCCTGGACCGCGCGACATTCACTTTTGTGTTTGTCCATATTGATTTGCATGTGAGACGGAACAACACAAATACTAACCTCAATGTCAATCAGTTTCGCCTTGAATTTATTCACCTGCAATCAGGTCATTATCATTTGCGATACCTCGAGGTACGTTGACTCGTGGACTCGGCCTTCTTACTTCCAGTGCTCGAATCAAATCTCCTTCCTTTTTCATCACCAACTCACTGGAATAGGTCTAGTCGATCGAAAATCATCCAACCCCATCTAGAATAAAGCCAAATCCATCGGAATGGCCGATATCACTGATCCTTCGCAACTCGACCACGGTTCTCCCGGTGATGACCCGGCCGGCAATGGCGAGTCTCGTGGCACAAAGCGGCCTCGTGTCTCCACCGCAGCTGATGACGACGATGACGATGATGAGAAGGGCGGCCGTGAGCGGCGCAAGATTGAGATCAAATTCATTCAAGACAAATCACGACGACACATCACTTTCTCCAAGCGAAAGGCTGGTATCATGAAGAAGGTCGGTCAACCATCTGCGATCGCTCTCTCACCCCACGATGACCATGGCTAATTCTCCTTGACAGGCATACGAACTGTCCGTCCTTACCGGTACTCAGGTCCTTCTGTTGGTCGTGTCCGAGACTGGCCTCGTCTATACCTTCACCACCCCGAAGTTGCAGCCACTTGTCACCAAGCCGGAAGGCAAGAACTTGATTCAGGCAAGCAATATTTACATCCTCGGCATAGCTCAGATTGCTGACTCCTCCTTCGCAGGCATGTCTCAACGCTCCCGAACCAGCCGGCGACCAAAACGGTGTCGAAACCGGTGACGTCCCTGACTCTCCCGAAGACGTTACCTCGCTTCCCCCCAATCACGGTGGCATGCCTCGCAGTCTTCCTCAAGGTGGTTACATGCCTCAACAGCAAGTTGCCGATCCATACTATGGTATGCAAGCTCAAGGCGGCCAGTATGCCGGCATGCCTGGAATGCCTCAACATCAACGCGGTGCAGTCTAGGCTAGTCCGAGTTAATCGATGGAGAAGAAAGCAATACCTCATCTCATGATACCCACTCTGCAATGCCGCCAAATACAAAAACCAGTCATATTGAAGATTACGGATGGAAGTACTCAACATGACCAAGCTTGGGAGCTCTGTTGACGGTGTCTGGTGCTCACAAGATCTGATGACGGAGCCTTTTCTCTTTTCCGGCAACGAAGGATCTGTTTGGGATCAATCCTATCATCAGCATGTTCCGAGCTCAGATTTCCATTCATAGCCCTCCGACTTTGGGCGCAAGAATGGTTCTTTAATTTCTGCCGTCTTTGTTGTTTCTGTACTTGCGATCGAGCTACCACCCCTCGAGGTCTTTTCTAATCAATAGCCAACCACCATTCTTCCAGAGGGAGTCTGATATCGATACGGGGACGCGGAAATATCGAGTGGCGGTGGTTTCCCACGTAACAGCTAATGCGGCGTAGAAAAGCGGATTCAAAATGGCAGCAATCATTGTCATCATTCTGCTCCGCTTGCTCTTTCGCTGGTCTTTTACACCTGCCTTTTGAAAGCTACTAACACAGCTTCCACCGAATCTATGCGTGCAACAGATATTTCTCCAATTTTCACCAACAGCTACCCGCGTTGTGGCGCCATCACTGACTGGCCAATTTTTCCGATTGCTTACTGCAAGACACGACAACCTCCATCTTTTTTCCTTAAGTCTCGCAATGCCTCCGCTGGCTCAACATCCTTCAGCCACTACAGATTTCCCGTCGTTCGAGCCACTCCTTTTCCTCGTCATGTTTGCTCTACTGCTTTCCTCCTCTCTGTTTGTCTCCTCCGCCGACTTGGTCTTGCGGTACTTCATTAAAATTTATTGGCGGGTCAGGTGCACCGCCTTGTGCTTTGTCTTTGAACGCTCCGGTGTTCGTCGTGGGACATTACTCATGCGCAGGTTTGCGTGACTGACCAGCTGGTTAACTCGCTTCTACCACTACTACTACCATCAAACCTTCTATTACCGCCACCACCCGACCAGCAACTTTCAAGACAGATCAACGATTCTCAACATCGCATTTCCCTCCGCTTTGATCCCATCATTCCTACTACACACCACTACCAACTTGATAGTCTCTTAAGTAGAGCCTTCGAGGTTTTAGATCTGGCTGATTGTTGTTGTTATCGTTGTCGTACATCTTGCTTGTTGCCTGTTGCCGGTGACTTTTCTGCGTTGGACTCTTCATTTGCTCTCCCTCGCGAATCCTCCCGCGTCTAGGCGACTGGCCCGGTCGGCTTCACTCGATAACACATTGGCAATAGCACCTGTACACATGTATGCACAACACTCATTCACATGCATATATAGTCGGCCATATCAGCCCAGTCAGCGCGGCGCGCCCAATCCTGCCCGAGCAATGGCACTCCTAACACCGTCAGCACTACTGAACCAGTCGACTAATTGGTGTGTGGTGCATGTAAGCTGCGAAGATCTCCAATGGGGTATTCAAGGGCGGTAGAGAGGAGCGTAGCGTGGTAGAGCAGAGCAGCGCAGAGCAGAGAAGAGAAAGAAGTAGATAAATATAGAGAGGAAGAGATAAAGAAGAAGAAGAAGAAGAAGAAGAAGAAGAAGTCGTGGTTGTAGATTATAGATGCTGACTAGACTTTCGGATCGTCTAACTGTATGGAATAGTGGTTCGTCAATGATGAGATGGTGAGAGACGGGGGGAGATGTTTTCACGATGTCGTCGCAGGTTCGCTTGCTTTGCCTGCCTGCCTGCCTGCTGGTTTTGCAACTCTCTGTATTCGTTCTACTACGCATCGTAATCATGTCCGTTTCTAGGCCGTTCCGCTTCGACTCCAATGCAAGGACAAAGTAAAACAAAAAAACCAATCTAGTTCGCCTCCTCGTCCTCGAATGCCAGCGACCAATCTCACTCTCATCCATTCAGATGCCCCTCTCAAGGCACAGTCAGAAAGACACGACTATTCAATATCCAATATTCAATATCCAATATTCAATATCCAACATCCAACGTCCAACATCTAAAATCCAACTCAATGATCGACATCCTCCCAAGCCCTCCCCCTAACCTCGCTTAATTCCCTCAAGCTCATCACCTTGCCCGTCGTGAAATAGCCCGCATGAATCTTCGCATCGATCTCGACCCTCGAGTCCTCCGGGATCAACTCCTCGGGAATGGGGACGCGCTCCAAGATCGGGATGCCCTGCTCCACGATCGCGTCGTATTTCATGTTGCTCATGCTGAGCATGCGATCGATCTTGGTGATGCCCAGCCAGTGCAGGATATCCGGCATCAGCGCCTGGAAGCGCATGTCCTTGACGCCGGCGATGTTCTCCGTGCGCTGAAAGTACTCGTCGGCGCGATCGGTGCCGCGTTTGCGCGCGTTGTAGACGAGGTACTTCGTCACCTCGCCCAGCGCGCGGCCCTCCTTGCGGAAGTAGATGACGACGCCGGAGCCGCCGGATTGCGCTTCTTTGACCGCCTCCTCGATCCCAAAGATCAGGTAGGGGCGACAGGTGCAGATGTCACTGCCGAAGACGTCGGAGCCGTTGCATTCGTCGTGGACGCGCAGGGCGAGGCGGACGCTGGGGTCGGACATTTTGGCCGGGTCGCCGAAGCAGTAGACGGTCAGTCCGCCGATGGGGGGTAGGAATAGCTTGATGTCGTTTCGGGTGATGAGTTCAGGATAGGAGCCGCCCGTGTTTTCGAAGAGGGAGCGGCGGAGGACGTTTTCGTCAATGTTGAAGCGTTCGGCCACACCCGGAAGGTACCAGACCGGCTCGACGGCGAATTTGGTCACGGCCAACTCGCCTGTAGCATTGAGGCAGATTTTTCCGTCCGGGATGAGGCGACCGGCGCGGACAGACGCTTCGAGTTCGGGAATCTTCATGTGGGCTTTTGTGATGGCAATAGTGGGGCGGATTTCGACGTCTTGGGTTTTGATGGTTTCAGAGAAGAGCCAGGGGGCCAGGTGGCCGAGTGGGTCCATGGCGACGATTTTGCGTTTGTCGGACCAGGAAGGAAAGGGTCCGATGTTGACGGCTGGTTCGGTGTTGGTGAAATCTGGTTTGTGGTCGACGTCGAGATTCTTGGAGGCGACAGCTAGGGCGTGGTAGATGGCGTAGGAGCCGCCGTGGGCGCCAATGGCGTTTCGACGGCGGATAGTGGAGGCGTTACGGGAGACGACGACAGGGCCGCGGGTGGCGGAATCGGAATGACCCCATTCCATAGGAAGTGGGTCGATGCCAGATTGGCCGGGATAGGTGGTTAGGATGATACGGGAGGTAACGGAAGACTTTCTTCCTAGGGCCGACACAGGGGACGCTCGACTGGGGAGGTTGAGGTCACCCTGGGCTGAAGAAGGAGGTGAAGCGCTGGTGCGACCATTGAGGTTGGAGACCTTTGCCAATTGCATGGGATCGATACTTGGTGATCCTCTGGGGATGGGATCTTGCGATAGCAAGGGGAGACGGGAAGCATTCATGGAGGTAGATGAGTCAACCCGATTATTGATAGCCTCGACTTGCTCAGCGAGTTGAGTCTGTTTCTGCAGCATGTTCTTCAACATCCTCAGAATCTCCTCCTGACTGTCCGAAGGCGGTGCCATATCGATGAGGAGACAGAAAGAGGTCTGGATCAGAGCCCAATTGCAATGTGAAGCTGAGAGGGTGATATTGATACCACGCAAAGACGACCGAAACAATACAAGCCAAATAGATCAGAGCTGCCTGCAGCGACGCAAATGATTATGATTGTTGTTTGAGCTTGTAGCAAAAGCCTGATATCGGGAAGTGCTTCCTCGGGTCAAGCGGTCGAGCCGGCTGCCGGATCTGGCATGGTCTCAAGCCATCGCCCCGCGGCCCGAGCCTTAGCTAGACACTAAGCAGGGATGAGTCAGCCTTACTAATTGAAGCTGCTGCCTTGTGTGCCGTGTTGCTTCAAATTGAGATGATTTTGTTATGTACCATGGCCGAATCTTTTTACTCGGAGACTCTACAGCTGTGAGACGATGCTGGTAAGTGCTTGCCCGCTGTGCTATAGACTTTGACAGCAAATTGTGCGATTTATTTGGTACAACAATGTCGAACTTCAAGATATTACCACTCGCCGTCATTGTCTTCGGACTCCTGACTGCAGTACAAAGCGCATGTCCTGCAGGTCCTCCTTCGATCAACACTACATCCGGAGGCTTCACCTGGACCTATCCATGGCCAATCCACTACCAAAAACTGCATACCCAACATCAAACTCTCTGTCAAGCATACATGGACGTCCGACCAGAATCATCCGTCTTGCCAAACCCTGACTCAGCCCGCGTTGCCCTCCTTCTCCATGGCAAAAACTTCTGTGGCGCCACCTGGGAGTCAACTGCACGTGCCCTCCTCGCGCAGGGTTACCGCGTCATCATGCCCGACCATATCGGCTTCTGCAAATCTTCCAAACCCACCTCCTACCAATTCAGCCTCCAACAGCTCGCGCTCAACACGTACACCCTGCTTGCTAACCTCAACCTCACCAACTCTTCCACTGAATTGACAATAGTGGGCCACTCACTGGGCGGCATGCTCGGCACCCGCTTCGCACTGATGTATCCTTCCCTAGTCTCCCAGCTCATCCTGATCAACCCCATCGGCCTCGAAGACTGGAAGGCCAAAGGCGTACCCTACCAATCCATCGATGCCATATATCAAAACGAACGGACTTCAAACTACACCTCTATCCCAGGGTACGAGCAGTCGACCTACTATGCCGGTACCTGGTCCCCTGCCTATAACGTCTGGGTCAACATGCTCCTCGCTCTCTACACGGGTTCGGAGTCTGAGCCCTACGCGCGGATTCAGGCACTCATCACGGACGCTGTTTACACGCAACCCATCATCTACGAATTCCCCTTGCTTGCCAAGACGAAGACATTGCTCATAACAGGTGAAAAGGATAGCACGGCCATTGGGAAGGCGTGGTCACCACCGGATGTGCAGAGGGTCTTGGGAAATTATAGCGCTTTGGGAAAGGAGGCAGTGAAAGCGATGGGAGGTAATGCAACTTTGGTGGAATTTGGGGATCTGGGTCATGCGCCGCAAATTCAAGATCCAGCGAGGGTGCACGGGGTGTTGGTGGAGTGGTTGGCTTCCGCAGTATAGACATAGCTATCAGCTCTGTCAGAGGATTCTATGGGACTCAGTCTCTTAGTATGTATATCAGCTGAAATTCCTTCTGGTAGGGGCCATGGTTCGCGAATAATCCGGGGTGAGCAATGTGGGCTCATCGCTTCAGATTAAGTCCCGCAAGAAAACGCAAATCCGAGTTTAGTCGTGGAAGAGAAGGTACTAAAGGGTTGAGAAGAAATTCGATTTCGCCTGAGTCAATTAATTGAGAACATGACCGCCGATGTCCAGTCACTAAAAGTTGGAGTCAGACAGGAAGAAAGATAGTTAAGGGGGAATTCACTGAGAGAGCCTACCTTTGGTCTTAGGTTCTGGTTTAAGAAACAATGCACGTCTAGTAGTCATTAGTGTTCACAATAGCAAGAGCTGGGTAAGGTGGGAAAGAAGTGAGGAGAATTAGTATTGATGATACCCTACTTGCAGAGAATAGGGTACTTGATATTAGTTTAAAGGTCCTCTTTTAAAGTAGCTATGTCTTCCTAAGGCTGGAGCTCTATTAGATACTTGGTAGAGGGGCTAGGACCACAATAGGGAAAGTGTTAGCTTCTAAATCAAGGTCCCCTGACTCAGCCTTGACCTCCAAATTGCCTGCGCTTCTTCACATCTTGAAGCGTGAGAAAAGCCGTCATCATTTCCACACTCACACCACATCATCTGCGACCAAAATCTCAAACTTCTTTTGCCACCTGATCTTTAGCAGTTAAAAACACATACTACTCCCTCAGAAACACAACCACCACCTCACCTCCCCCATCCCTTTCTCCCCCCCCAAAATGGTAAAGCACTCCTCCCTACCCCCTCCCTTCACCCAAAACCACAGCTCATTCCGACTTCCCTCTCACAGGGCAAGCGCAAGAAATCGTCCCGCAAGCCAACCGGCCCCAAGAAGCGCGAACCCCTCGCCACCACCTTCACCTGCCTGTTCTGCAACCACGAGAAGGCGATCCAGATCAAGCTGGAGAAGAAGCTTGGCGTCGGCCACCTGTCCTGCAAGGTGTGCGGACAGCGCTTCCAGTGCGAGATCAATCGTAGGTGGAAATCCTTGCTTCCTGGCTAGAAATGTTTGGGTGGTTGTCGTCGTGGTTGTTGTCTTCTTTTCTCTTTCTAACAAGGGTGCTGTCTCTAGAGCTGAATGCGCCGGTCGATGTCTACTCCGAGTGGATTGATGCGTGCGAGACGGTGGCACAGAAGGACGCGGATGAGCAGTTGGGAAGGGGGAGTAAGCATACGGCCGATGATCGGAATTTCAGTACTTATGGAACCGGGGATGATGGTCGGCAGGGTGTTGTAGGGGCTGGTGATGATGGTTTCATTGATGATGATGACTTCTAAGTCACATCGTGGGAAAGGGTGATACTGCATTGTTTACGGCGCATCTGGGAAGGCATGTTCGGCTTCTAGGAGACTCATCGTCGGCATCTGGCAAGGCGAAAGAATGCGGCGGTTGGACATGAAAGCTTTGGTGAAGTGAGCAGGCAGGTTCTAGCCCAAATATCCCATTTATCTCATTATAGTGTGTAAAAGCGATCTCCAAAGTCGCCCAGTCCAGGCACAATGTAGCTACATATGTGATCAGCGGAATCGTCACAGCGATTGGCAGGACTAACTTCTTCTCATTCAACCCTTGATCAATGAACGAGGTCACCACCCTGACCTTCGGGAAACGCTTTGAGAAATTCCCCACCCCCTCAGGGCTCGCGATGATGTTCAGAAACAATATTCGATCCTCGGGCACACCTTTTGCTTTCAGAACATTGATAGCCATCATCGCTGAGCCACCAGTCGCGAACATTGGATCCAGCAACAATACCCATCGATCCGCAATATCTGTTGGGAGCTTCTCGTAAAACAGTTTGGGCTGACACGTGTCCTCGTCTCGTTGTATCAGGATCTTGCCTATGCGCACGGATCGACAGCAGTCTCGAAGTCCTTGCTCCATTGATTCTCCAGCTCTCATGATGGAAACACCGCAGATCTTGCCTTGGAACTTGACTCCAGGATAATCTTTACCAACAGGACTTGTGACAGTATGAGCGACAACGGGGAGGTGGTTGAGGCCTTCCTCGACTAACAAACGTATGATGCGATTCGAATAAAAGATGAAGTCTGCTCGATCAGTGCCTTTGTCGCGGATCATGCTGCAGTATGCAACACATTAGAATAGAACGGAACAGATATGGAGGAGCAAAGAAGTGCCTCACGTCAATAATGCAATGAGTTGTGGGGTCTGGGGTAGAATATGGACATTTTCGAATGGGACTTCTTTGGAGACCGTAGCAGTTGGCTTTTCTGCGGCTGGCCGGTATTTGGGACCTAGTCCTTGCTCAGGTGCTGGCGAGGAGACGCCTGTCTGCGTCCTGGTTGCCATCATTGATAGGGGATCGCTGATATTGCACGGTGATGGGCCGTTAGGCTATTGCTTCAATTGGCCTGAACGTAAAGACGGCTGGCAACTTGGAATACTTGTCATGTACTCTGTAAAGGGTGAGGTGAACGATCTCAATATTCGACTGGAAGATCAGTAGGCAAGAAAATTCCAGCTGAATCTCAATTGTCTGTCAGTAATTAGACTGTTATGTGCTAGGACTGGTAGTCAAAAGCGCAACTCCATTGCTCGCGTGCCAGCTAAGCATTGAAGGCCACCGAGCCAAGCTTGGATGTGGAACCCCCCAGTTAAACTCCCCACCCTGGCAAGCGGCAAGCGGCAAGCTGCAAGCTGCAAGCGGCAAGCCGCGGGATTGGAGAACCTCTTGGACAGCCACAAGCTTCGGGGGGTGCCGTGTAAACATTGAACCTGAAATCCTGATTGACAAGCCCTTGAATTGTCGGAAAGTGTTTGCCGTCTTCAAACCCATGTAAACCCACTCCTCTTTTTCGCCGGATAGTCGCGAGTGGCATAGCTTGTCTCAATCGTCGATTCTTTGTCCCTCCATCACATGTCTCTCCAGGAGTCCTCCTCATCTTGACCTGTCCTCCTTTGCTGATGGAAAGACTCCTACACCTGGCCTAACCGACTGGCTTTGCTTCGAGCATTGACTTACAGAACATCGATGTTCACGAGCCGAGTTGCGGCGTAGTATCATCTGCTCATACTATTGACGCACACCTCCTCACTCTCCAACCTCCATGAGCTTTCGATGAAAAATGCTCAAGCACGATGGCAAGCCCGGTCGAAAACCTCTCGTGTACGGCAAAGTCAGGAGACCCATACCGGCGTACAATCCTTTCGAAGAAGATGACACGCTGATGTGGAGGACTCAGAGCGTCAGCAGCAGCTCCAGGAAAGATGAGAGCAATTTGGAACAGCCGCAGGTCCGTGGTCAAGTCGTCAGATCCATCGAAGTCAGTCCTATAGCGAAGCCTAGCAATGTTCGACAACGCACGACGTCTAAGCACCAGCCGACCTTGTCTGATGTGACCGCCCAGCGAGGCCCTGGAGCAAATAGTGATTGTGGAAATCACCAGTCAACATTCGACATTCCCTCTTCTGAGGAAGAAGACAGCACAATACCATTCCAGAAGTCGATGCAGAAGCGCAGGAGGCTCACGCCGGTCAAAATTAGTGGCAGTAATGTCAAGGTTGATCAGGGGAGGATGAGCTGGTCGATTACGAAAACAGACGTTAATAAGAATCCCCCACAGCTACGTGCCAGAGTACCAAGACGACAGAGTAAGATGAAGACAATGCCTTCCCCCAAAGCACCGCAGCAGCTCTCGCCCAGGCCCAGGACACCCTCTCCAGCAGAGGATGGCAACGCAGCCAGCCCCTCATTTTGCAATACACCGAAGCAAACAAAGTTGTTAACCGATCTTCTTGTCATCGCTGGTCCTGTAGACAGTCCGAGCAAGCTTCCTATCACGTCATTAAGCCTGACAAATGCAGAAAGATCAAGGCCAGGATTGCCCACTCCAAGGTCGAAACCCCTTCTGCACACCAAACGAGATCAAGGGCACATCCTGCAGTCCAAAAAGAGACTGATCGATGCCATGGCCTCGCCACGCAAGCGTTTATCTGTCTCGGGTTCCTCAGAGGCGAGCTCAGAAGGATCGATGTTGGATGCTGTATCGGAAACGAGCGAAGTGTGGAGCGAATCCCAACCGGCTGCAGCTGGAAATGTAGAAGAGGCAAATGGAATAAGCAAAGCCGGAGACATTATTCCAAATAGCACCTTTACTGCCCTGAGTGCGGTACCCAAGCCAAGAACGACCTACTCCAGAGAGCGCTCTCATCTGGCCGATATGCTTGCGGAAGACGCCCTTGACCTTGCAAGTCAGTCAGCATCTCGAGAGAACAACCTCCAGGCATCTCAGAGCGATTCTATATTTAGCAGCTTTGATGTGGTCGTCTCGCAGGAAGCAGCGGAGGAAGAGCTTGAGCAAGAAATTGGTGGTATACGAAGCATTCACGAATTGCGCCACGCCGGCTCCAATGCTAGATCCCGAGTGGACCTGGAGTCCATTTTCGAAGACATTGAGGCGAAAGGTTCTACGGCGAGAGCTAGGCGGCTTCGGGGGCTCACCCAGCTGGCAGAGAAAGTTGACAAGCCTGAAATTGGTCGGCAGATCCTGGAACAAGCTTTGGATCAGCGACTGAGTCAATGCTTGTTTCTGGGTAGCGACATTGTAGGAGAGACGCTCTTGACAATGGCGTTGTGTCGTCTCGCAATGTGCGTGCAGTTGCCGATAACGTCACTGAAAGGCATGCTCGTGGTGCGCATCTCTTCTGCAACGACCCTACTACAAGAACCAAGAGACTTTACGAAGATCGTACAGGATCGCAAGCAGAATTTGTCCAAAGCGACCTGCAGAGACATCACTTCACTTATCGAGCCTTTCTGTTCATCGCTTGTCTGGCCAGGTCGGCGCCCAAGGTCCATCAGTCCGCAATTGGTTTTTACTCGGTTTTTGGACATTATATTACGTCAGGTCAGGCGGCTTGGTGATTTTGACATGGTCGTGCCAGCCTCAATCTTCGATGGGATCGTCAGGCTTCTACTGCAAATTGAGCCAGGTCAGCTTGGTGATGCGCAGGAGAATGGCCC
>QQTW01002408.1_pt1 | contig 13542 bp, 6 predicted proteins | sample 1904831 | NCBI WGS metagenome assembly QQTW01 (sample SAMN09435610, study PRJNA476489) | Subsurface metagenome, whole genome shotgun sequencing project. | reverse complement strand
TTCATTAAAGCTGTCGCCAGTCTTACTTGCGCCTCAGCATTTTTAGGAGCGCGGGAAATTAGTGTAGTAAATTGAGCCACCGCTTCCTCTAGCCTACTTTGCTGCATTAACGATTCTCCTAGCAAAAGACGAGCAATATCGTTGCTGGGATGCCTGGAAAGCACATCGATAAAAACGGACTCTGCACTTTTATAATCTTTATCTTGGTACAATTTGACACCTCGATTATAAAGAGCAGACACGCTTACTCCTTCCCAAACAAAAAAAGCTAGGGCAATTAAGCTAATAGCGACAATCGCCGCCGCAATTAAACGATACCCAGACGTTTCTACCATTAATAACTCTCCATTACTATATAGAGAGTAGCTTGATTAGAATTTTCTAACTTTTTTTTTGCCAACTATATTTGTCAAAAAAACGGCAAATCATGGTTGCTACAAGGATTAAATTACGCCCCGCATAGGCAAAAAGGCTGAGTTCGATGTCTTGTAGATAAATTTTTAAGTTGACAATTTTGCCCTCCACGTATCTGGGGAGTCTGAATAATATTCAACTTCAACTACTTGAAGTTGAATAGTTATAGTGTCTCCAGCCTGGACATTGCCTTGTCCAGTGATATTGACAATAGAGCCAGCTTCGCTATCTTGGGCAACTTCCAAGAAGAAATCCTGCTCGTGGACTAGATTTGTATAATTATGATTTCTATTCGCTCTTTTGTTAAACTTCATTGTTGTATTAATCCCTCTTTTACCACTTTGGGCAAGAAAAAAACGAACTAAAACTTGAAAAAGCTATTAAAGCATAGCTTTTACACTTTATTTTTTAACATCGGACTTTACTCGTAGCCGTCTTGCCAAAATTCCGATTTAGAGCATGTTCCAAATTTTACACTTTTGAAAGTGACAAAAAAAACTAATAGCAGCCATAAAATCTTAAAATAGGTTGGTAAACTTAGTTTGTACTTTATAAAAGCTAGTTTCGAGCGCCATTGTGCTAATTAAACATAGTTTTAAGCTAATTGTCATTCCTACTTTATGAGCGAAACTTGATAGCGTAAATTCAGACTTTGCTACTACTTGTTTCACACGAGCATTAACCTCTACACCAAAGTGCAGCTACAAGAAACTATCAATTTTTGCGATCGCTACTACAACTCAACGAGTATTACCTAGAGTATTTTATTATTAACCCCTAGAACAACACATCTGCTTTTAGGCTAGGTATAGCTTATTTTGCGTTTCAGCCCACTACGAGCGCTAGAAGTAATGTTGATACTTGGTATTATTAACTACTATGTTTTTGATAAATTTTTGGTAAGGCGATTTTCTTGCCAGCGCAGACCGATGATACTAGCAACAAATAACATGTAACCCGGTTCTTCCATCTGAGAAAACACTAGCCCAAAAGCAAATATGCACAATACCAAGAATTTAGACAAGTCATCGGTACAAACATAGCACCAGACTAAAAACCAAAGATACAAGTAGGCCCCTAGTCCTAAAAAGCCTAAGTCTCCCCATATACCCGCCCAACCAAATAATGGCGAGAATAGACTTGATTGGTTGCCAAGCCAGCTTGTCGCCGTTGCTTGCCAAATAGCATTAGTCGCAGGATGGACTGTAGAACCTAAAGGTGCTAATAAATCTTCATACTCGCGCAGCATCCACCCTCCCAACCGTCCTACTGTATGACCAGGGCCAAGACCAAGCCACAAATTAAGAAAGGAATGATAGTAGGAAGGCACAATTTTAAAAGTTGCTAGCTTGAGTCTGGTAGCCTCCCCTTCAGGCCCGTATATTTCTGGTCGAATCCAAGTATTAAAGGCATTAAAAGCTGGGACATTTTTGATGCACCAGCCCATCACCAACGCAATCGCGATCGTTGCCGATAAATATTTTAGTGCCTCACCAGCACTTTTTAGCTTAGTTAATAATAGCAGCACTGCACCTACCCCAAAGGATAGGAGGACTTGCTTGGCATCCGCCAGCAGCATATGCCAAATCGTCGCTAGGACTACCGCCACCCGCAGCCAAATTGATACGGTTTTAGCGGTGATAAAATAAAAGGCAGCAAAAGTTAAAGCAACGGAAGCACCGATTACATGACCTGCGCCTTGGGCGATAAAGACTCCCTTAATATTGTCGTCAAGTCCTACGCGTACTTGCAAGTTAAGAACATAGCGCTGGACAAAGGCAAACAAGGTATTAATAAAGCCAGAGTATATAAGCAAGCTGCGGATTTTGGCAATTTTAGTCGCAGACATTGGAATACTAACAAACGCCAGCAAGAACATGAAAGGTTCGCCTAACAGCACAAAATCTACAATTATATTAATAATTCCTGCACTATTTAATAAAGCACTAGCAATCATTGCTATTAGCAATATCGCAAGACCTAATAGCAAGGCTTTAGAAATGGCTATTTGACTTTTACTTTTAGTTCTGGTTTTGAGTACCGCAAAAATACAGAAACTAGGTATAAGTCCTAAATGTAAAAGATTAACAACAGAGGGAAACTTTAATAAAGTTAGAACGCGAGAATAAAAAGCCAAACAAAAACATAGTATTAGCAAATGAGAAAGCTGAAAATACCCTGTACGTTTTTTTCGACCTATAGATTGAGAATTCACTCCTTTACTCCTAACTTTTTAGTTCGTAGCCTAGAAATATTAATATTATTTAGGATTAGTATATAGAGGAATTGTACTACCGTTACAATGCTGTGGTGTATCGCCTCTATTTAGAGTTGTTTTTATACCGTTACGAACTTCCTCAATTAGCTTGACATAAAAATTACTATTAAAATTACATTCCCCAATAGTAATAGAGACATCAGAGTCTTCATTTAAAAACATTGGTGTATTTTTAGGTCTAGAAGTAGAATAAATTAATCCCCCTAAAATCTCGGTTTTTGCCCCTTTTTTACTTTCTACTATAATCCCGTCTTTCTCAGTTTTAAGACCTAAAATCCATAGTCTTCCAGTATTATTAGATAAGTGTACACCTGAATTTTCAGGATTAAGCTGACGCGCCCAAACTTTTTGTTGTTTAAATCGTAAAAGCCCCCCTACTACATCCTCAATAAAAAGTTTACCTTTGCCAGTATTAGAATAGCTAGATTGGTAGCCACTCGCACCTAAACTCATGCTACTAAGAACTAGCGTTCGTGAAGCCGCATGAATTAGTCCGCTTCCAATTCCGTCTAAACGTTCTATAACTACAATTGGTGCATTGCCGTTTTCAAAGCGAAAATTACCTTTGCCAACAATACTAGCCTCTAAGCCAATAATTCTTTTAACGTTATTTCTAATATAAATTGTTCGATTAATCCAGTAAAGACCGTTAGGGAGGTAAATAGTTGTTTTACCAGAATCAATCGCCGCTTGAATCGCCGCGCTATCATCATTCTTATCATTAATAACTGCACCAAAGTGAGTCGGACTTGCCCAGTTCCTTAGGTCATCCCATACTATTTCTGGGGTTTCTTCTACAGGTAAATTTAAAGATTTAGCTGTAGCTGCGGTCTGAGAAAATCGATGAGATACAAATTCTGCTACCGATGAACCCGGAGCATTTTGGCGAGTACCTTGATTGTTTTGAATAGCCAGAGAATAACCAGATGTTTTGATATTTCGCGCAAACAGCGTTGAGTCATTTCTAATTGCTGGTTGTTGGGATGCACTGCCATTATTAGTTAGGTTGGCATCAATTAAAGACACAACTCCATCTTTGTTATAAATGGCTGGAACAATATTTTTACTTTGTAAGTTACGGATGCTAATAATTTGACCGTAATTAGCTAAACCGTATTCTTTTTGATTTGTTAGGGTAATATTTTCAAAAGTTTGACTATTAACTCTATTTGCTGTCTTAATACCAATATTAAACCCATCAATTTTAACATTTTTAACTAACAAAGGTCCAATTTCATCGGTGTAAGACATATCAAGACCAATAAAACCTAGATTATCTTCCGAACGCATAGTTACATTACGGATTGCGCCTTGATTGTTAGCAATAAACTGAACGGCGATCGCCCCCGCATTTCCTGTACCTGTATTGATTGTCAAGTTACGAATTGCATTACGAAACCTTTGGGCGGGAGCTTTACCAGTCCAAATTACTGCTTTAGGAAAAGATGAATTAGTGAAACTATTAGCACTATTTTTTAGTTTAATAATTGTCTTACCCGTATTTTGACCTTGTAAGATTGTTCTTTTATAAGTATTGCCACCTTTACCCATCGGCCACTGCAATTGGTCGGAAACTAGATAAGTCCCGATGGGTAAATAAATAATTTTATTTTTATTGGGATAATCATTTAGTGCTTGGCTAATGGCGGCGGTATCGTCACTGACTCCATCGCCCTTAGCGTTGTAAGGGGCATTTTTGACATTAATTACTCCGCCATCGTCGGGAAAAACAATATTATCTTTGGTCACTTCCGCCTCTACCGCTACTAACTTAGTAGAGTTAGGAGCAATAGAAGCAGTGATGGGAGACAATCGTGAGAGGGGCTTTTGCGCCCTACTGGCGATCGCTAAGTAAGTCAGGACAACAGCACTGGTAATAATTACAATGACCCGCAAGTTTTTCATACAAAAATTATTTTAAAATTAAGTTGTTTATCGCCTTGATTAAGTCTGTTTAGTTGTTTCTACAGAAGCCCGCGTCGCTGGCGAAAGTTTCTGTTTCCAGACCCGAGGGAGAGAATAGGCAGGATTTGCAGTAAACGCCAAAATTAAATACCAGAAAGCTGATACATATTGCTTTTCGGCAAAAAACAAACCGGCCTTTCTATACCAAAACTGTCCTAAAGTACTAATATCTCTTTTCAGGCGAGTAAATAAAGGTTTTTGTTCGTACTGGGTAATAAAAAGTTTAAGATCGGGTTCGTCTTTGCCTTCTAACCAGGTTCTATGCCGTTCTACTACGTATCTAGCTAATAATTTTTGCAGAAAAAACTTGCTCATAGAAGCACTACGGGCATGAACTCGATATAAAAGTAAGGGTTTAGGAATTGCCATAATTGGCCCGTAGCTGCCCATGCGTTCGCATAGCTCAAAATCTTGACTGACAGGAAAATCGGTGGAATATCCTCCAGCTTTCAAGAAGATTTCTTTTTTAAATAAGGCGGTAGGATGGATGACAAAAGGCACGTGACCGCCATTCCACAAATGATAAAAATCTTCTTCATTGACGACCCCCTGACGAACTAAAGTGAGGACTTCTCCAGCCGCACTTATATGATGAGCATAAGTACCCCAAACGACTACTTTGGGGTTGGTTTTTGTGGCATTAATTTGTTGCTCAAATCTTTCTGGTAAAGCAACATCGTCAGCATCCATAATTGCAATCCACGGATATTTTGCTTCATTAATACCAAGATTTCGCGCACAGGAAGTACCAATATGATTGCTTTGAATAATTCGGACTCTGTGGTCTTGTTCGAGATAACCTGTGATAATTTCTAGGGTATTATCTGTAGAGCCATCATCAATAATAATTAGTTCAAATTCTGTGTAAGTTTGATTTAATGTACTTTCAATGGCTAGAGCAATAAAATCTTTAGCATTATAGGCGGCCATTATTACGCTGATCATAGATTTTCCTTGCTATTGATTTTAGTTAGTAGTGTAAGTATTTTTTATGGTTTTGTATATAGATTTTCCTTGCTATTGATTTTAGTTAGTAGTGCAAATGTTTTTTATGGTCTGTATATTGAGGTTCCTTAACTTTGATATAACTTAAATTTTTGTGGTGAAGCCAGGAATTTTTAGTTAGTTAGCAAACGGGCGTTTAAAGTTAGTTGATAAATCTGCATTAACTGTTGATAATTTTGTTTGGCAGTGTATTTAGACTCAAACTCCTGGCGAACTTCTTGGCGCATTTGCTGAAGTTTTTGCGGATGTGCGATCGCAAACTCTACTTGAGTAGCTAAATCTTTAGCATCACCAGGGATAAAGTGTAGTCCAGTGCGACCGTGTTCAACTAATTCAGCGATCGCACCAATATTAGCAGCAATTACAGGAGTACCCTTAGCAAAAGATTCTACCGCTACTCGCCCAAAAGTTTCGTACCATTTAGAAGGAAAAATTAAGATTTGAGCTTCTCCCATCAACCGATGAACTTCTGTCATTGGCTGTCGTCCCAACCACTCCACCCCAGCAAATTTTTTAGTAGCCGCAATTACCCGATCTGCTAAAGGACCATCGCCAACAATTTTTAAAGGTAACTGGTCGTCTAAATGCTCCCAAGCCTGGAGTAAAGTGTCTAGTCCTTTTTCTACCGAAAGCCGACCTACATATAGAGCGTATCCTCCCGTTCCTGCCCCAATGCCTGGATCGGGATGCACAAAATTAGGTTTGACGACAATTTTATTTGCTGGTAAGCCGCCTTGAATAAACTTCTTTTTTGCAAACTCCGTTAGGGCAATATACACATCTACCTGTTCTTGCCAAGTCTGCATAGCGCGATGCACGCTCAACATTGCGGCTACTACTCCACTAGCTGGACGGCTTTCTCGATAGCATCCATGCCACACCCCAGGCAAAGGAAGGGTTTTACCGAGGCAATCTTCACAAACGCGCCCTTGGCGGAAAAATAAGCCATTAGGACAGAGGAGACGATAGTTACGCAAAGTTTGCACCACTGGAACCCCTTGAGACTTGGCTGCGTAGTAAACTGAGGGGGAAATAATCGGGAAAAAGTTTTGAACGTGCATTAAATCGCATTGCTGGGTAGCTAACTGCTGCTTCACCTTTTGATAAGCTGAAGGCGACCAAACGGTATTAGCTGCCATTTTGAGGGTGTTCGTATTGGCAAGGCGATCGTTAGTCTCTGTATAAACTTCGACGGAGTGACCCATTTCCTGTAGTAATTTTTGTTCCAACTCGCTCGATTCGTCTTCCCCACCCCGAATTTGATAGTAGTTGTGAACGCTGAGAATACGCACGCGATCGCTCTCCTTTTAAGTTTTTTGCTTGATTGGTAGGGTAGAACGGCATAAATCGATTACTTGCCTCATTAATTGCGGTGCAATCAGGAATATTGCTGTTAGATAGGTCATAGCTCCGATTGCGATACAAACGATTAATAATACCGATGAATTTGCAAGACCGCTCAAGAAGTATTTTGCCCCCAAAACCGCCACCGCCATAATTAAAGTACCAATTAGAGGAGCTACAAATTGAGCAAAATAAGTAATAAGCTTAACTTGAAGCAATTTATAAATTGCCCATATTTGAATGGGCAAAAGTAAGTAAGCCCAAATTGCTAAGGAGGCAGCTACAGCAACAATTCCCCACTGGACTGCGATCGCAAAACCAATCACATTAGTAATTGTACTTAAAAACATTATTCGCAGATTCCAGCTAGGCTTACCGACTGCTGCCATTACTAACCCACTAATTGTAAATAATGATTGAGTAATACCCGTTAGAGCCAAAAATTGCATGACTGGGGCGCTGGGTAGCCACTTCTCTCCAAATAAAGTTTGGATAATCTCTGGAGCCAAGGTAGCCATACCAAGGAAAGCCGGAAAAGTAATAAAACTTACTAAGCGGGTAACTGAAAAAAATGCCTGCTCTAACCTAGCAGGTTCGCTTTGGAGTCGGGAGAAAGCGGGGAGCGCTACCCGTTGGATAGTAGAATTTAAAACTTGAGTCATGGCTACTAGCAGCCGATAGGCAATACTGTAATAACCCAAGGCAACAGGGCCAAGAAAGTAACCAATTAAAAAGTCATCCGAGCGGATGGTTAAGAAAGAAAGTATATTTCCCCCTAGTAGATTAATCCCAAAAGAAAATAGATCGTGAAAATGTTTAAACGAAAATTTCCGCCCCGGTCGCCAATCGCTGACCCACCACAAAGTTAGCACCGCCACCAGTCGATTGACCAGTTGCTGACAGACTAGGCTCCAAACACCGCCGCCATTATACGCCACGACTACGCCTACAATTCCTGCCACAGACATAGATAACAGACTGCGTATAGCTAAGGTTTTAAAGGCAAGCTGACGGCGTAACAGCGACTGCTGCACGCTACTAAAGCCACTGAGCAAGAACGTCAAAGACAGCCAACAAATAATTGGTGTTAGTTGCGGCTGCTTGAAAAATATTCCTACAGGGGTAGCTGCTGCCAAGGTAGCTAACGTTAGTAAAGTACTGATGGCTAGGTTAGACCAAAAAGCCGTATCTAAGTGTTCTAGTTCAAGTTCTTGGCGTTGGATAATTGCCCCACCTAGTCCTTGATCGGCAAACACCATCATGAAACCGATAAAAACCCCAGCTAAGGAAACTAGCCCAAAAGCTTCCGAGCCAAGCCAACGGGCAAGCAAGAGAAAGATCAGAAAATAAAGGGCTTGATTGCCAAAGTTTTCAATAGTAGACCAAGCTACACCTTTAGCTGTTTTTTGGCGTAGATTCATTGATTCTCTACCTGGGCTTTATTTAAGCAATCCTTTAACAACTTGGCTAACGGCTGGACACTTAGCTCATCGGTCAGTAAGTTTTCGGAGTGATATCCAGGGATATCATAAATTTCCAAACTGCCTGTAGCGATTTTTCCCCAACCAAGCTGAGGATCTTTGTAACAACCTGGGGGCTGCTGAGTGGCTCGAAATAGAGCGATCGGCGCTGAGTAATTTTGAGGTGCATACTCCAACATTGCCCTGACATTGGCTTGGCGTACTCTTTGCAAAGAGCCAGGTAAAGAGCGCCCACTGCCTAAATAAAGTCTGGGGACGACAAAAGCCCAAGGAGTGAATCTTAAACTCCAAAGGCTGAGGTTTTCCAGCCAATCTTTAATAGAGGTAGCGTTGGCAGAAAAGCTTCTGCTACTATCGACCATCCGCTCGATTTTGTCTTGGTTTTCCATCGGTTCGCTGGCGGACAATAGATTTTCGCTAAAGTCCAAATCGCTAAAGTGTCCATCTACATCCGTTTGCTTAGGTTTAGGATTAAAGTAGTTTTCAATTCGAGCTTTCAATCTTTGTCCAAAATGATAGGTTATTGGTGGTATTAATGCTAGTAACCTCGGCGCAATGGGTAGTAGTTTGGGATAGCCGGGACCGTGAGTATCAATTAAGGCTAATAGTGCTACTTTCTGTCCTTGGCTTTGCAGGCGTTGAGCGATTTCCAAAGAGGCGATACCGCCAAAGGACAAGCCACCTAGAAAGTAAGGACCTTCAGGTTGAAAAGCCCGAATTTCCTCAATATAGTGAGCCGCCATGTCTTCAACTTGCGTCAGCATATCTTGCATTCCATCCATGCCTTTTGCCTGCAAGCCGTAGACAGGTTGGTCGGAGCCTAGGTATTCGGCTAACTTGCGGTACATCAGGACGTTGCCACCCGCACCGTGAATGCAAAAGAACGGTGGTTTAGAACCGTTAGGCTGAATTGCGACTAAAGAAGACCAAGATGCTGACCATTCTTCTTGATTAAGGAGGCTAGCTAACTTTTCTATAGTGGGAGCTTGGAACAGGGTCGCTAAGGGTAAGTTTTGCCCTATTACTTCGTTAATTTGTGTAAATAATTGCGCGGCTAAAACCGAACTACCTCCTAGCTCGAAGAAGTTATCGTTAATACCTACTTGAGCTACACCTAAAACTTTTTTCCAGATCGTCACAAGTTGGGTTTCTATTTCAGTTCTGGGTGCTACTTGTTTAGCCGTGGCGCGCGAACCTGTGGCGCTTAGTCTGTCTCGGTCAATTTCTCCGGTAGCCGTGAGGGGCATTTCCTGAATTTTTACCCCGTGGCAAGTTGTAGGCGTACCGAAGCGATCGCGCACTAATATATCTTTAAATCTGTCTTCACCTATCGGTTGATGAGCGGTGAAATAAGCCGTAATTTGGTGGCGAGAAGAAGCATCAGTGTAGCGGCGGATATTGCGGTTACTGCCATCTAATCCTACTAACAGTTGTGCTTGGTTGTGGTGCAAACCAACCTTGAGGCTTTGCATTCCCTGGGTGACGGTGGCGGCTTGATAGCCTTTAGCCTTCAATAAATCCTGGGCTTGAGACTCCCGGCTCATGCCAGTTTGCTGCCACATGCTCCAAGCAAAACAAAAGCTCTGCAATGAATAGACTTGGCGTTGAACTTGAGTGAAGCTATCTAAAAAAGTATTCGCTGCCGCATAAGCGCCGATTAACGCGCCACCAAAGAAACTAGCTAGGGAAGAAAAGCTAATAAATAAACTGTGGGGTTTGTCTTTAATTAGTTGGTGCAATGCCCACGTCCCATAAACTTTGGGGCGCAGTGTTGCGTCTAAACTCGCGCGAGTTTCATCAATTAACAGGCGTTCTGGGGCAAGTCCGGCTAAATGAATTACTCCGTTTAACTCGCATTGCCAATGACTTTTTACCTGTTCTACTACCTGTTGCAATGCCACAGGATCGCAGATATCTACAGATTGGTAGTCAATTTGTCCTCCTAACTGTTCTAAAGATAAATAAGCCTCAATCCTCTCAGAAACAGTGTTTTTCTGTTGCCGTTGTGCGTCCCAAGTTTGTCTTAGTGGTAAAGGAGTTCTACCGACTAATAACAATTTTGCTTTGTACTCGTTGAGCAAATATTTAGCAATTTCAACGCTAATTCCTCCAAGTCCGCCACTAATTACATACATTCCTCCCTTTTGAAAAGGAATTTCCTGTTTAGGCGCTTGGAGTATAGCTACTTTTTCCAAGCGCGGAATCAAACGTTGAAAATCGCGGTAAGCTACTTCAGGTTCAATTTGAGCAACTTGCAATTCGTGCAGAATGTTTGTGGCATTAACGTCTAAGGATTCTCCGGTTAGGTCAAGATGGCGACAATCTATCTGGGGAATTTCTTGAGGAATTGTTTTAATTAGTCCTAAAATTGGCGTGCGATCGCAAGCAATAGTTTCGGTAGGCGAAACGGCTTGAGTATGACTAGAAACTACTAGTAAGCGCACTAAGCGATCGCTAGGCAAGACTTTACTAATAGCTTGAACTAGATACAGTAAGCTATATATCCCTAGTTCTTGAGATTGCTTTAACATCTCTAAGCTAGAAATGTCTGCAACTAAAGGAGCATAATTTCCCAGATGTATTATTTGGTCAATCTGGTAATTTTCGGCGGCTAAGGCAACCAATAATTGCTGATAGTGGCCTGGGTTTCGCGGATCGATGCTATAGGAATTATCCGCTAATTTAGCGAAACCTTTGCTAAATTCAACTTCAATACATTGCCGTTTATCTTGACAAAGTTGCTGGCAAAGAATTTGACCTAAGCCTGAGTTGTCAAAAAATACTAACGATGTCCCGGTAGAAATCGCTTTGTTTGCAATTGTGGCGGTTTTCGGTCGCCAGATTTTGCGATAAAACCAGTCAGGTAAAGTGTTGGCATTACCGCTTTCAATGTCAATTTGCTTGAGAATAGAGTCAAATTCCCCTGCTTCAAAGCGCTTACTTAGTTGGGAGCGTTGAATTTTACCAATGGCGGTTTTGGGAATTAGATTTTGGGAGATAGGAATTAGATAATCGGGATTTACCGCTACTTGTTGCAATACGCGATCGCGTATTTGTTTAATTAGTTCTAGTAACCCATCCCCAGAATAAGCACAGTTAAAGAAAATCGCTAATTTTTCTGTAGCGCTTCCAGGACTTTGCACCGCACAAGCGGCGGTATAGGATACTTCTACCCCTTCTACAGTTTCAACTACAGATTCAATTTCATGATTGTAGTAGTTTGCACCGTTAATTATAATCGTCTCTTTAGCTCTACCTGTAACGACGAGATGACCGTTGGCAATTAAGCCTAAATCTCCTGTATTAAACCAACCATCGGCTAAAAATAATTCTTGATTAATGGCGGGGTTTTTATAGTAGCCAGGAGAAACAGCATCGCCTTTAACTTGTAAGTTACCAATGGTATCTTCCGGTAAAATAACGTTTTCGCTATTAACAATGCGGATCGAAACGCTGGGAATAACGGGGCCTAAATCAGTAAAAGTTGCGCTATTTGGGCTATCTAAGCTTACTCTTGTCAGTCCTCCGGTCAAAGAAGCTTTATCAAAAGTATGAAACCTTAGAGCATTTTTATCTTCGCTTTGGGCGTAAGTAATTCCCGATCCCATTTCTGCCATGCCAAAAGCTGGGCGAATGGCGGTATTTTTAAATCCGTAGGTGGCTAAGTTAGCAATAAAATCTTCCACTGCTTTAGAGGAAACTGCTTCCCCCGCCGTTAGTAAAGCTTTGACACAAGACAAATCCCATTGATTGTTTTCATTGTGCTTGAGCGCGTCATTAACTAGAGCGTAGGCAAAGTTAGGGGCCCAACTATGGGTAATTCGATATTTAGCGATCGCATCTAACCAATTAAGAGGACGCGATAGCACGTATTCTTTTGTTGCATAGATAAGCTGACAACCTAAGTAAACACAGCGTAAATGCCAATCGGAAATACTACCAATATGGTCAAAAGGCAGCCAGTTGAGAATAATATCTTCGCTCGCGTGCTGGCAAAGCTGATTAGTCCCTCTGGCACGAGACAGGATGTTGCGGTGGGTCAACATGATACATTTGGGTGTACCTGTACTGCCAGAAGTAAGGTTAAAAAATGCTACATCTTCTGGTTGACTTGGATAATAATTTTTGTCTGGCTGGTTAACGCGCAATTGTTCAACGATCGCAATTTGTAGTTTTTCCCCAGGTAGCCACTGAGCTAAAGATTGTACCGAGCGTTGTAATGCTTCGCAAGTAAGAATTACAGGTTTATCTAATAATTGCCACAGACTACAAAGCTTATCTACAGCACTACCAGGTTCGTTGTAGGTAGGGGCAATAGGGGCAATTGCTGGGATAAATCCGCCTAAGATACAGCCCCAAAAAGCTGGGAGTAAATCTTGGTTGAGTTCTAATTGGATAATTACTTTATCTTGGGATTTTAGTCCCAGTTCTCTTAGCCCGGTTAAAATCCGTTCCGCTTCCTCTAGTAGCTCTGCATAAGATTGGGTTATTTCTGCGCCATCGGGTTGTAAGTAAGCGATCTTTTGTCCCAAACTTTGCTTTGCTGTTCGTTGCAAAGTGGCGGGTAAGGTGGTAGGAGCATTTGCTTCTTCTGGCAACAAGCCGCCATTGCTGATAGCTAGGCGCTGCTCTTTTTCTACTAAAATAGGTAGTTGTATTGGTGCGGCTACTTCTGTTGGTTTAACGGCATGAACTTTTTGTGGGGACAGTACATCGGACAAATGTAGTGGTGGAATCTTCTTGGCGTACTCTTGAACTACGACCGTTACTTGCTTGATTTCTGGCAGATTTTGTAACTGATTTTCCCACTGTTTTTCTATGTCTGCATCAATCACCTCTATATTCAGCAGTGTTTGTTCGTCAATTTCTCCGGTAGCTGTGAGCGGCAAACTAAATAGAGGAACGTAAGCCTTTGGCAATACAATACCAGGTATTGCTTTTAAACGAGACTCAATTTGTTGAGGTAAGAATAGACCTGTAACAACTACATAAGCGACAAGCTCTGGTGTAGAATTTACTGTTTTTCGCTGCAAAACTACGCAGTCATCAATGGCG
>QQTW01002407.1_pt1 | contig 13546 bp, 15 predicted proteins | sample 1904831 | NCBI WGS metagenome assembly QQTW01 (sample SAMN09435610, study PRJNA476489) | Subsurface metagenome, whole genome shotgun sequencing project. | reverse complement strand
GCGGGTGGTGCAGCAAAAGCCATCCTGGATGCTTTGCGTGACATTGGGCAAAAACTGATTTCCTTCGCTGACGAACTGCTTGGCAAGGCGGCTAAAGGAGCAGGTGGTGAGGTAGTTGAAGAAGGGGCTGACAAAGCTACGAATCAGGCTATTAAACAAGGCACTGGAGAAGTTGCTGAGAAGTTCGGCGAAAAAAGTGCTGAATTCGTGGCGAAACACGGCGATGAAGGGGCAGAATTTTTGGCTCATTATGGTGACGATGCACTCAACCTGCCAGTCAACCAAATCGATGATTTCTTGGGCTGGAAGAAGAATCTTACCCCTGAAACGCAGCAATTCTTCAAAGATAACCCAGAGCTATGGCGTGTCTACGCCAACATGGACCCTGATGTACGGAAGGTGTTGACTCTGTGCAATAGCCCATGTATTCCATCAAGCGCGACAGTAGAACAAGCCAATCGTATTAAAGGTTTTCTAAGCAAGTCCGGCTTGTCTGGCGGCAATGGCGGACTCAAAAAGTACTTGCACAATGCAGCAAACCTTGATGCAGCTATTGATAAGATTGATGCCTTGGCAGGTAAGCTTAATACAGGTATGCTTGATAGGCTGCTCAACGAAGCTGACGCGCTGGAGGTTGTGCTAAAATACGGCGATGATGCCGTAGAGTTGGTAACTCAGTATGGCGATGTTGCGATTAATGCACTTCCCAATCTAGCAGATAAATTTCCGCCAGATCGTCTGAAAATATTAGTGGAAAACATTAAGAGTGGACAACTCACAGGAGACCTCAGTGATATATTTCAGAGAATTGGGGTTGGAGGGCAGGACACTACAGCTGCTATAGGCGAGTTGAATGGGTTTAACAGAGCTCTTGAACGCGGATATGACAAAGTAGAGGCTATCACACCGCCCACAGGTAAAGGTGCGCTACAGGGAGTGACATCCCCAGAGGCTAAAACTTTCAAGGGTACGAAAGAGTTTCGGCTGGAGCAAAAGACAGCTACCGAACCTCCAACTTATAATACCTGGAGATCGCATTTCGATAAGGCTAATAAACAGATAAAGAGATCGGGTATACAAGGGGATATACAATTTGATTTTAGAAATATAGATATTACAAAAGGTGACTTTAAAAATCAAGCTGACCTTGAGAAATTCGTAGCAGATAAAATGCGTGATGATCGAGGGACATCGATAAATTATTTTGAAATTTTGTGGAAAAAACCGGATGGTACGGTTATGAAAACATGGCGGAGTAGAAACTCAGATGGAAAAGTGATTGCAATCATAACAGAGGCATTATAATGAGCAGATTTAGAAATAGGGTATTATATTCTATTATTAGTTTTAAAATCAGGAAAGCCGCCGCTTAGACAAACTTTTCAGATATATTTCAATTAGGTCTAGTTTATCGTTAGCGCTCGACGATATCTAACCGACATAATAGGCAGAATATATATACTGCTAACTCCTAACTGTTGAAGCGCTAGATTAGAGGATTCCTAAGATGGAAAATTGGGAAAATTGGACGAAAAGCTGGGGATTTTCAGGGCTAGTTGGAGAATGGCACTTAGAAGTGCCTGGAGGACGTGGCAACGACCTTGATGGGCGTTTCGACAGGCTAGTTGACATGCTGGAACGCATTGTGCCTCTGCTTAAGCGTCTTCACCGACTTCAAAAGGCAAGAATTGATATCAGCTTGTTCAGCGAAGAAATTCAGGCAAATGGGGAAATCAAAGAGGAGGCGTTTTTTGAGGATGTAGAACTGGACGCTACATCATTGGAAGATTTGGTGCCAGCGCTAAAGCAGGTGATTCAACCTTATTCTAAAGCCTTGGTCACAAGAGTGGACATTGATCTGGATACCCAGGTTTTAGAGGAAACTGAAGCAATTATATTTCCAAAATCAGCTGAACTATATATTGGAACAGATAGTTATGCTCAGATTGAGAAAGAAATAGAGCTTTATGTATCTTTCTCGACATTTATTGACGTATGGCTAAAAAAGACTTTTGGTCCAGATGGCGTATTGCGAGACAATCCTGAACCGTCGAGCCGCAACCAGCCTCGTCTGCAAGAGTTTCTGAAGGCGTTAGAAGAAAACCTTGAAGGCAACTTGATAGCAGGCGAGTCATACTATTACTTAAACTGTTTGCAAAGAACAGGCTTTATCTGAAGCACGCTTACAAAAAATGTTTTTATCAGCTTAATCGATAAGGAGTGTCGATAGCTGTAAAAAAGCCTAAACAGATGACGAACAACGAAGATAGACGTTTCTTTAAAAAGTTGATTAGGCCAAGGGAAACTCTGTATGGAAGTAAAGACTAAACTTTGCCAATTGGACAGCCAATTAACGCTACGCGATCGCTCCAACTGTCCCTTCCCCATCCACGCCCTAACTCTAGCTGTCACAAAACTGGAAGAAGACGTGATTGAATGTCGTCTCATTTTTTCGATCAATTTAGAACTTCACCAACGCATCGAAACTGAAACTTTATTTAACCTCAAACCAGAAATCCGTGCCCCGCTTTCCAGTAAAGATTTTTCATCTGAACTAGATATCCAGATCGAGATTAGTTTACAGCCAGATTTTCTGCCAAATCTAAGCGAACACATTGCCAGTTTAGACGAGATATCTACTAATTTCCTCAAGCTAAACCAAGAACAACCTGATAATCCCCTATTTGCAACTGAAAATTGGCTGCTATTATCAGCCATGCAACCGCAAGCGTCTGGTCAAGTTGGCTACCGCACTTTGTGGAATTACCTCAGCCCGGCCACCCTTGCCCAAGCTGCTACATCCGGTACAGCCGAACCAATTTCGGATGCATTAGGAACCTTCTTCAAAGATTGGATGCAAAATAACGTGTCTGCCGTGACTGAAAAAGCCACTACCGAAGTTGTTGATGGAATTACTCATTTTCTCAAAGGCTTTGCCGATTTCAATTTGGATGAGTTGAAGAAACTCGTTAAAGATATTGAGCAGCAAGTTCCAAAGGATTGGAAACCCCCTTCATCGGGCAGAACAATTCTTCAGCAAATGCTTAACTTCTTTACCGAAGACGACTGGCACTTTACTAAACAGCAAGGAGAATCTGTTTTACAACTTCCATTCCAAGGCAAAAATGGCAGTTGGAACTGCTATGCCAATGCCAGAGAAGAAAAAAAGCAATTTGTCTTTTACTCCCTTTGCCCCATTACCGCACCCGAAGACAAAAGACAAGCTGTTGCTGAATTCCTTACCCGTGCTAACTACGGCTTAATGATTGGCAACTTTGAACTCGACTTTAGCGATGGCGAGATTCGCTACAAAACCAGTATTGATCTTGCAGGTGAAAACCTCAGTTTTGCTTTAATCAAAAATTTGGTTTACACAAACGTCACCATGATGGATGAATATCTACCGGGGATTTTATCTGTAATTGATGATGGTGTGTCGCCGAAAGAAGCAATTACCAAAATAGAAACTACGGGATAAGAGGCGCAAATAGCATTAGGTATCGTTGACTAATGTATTACAATTTAGCTTGTATTTACCCAGTTTCCAGTATATTTTGTATTGGGTTCCTCTGTCGCTGCACCCAACTTACCAGAAAACGCGATCGCTTTTTGATTGGTTTTCTTTGTATGAATATTCGCTAACATCATGGTATAAATCGTGGAGGCTAAAATGATATGCGCGATCGCCTAAAAATTCAACGCCAAAAAACCATAACACCCACATACACACAACCAAATCTTGCACAAAAGAGGCAAAATTTTAGTTTCAGTACCGTTCAACCACAAATAGCAACAGAACAAAAAGGCAGCCTATCAGGTAGGTATACCAATGCTGAATCAGCACATTCAGCTTTTTAAGGGTAATGTAATAAGCGAATTAGAAACAGGAATAATGCTGACAGACACGATTTTACTAACAACTATTTAAAATATTTAAGAAAAGCAAGTAATTTTAACAAAAAAGGCGCTCGAAAGACAATACTTAGCGATGGTGCAGATAGATGGAATAAAGGAAATGAATTTATAATTGAAAGAAATAGTAAGATTGTTTCATACGGTAAAAACTAGCACATTGTATGCAAAACCTCACAGCATCAAACATCCTCAAAAATTCCCAAACTGCTAAGAACTACATTGGTAAAGTGTTGAAGTATTTGTTAAGTGATTATAAGAATACGAGCGAAGAAAGACGAATAATAGGTCTGTGGGAAGAATCAAAAAATTTTAGCATATTAGGGGAAATAGAAATTTTCACAACTGATATTGAGGGGTGCGCGTCTCAAGTAATTTCTAATGACGACCTAGAAAATTCTCAAGATATAATTGAAAAATTAACAAAAATTAATATATTTGATATTTCTTATTTTGCCGATTGGTACTTTTCCGAGGAAAGCCAATTTCCACAGATAAAACTTTATATAGAAAAACTTAACTATCTACGGTTATTAGTTATTGAGTATATAAGCTTATATCAGTAGCATTTGTTCCAATACTGCAAGGGATAGCCCTGAAATAAATTTCGGGACGGACACGTTCTTCAACGGGGAGAACCCCGCACAGAAGTGTCCTCCTTTAAAAACGGGCTGTATAAATTAGAATGACAATCGGTCAGTTCGGGCAACTCTTCCTGCCACTCATAAAAGAATTGTGGATTATCAACTCGTTGCAGTTGGAAGAGCCTTTCTAGTTCCGCAAGGGAAATTTCTTGTGCTTGAATCGTTTGCACCATAGCCAAAAAATAAACAAATTTTAAACGATTGCTGATTAAACCACGTCTATTTTGAGACTTGAAGTTTCGTTCTCAGACAAAACTATGGGGTTCATCGCACCCTGGAGGTCTAGCTACTCTCCATTATATTTTCAACGGCGCGGCGATCGCCAGCCACTGGCACCTATGCTTCAAAAGGATTCAATAACTCTAAGCTCTCAATCCACTGAAAATCTCTAATGTTTCGCGTCACCAAACTTCACGTAGGGTGTGTTACGCCGTAAGGAAGATCGCACCTTAAATTGTCGATGGTGCGCTCTTCTTTCAGCGTAACGCACCCTACAATTTAAATTTCTTAACATAGCTATAAATATTCCCGCGTATGCCGACTTACAATTAGAGTATTCCAATCCAAAAAATATCCAAAAAAACTCGTAAAATAGGCGTAGGAGTGTCCATCAAATATACTGACAGGCGAGACGCTTAACAAGACAGGATCATTTATTTCTTGGATGACTCTTAGCTAATTCCTATCAAGCAGTAAATGATCAAATTGCTGAACGAGCAGAAGAATTAGTAAAACTGGCTACCAAAAAAATAAGCGAAAATAGAATCATCGCTCTATAAGATGAGGTAAATTATGGGTAAAGAAGAAGAATTACTTGAACGGTGGCGAGAACTTACACCCGAAAAGCAGCAAAAAGTTTTCGAGTTGGTTGAAGCACTAAAATCTGAATCAGACGCAACAGCACCAGAACCCAAATATATTCCACAAACACCCTTAGCCAAAAAACTGTGGGAAATCCGTACTCGAGCAATCGCTTCTGGACTACAGTTACTTAACCCTTCTGAAATTGAACGAGAAGTTGCCGAACGTCGGGGCGGATACCGTGAGTCTAAAAAAAACATATATTGACTCTGGGGTTCTCATCACTGCTTTTCGAGGAGTTCAACCAACCAGCATTCGGGCAAACAGCATTCTCAACGACGGAAATCGGGAATTTGTGTCGAGCGAATTCGTTAAGTTAGAAGTACTACCCAAAGCTATTTATAACCAACAGCAAGACGAAACAGAATTCTACGAAACCTTCTTCAACGCGGTTAGCTATTGGGCAACAAACTTAGAACAAATTACACAAGATGGTTATCAAATTGCCTGTAACTACGGTTTAGCCGCGATGGATGCACTTCATGTTGCCGCCGCCATGTGGCTAAAAGCTGATGAATTAATTACTACTGAAAAGCTAACCAAACCAATGCACAGGTTTACGGCAATACAGATTATCTCAATCTAGGCAGCGATCGCGTGGTGAATACAAAGGTCGGATAGAAGACATAATTGGTCGTTTCGCTGTTGCGGGTGTTAGTAAAGCTGCTGAAGAACAAGCAAAAAAAAAACTAGTGCTTCTAATTTAAAATTGAGATTGACTGCTAAACAAGTTGTCGGTGCGATCGCAGCAAATGATATGTCTCAAGCAAACCTAATTATTGATAAAAATACTGTTGATTTTTCTGTAGAAGAAAAACAAAGCCTCGTGGGAATGATTTTAGACGAAGCTCTAAATAATCCCGATATAAGTGCTAGCAAAACTGCCGATAAACTTAATAATCCTCAAGAAGTTATATCTGAGGAACAAGGTCAGAAAACACCTGAAACCAACACCACACCTCAACCAGAAACTGTAGCTAACAACGTTAAGGCTGCTATGGATAAAAATGGGGAAATTCTTATTGAAGGACAAATTCCGGGTGAATTTATAGTTCCAGCTAAGTAAAACTAATACCAGAAATACTATTATGGATGAACTACAGACAGCATTAGCAGACCTACAACACCCAAACCCAAATATTCGGGAATCAGCCCTAGATAAAATAGGTACTCTTAAACCTGACAATGCCTTTGAAATTATATTACCTTTTCTCTGGGACACCGACCCAGAAGTAAGGGGAACAGCAGCTTGTAATTTAGGAGAAATAAATGATAGTCGTAGCGTAGTACATCTGATTGATTTAGCCAAAAATGACCCGGAAGAAAAAGTTCGCAGTGAAGCTCTATCTGTTTTAGAGCTACCGATTTGGAAATCGACACAATAATCATTTACATTCTTAAGCGGTTTTTTTATAATCACTCCTGAAGAAGCACGCAAGCGAGAATTTACGGCGCAGCAACAGGAAGTTATAAAACCTATAAAAATGGATTGTATAAACAAGAATGGCAACTTGATTGTGCAGAAGAAAATACAGTAACTCGCTTATTTTGTTCTAGTGGTTTAACTTGGTTGAATTTTTAATAGATCATTCCAAAATTCCAACCAAAATTTTCATTAAATCTTCTAAATCATTGGGAATTCGATATAACGAAACATCCTGAAAAATTTGCTGAAGAGTTTTTTCTAACCGACCAAAACACCAAGCATTGCCAATTGTCACAGCTCCGTAAAAGACATCACCTTCTTCAACTTCAGAAATTGCAATTAGCTCTACCGCAAGCTGTGTAAACCCTCGTGTTAAGTCATCATTTTTTGCCTCAACCACGATCAATCCTGGATTACGTTTGAGAAAATAATCTAAATTGCCCTTCAGCCAGTTATTTACTGACAACGGGTACTCAATTCGTATTTGACATTGACAGTACCGTGCAACTTCCAGCAGTGCAGGTGCTACAAGCGTTTCCCGTCTTGCTGTCTCACTGCTCAAACTAATTAGCGGTAAAGACTCATTGATTCGCTGTCGGAACTCTTCCAAACGTTCTAAGTTGCGATTGCTACGCGGTAAATTAAGAGGTGTTCTTACTAAAGTATAGCCTAACTCAGCCAAGATTTCGTCTGGCTCGTAAGGCATCTCAAAATAGGATCGAAATGTGTATGATTGCCCTTCTTGCAAAATACGACGGCGAGTCATGAATGAATGTGCTTGCAACTACACATGAAAGTACCATTAAATTTTAGCGCGATCGCCGCGTAGCCCGAACGTCCAACTGTGTTGGATGCATTAATGCTATATTCAGCTTACCGCAGGATTGCTTTTTTGGTTTTAGAGAGGACTTACACTACCGTCCTCGGTCAAATATGGGAAAATTTAAGAATAATTTCTCTTTACCTATAGTTAAATCCAATGTTCCACGGTTATACTCTCCGCAATCGCTATAAAATCATCAAGCTATTGGGAAGCGGTAGCTTCGGCATCACCTATTTAGCTGAAGATTTAGATTTACCCGACCATCCTCGCTGTGTCGTCAAAAATCTCCGGCAAAGCCAAAGCCAAGAAGAGTTACAAGCCTTTATTAATTTTTTTGACAAGGAAGCAAAAGTCCTATATCGCTTAGGTAATGAGTATAGTCAGATTCCACGACTTTTTGCCCACTTTGAAGAAGGGGGTGAATTTTATTTAGTACAGGAATATATTGATGGACATGATTTGAGTCAAGAAATTTTCTCTGGTAATAAGTTAAGTGAAACTAAGGTGACGCAACTTTTAATAGAAATTTTAGAAGTATTAACAATTATTCATAATAAAAATATCATTCATCGAGACGTAAAAGTACAAAATTTAATGCGCCGTAATAGTGACGGCAAGATAGTATTAATAGACTTTGGAGCTGTCAAGGAAATTAGCAAATTAACAGCCAATCCTCTAGAACGAACCAACGTCTCTGTTATTATTGGCACTCCTGGCTATATGCCTAACGAACAGTCAAGTGGATATCCCAAGTTATCTAGCGATGTCTATGCGGTGGGCATGTTGGGACTTTATGCTTTAACTGGGATTAGACCCCAAGAACTACCAAAAGACCCAAATAGTTTTGAAGTAATTTGGCAAGATAAGGTTTCGGTTAGCCCTTTTCTGGCAAGTGTATTAAATAAAATGGTGCGTCCTAAGTTCAATGAACGCTATCAAACGGCAGGTGAGGCGTTGCAAGCACTAACAGTACCATCATCTAAACCTACACGGCTAGCACCATCGCCTTCATCAATTTCATCACCATCACATTTTTTTGTAGCAAACCAGGGATTTTTGATTGGTGCCGGAGTCATAGTGAGTTTACTTTTTGGAATGGGGTTATTATTTGTTATGGCTTTTTCGAGACCACGTACAACTGATGTGGGGCAAGTCCCACTCGTTCCACCAGCACAACCTACAACCCAGCCAGGGTTAAGAACGCAAGAAATACCAATTACAGGACAACCTACAAATGATGCAGATACATGCCCAGAACCTGTACCTATTACTCCAAATACAAAAACGACGTGGTCAGAGAATAATTACAAATATTACGGTGAACTAAAAAATGGAAACTTTGATGGTTGTGGAACCTTCTTGTATCCAAATGGTAATAAATATCAAGGAAAATTTAAAGAAGGTAAGTTTCACGGTCAAGGAACCTTCTATGCAAATGGTGATAAAAAATATGAAGGAAAATTTAAAGAAGGTAAGTTTCACGGTCAAGGAACCTTCTATGCAAATGGGACTCGTTATATAGGTCAGTTCAATAATAATGATTACGAAGGTACGGGTCAATTATTTTACAAAAATGGTTGCCAATATATAGGTGAATTTAAGCAGAATAATTTTGATGGTAAAGGAATCTGCATATCTCAAGACGGTTCCCGTGAAATGGTAATTTGGCGTCAGGGCAAATTAGTGGAAGGAAAAAAAGAGACTTGCTGTTCCAATCTTTGAATAATTAGATACATATTTTTAGAAAACTGAACTCACTATACAATATTGATCTTATCTTCTACTTCGATGTGCGTGCTATTACTTTCAGGTATCTTATCTATACCTGAAAGTAATAGCCGACAATAAGCATCTTACGTCTTTGCTGTGTGTTGATATTTAGAGGAGTGAACAATGAATCAAAAACTATTGATCAAACTTATATTGCTGTTTCCTAAAGTTTGTTTAGTTGCTATCAGCAGTTTCGTTATTGCTCTAGAGCCATATTTACAAATGTCTCTAGCCCAACCAAAACCAGAACCACCACCACCAATACCAACACCAACGCCAACACCACCAATACCAACGCCAACACCACCAATACCAGAACCACCACCACCAATACCAACACCAGCACCAACGCCAACTCCAACCCCAGCACCAACTCCAACCCCAGCACCAACGCCAACACCAACCCCAGCACCAACACCAACCCCAGCACCAACACCAACCCCAGCACCAACTCCAAGACCAGCACCAACTCCAAGACCAGCACCAACTCCAAGACCAGCACCAACTCCAACCCCAGCACCAACACCAAGACCAGCACCAACTCCAAGACCAGCACCAGCTCCAAGACCAGCACCAATTCCAAGCCCAGCACCAATTCCAAGCCCAGCACCAATTCCAGTGACTCCACAGTATCAGACAATACCTACTCGTAACTATATTGGGGTCGGTGGTAACTTTGGGCTGAGTGGAGATACAGCTTTGGGTGAAAATGCTTTTACCGTTTTTAGCAAAATTGGTTTAACAAATAACTTTTCTTTTCGTCCTGCTGCTATGGTCAGTGACAAAGCTGTATTTCTTATACCTGTAACAATTGACTTTCCAATCGAATCATTCACAGATTTTGGAGAATCCCAAATAATTGCAGTTCCTTATATAGGAGGGGGAGCAGCAATTTCTACAAGTGAAGGTAGTTCCGTCGGATTTCTTCTTACGGGTGGTGTCGATGTGCGCGTATCACCTCAATTTACCGCTACTGCTGGATTAAATGTCGGCTTCCTCGATAAAACTGATGTCGGACTACTGTTAGGAATTGGTTACAACTTTTAAAACTTAAAGTTGATTTATACAGTCAACATTAAGCCTGTGTAGGTTGACTTCCGCTGCATGGAACCCAGCATGTGAGTATGTTGGGTTCCTACAGCTATAACTACATCGAAAATCCCATGAAAAAATGAGCGAAAACTAAAGAGGAATAGTTTGTCTAGGCTTTGAGTCAGCATTTGCCGCAGCTAATTTTCAGCTTCTAATATACGTCGTGCAAAAGGTGGTAGAGAAGCAATGAGTGATGTTGTCAGTTCCGCAATTATTCTGCAAAATTTTTGTAATGCATCCTCTACCACTGTCCAGAAATATCCTCCTGTTGTAGACCGATAAACTGTCTGCGCTTCCAAGCGTATTGCAAAATATTAATTCCCAATTCCTGTGCCGTGCGAATAGTTAATCGAGGTAAACTTAATCTTCCATCCAGTCCCCAAACAGATGCGATATCGCCAACAACTAAAATAATTCCTCCACCTGTTAACATTTGAATTAATTGTTGATTAACTATTGGCAAAGCCGCAAACAAAAATGGTTTTGTTCTTAAAGGATGGTCGCGTCGCTGTTCTCTTGGTCGATAATACGTCTTACTAATTGCTCGTTAATACTGATAGAACTATCGGGACGCAAGCGAACTACAAAATGATAAGCTTGCCCTCCTCCTAATACTGCCTCTCCTACTTGTGCATCGCCTAAAATAAAACCTTCACCAAAAGGTTCTGTAATACTAATGTGTTTATCTGCTTCGTTTGGTAAGTTTTCATCTAATGGTAAACCTGTATATAAATGTAAGTAAAGACGCAAACCTTTGCGAGTACCTCGCCAACGATATATTTCTACAGCGCGACGAATTAAACGCCTTTGTTGGTGCAAGTTTCAAATCGAATCGACGGGCCATGCTACCCAGTGAGCTAAAAAAAAATGGTAACAACGCACGCGGTGCTGTTAAAGGGTCAAGATTTGCCCACATCACAGTATAGTTATCTATGACTGGTTGATAAGCTTGTTCAAATATCTTCATGAAGCGACCGATAAAGTCCACTTCCTGATACAGGGCGGGCAAAAATTTCATATACGCCGAGTAAGGACGTATGTACAAGTTGAAATCTGCTTCTTGAATTTGTTCTTGTTCGCTATCTCGGTCAGTACATGCAACAATTCGACAGTTACGAAAATTTAGCAGCAACTGTTCTTGTTTATCTGGAGTGATTGCTTCTTGCTTTTCAAAGTATGTGGCGGGAACCTGAAAGTAAATGACGGCATCCATTTGTGCCCCTGGCTGGATTTCTCTACCTTCTGTACCAATTTGATACCATTCCGGAGGAAATCCTTCAACTATCAAGTCAATTTGTAAGTTGCGTTGCGTTAAGTTCTTGATTTGAACTATCAACTCGCTGGGTTCGCCGGGATGTAAAAGTAAATTTGTACCAACTATTTCGTTGATGTTTTCTTGGTTAGCGAATGCGAAACCTGCTGATGGTAAAGCTTCTGGAATTCGCATCGGGGTTAATTGTAGGCTGATAGCTGGGGTGGAGCGAATTTGAATCATTGGGAGTTGGGAGGGGCGGGTTTACCGATATCTGATTAGGAAATTAGGAATATTTGTGTTCGCTCAAGCGCGTTCCCGCACTCTTTCCCGCCCGTACAGAGGGGCGGGTTTGAAATATCTGTCCGCAGAATAAAAAGAAGTATTGGGAGTTGGGAGTTCTTGCGTTAGGGGGGGCGGGTTTACTAGTATCTTCTTAGAAAATTAGGAATATTCGTGTTCGCTCAAGCGCGTTCCCGCACTCTTTCCCGCCCGTACAGACGCTCGTAGCAAGCGATTCATCGCTTTTGGTAAGGTTTTTAGAATCCCGGTTTGTTTAGGAAAGCGGGATTCTAGCCCTCTCGACATGTCAAAATTAATGAAACAGACCACTAGATAATATTAATGACATGACTCGAACGAAGGCGATTATCTGCCCAAGAGCAAATTAAACCCAAGGAACCGGGGTCTATGACTTGTTCCGGTGAGGGTTGACGAGTCCATGTTCCGTCCTGTTTGCGTAATGGAAATAACAAAACTGCTCCAAGATAATAGACACCTGGGATTTTTTGTAATAGAGCTACGATATCGGAAGTGTAAACTGGTCTGCCAAAGGGCCAACCTTTACCGTCAATCCCACCTGTGAGGGGATTGAGATATTTATACAAGGCAACTCGCATATTCAGTAAAATTTCTTGTCGGGCGAGGGGGTTGTTATAAGCTGGCTCTAAAGCAACTTCTGTTTGGATGGAAACACCAACAAATTCTGCTTCTTGGAGTTGTACTTGCACTCCCAAAATTCGCCTTTCGTCTAGGTAGCTTAAAACTTGGTCGCGGAGTGCTGGTCGTAGGGTAAATAAATCGGGTGATATACCTTCACCTTGAGCGATCGCATCCGTATTCGCTTGAGGAACAACAATTAAACGCACCGTTCCCGCACCGCTCATGGCATCTGCGCTTAAACAACGAACTCTAGCAACTGACCCATTTCCTGCTTTTTGTGCCAATACTTCAAAATCTTCGCAAGTTATCGCGCGATCGCGTGTGCGTAAAATTTGCGGTGCTTTCAAAACAGCTTGTTCTAAGGATTGAGCGTCCGCACCATTAATTGCGCCTTTATGGTTGACTACACGTTCGACATATGGTATAGCTGCTTTGAGAAATTTTAAGGTGTCTTTTTGGACGTTGCCTTGACGACCGCCACCTGTACGATAAGCTACTATCTTAATTTCCGCACCTCGCGGTGGAACAGCTCCATACTGGTATTCTTGCCCTTGTAGCTGCGTATCGCGGATTTGGACTTGTGTATCTTCTAACGTGGTTTGTTGAATTTTGCCACGAATACGTGTCTTTGTTCGCAGCTGGTCTGGTTCTCGAATCAAGGGACCAAATTGAACTATTCCGGTGAGGGAATCAATGGTGTAGTGACGGTCTTCGGGCCGAGAATCCGCAAAATCTGAGACTTCTTGCCAAGTTTGCGGCAAGCCACCAGGAGGACTTACTGAAATATACTCGTTTTCTTGCCTTGCTAGTTCACCTCGGATTAT
>QQTW01002406.1_pt1 | contig 13547 bp, 14 predicted proteins | sample 1904831 | NCBI WGS metagenome assembly QQTW01 (sample SAMN09435610, study PRJNA476489) | Subsurface metagenome, whole genome shotgun sequencing project. | reverse complement strand
GGTGGAGGGTTTACTCAAGAAGGCTCAGACTGAAAATTTAGCACTGGAATCACGCTTGAGCGACCAGACGGTCGAGATGCAAGATTTAAGAGATCGACTAGGAAATGAGGAGATGGAGGTCTTTAGTACCAGGGAGTGCTTGGCTGAACACCGCGAAGATCTGAAGCGAACCCAGACTAATCTGCACCAGGAACGTTCAGATCATGAGGAGCTGAAGAACAAGCAGGATGCTACTGAAACCCGTGCGAAGTCTTTACGAGATCGCTTGGCAACTGTCGATAGCCAAATCCTGGCGTTACAGACCGCCCTGGAGAAATGCAATGCGAGGGAACGTGATCTTCGGAACCGTCATGACCTTTCGAGCAATCGACTGACGCAACGAGGAAATCGTGCGGAGGCCATCAGTCAAAGGATGTACATGCACGTCACCTGCCTAGAAAAGATGCTCGAACAGGTCGGCTACGCAGTAAGCCGCCAGCAAGGAGCACCCATGGCAATTCAAAAAGTCCCTAAAGCGCCAGGTACTAGTACGTTCCTCAGCTCATCAGGCCCTTTGCCCGTGAGAGCCGTCACGGATTCATTGCCGTTGCCAGAATATCTGTCTTGGGCGACAGTCGACGACCCGGGAACCGAAGGACGATTGTATGATCGACTTAACGAAGATCTTCAGACGTTTGATATCAACATCTTCCAGGAAGCGATCATCAAGCGAATCAGAGACGCCGAGCACCTAGCCCGGAAATGGCAGCGGGAAGCTCGCGGATATCGTGAAAAAGCCCATCGAGCGCAAAGTGAAGCCCACGAAAAAATTGCATTCCGATCATTTAAGGAAGGGGACCTTGCATTGTTCCTACCGACGAGAAATCAGGCGACGAGGCCTTGGGCAGCCTTCAACGTGGGTGCCCCCCACTACTTCCTCCGCGAGCAAGACTCCCACAAGCTCCGCTCGCGGGACTGGCTTCTGGCGAGGATCTCAAAGATCGAAGAGCGAGTCGTTGATCTATCAAAGTCCATCAACGCTGTCAACGGTGATGGCCGGTCAGTTGGAGATGCCAGCGATGGTGCTTCGGTCGATGACGAAAACCCATTCGAGCTGTCTGATGGCCTCAGATGGTATCTGCTTGACGCCGCAGAGGAGAAGCCTGGTGCCCCTATCAATATCGGGTTGGGTAAAGCTACAGTGGCTTCAGCCAGTGTAGATGCCAAAGGTAGCAGCATACGCCCCTCTGGGAAAGGTGACGGCAATGACGTTGGGACGAAGGCACTGTTGACCCGAAGTCTGGATAGCCGGCGAAGTAGCACGAATTCCAAGAAAGGTCAGCCGGTCGTGGCGACAATTTTGCAACCGAATAGCAGTGCCGGTGGCGGCGACACCGTTGGGGCGATATTAAAACAGGACGACTCGATGCCGGACAGCGTACGCGACGGTCATTCCAGGACTGACTACTTCAACAACTCTGAGGAAGTACGCAAGAATCTACTTTGGGGTCCCTGATTATCCACATCTCTTTCACCAGGAGTTTGTGAGATATGTGTGATTCGGTGGCTGACAAGACGGTACAGGGAGCTGGTGGACGGGCGTCCAGCACATATGCAGCAGAACATAGCAAGAGAAGCTTGACCGCGTCATCAGCTCATCGATCTACTGCGGATGCTCAATACTCTCTAAGCAGAGATGCTCAAGACGGTCTATCTTCACCTCGTAAGCCATCAGCTCGAAAGGCATTGCCGCCAGACAAGCCTAAGTTTCGGGCTTGGAACTCGCTTTGGTCGCTAGATGTAAATGTCGAAAGCGTGGCCAAAGAGAAAAAGTGAGCCATTGTACCAGTACCTTTAGCGTGGGTGTCATCTGGGAAGCAGCGAATGTTGGATGTGGCCAATCTTCATCGACCTGCATACACTGGTATCACAATCATATATACCCTTTCATGTTAGACCAACTTAATTCTCACATCTGATTTGGAGGCTGACCGCGGAGACCTCTAATCGGTAAAGTTGGAACATGTCACTCATGTCTGACAAAACATTGACTCAGTTTTCATCACGCTCTTAGTAACAACTGCTACTTTGTGACAATCGAAGTCAATCCCGGTGGTGCGGGTGCTGCTACTGAAGAAAAGAAATAAGGCAAGGTAAGTGAATAAGTGGCGGGAAAGCCGATCAGCCCTACGATGATAGAAGTACCTCGGCCAAGTCAATCTTGGTCAATCCAACGAGCACGGGCGCGAAAACCAGCAATAGATGGCCTTGCTGCTTGCTAGAGATGGAGGACTAAAGTCTAACGATTCTAATCATGGGGTCTCTTTAGACGTTTGGTGCGTTGTTTGAAGTATGTGGTTGTCGTTGTTGTGGTGGTTGTGAGGGGCCGATTCCATTCCATGCGCAGTCCTCTAGCGGCCTTTGTTAGCGTGGTTAAGACCAGGTACTTGCAATGTCCGCCTTCTTTCTCCCCATACAAAATCCTCATACAAATCTCTCCGCCCAAAGCCTGTCTCTCACACAAAATAGTAGCCAGCGCTCCACTCTGCGTACAAGGTCTATTCTGAGAATTACCGAATCCCCCAGTACTGTAAGTCACTAACATTTCTCACTCTATTGCATCCATTTACACTTCCCAAACAACGTCGGAGCCCTTTTTCCGCCGTCTTCAGCGCTCATCCTGGCTGTTCACTGCTGTCTTTCCATGGAACCTCACTGTCGCTTACCCTACTCATGGTCTGATCTACTCCATCGCAGTCATACCTGCACCCACACCACATAAAACATTTCTTTACCCCCAACTCTTCTGTGAGCATTCCCCACTACTTCATGTTCGTCGCGTGCTTTGTTTGTATTGCGCCCGACGCGATTCAACGCCCACACCGCCGACAATCATGTTCTTTGTAGCACTTCCTTGGCTCAATTGACGGCACAACAATTAACATACTATCCTTGCGGCCTGGGTTAACTAACTGTCCTCCGTTGCAGGAACAATCACAATGCCCAAGGAGAAGACCACACGCAAGACCAAGGCCAAGGCCGAAACTGGCGGGAAAAGAAAGAAGGGTGAGTTGGTGCTACCTGACCCTCCCATTCGCCTGACTGACCAGTCTCATAGATCCCAACGCGCCCAAACGTGGCTTGTCCGCATACATGTTCTTCGCGAACGACAACCGTGACACTGTCCGCGCGGAGAATGAGGGTATCAGCTTCGGTACGTGTTTCCTAACATCCGTTGGCCGCTCCAGCAATTGACCAACGCCGTGTGCATCACAGGCCAAGTCGGGAAGGTTCTGGGCGAGAAATGGAAGGCCCTGAACCCAAAGCAACGTGAACCTTACGAGGCCAAGGCTAAGGCCGACAAAGAGCGCTATGAAAAGGAAAAAGCGGCATACAACGACACCGTGAGCCACTGATCCTGATACCTTGTTTGGTCGCGGCCTCATTGTTAACCATGACACAGCCTGCCGATGAGGACGAAGAGGAAGATTAGTTGATCTGGATCTTCAAACCAGCGACGATCGGCATGCCAGTCCAGCAAGATACCCTCCTCTTCATGGTCACCATCTTACTTTCTCCTTGCTCTTGATCCTTTAGGCGTGACTTTGACGAAAAGTGGTCATGGCGGGTCTGCCATTGCTCCGGCTGTAGGGTATCTCAGGGGAGGATGCCTCCTTTATCCAAACACAGTTGACATCTTTATGGTCCTCGGGGCACCTTTAGGGGTCAATGCTACCCGGGCGGGCGGTCCATTCAAGGGGTTTTAGCTTTAGCCATGATTTGTATACTAGATGTTCGCAAAACCAAATCCATTGGGCTTAGGCTGTCTTGAAAGGCTTTTGTGAGACACGGGGATTGGTGTACTTATCGTTCACCTGGAGCTATTGTGGACCAGTCTGTTGGCTGCAGTGCCAAGCGGTCATTGTGGCAGTGTACCGTCCAAGGCAACAACAATGGACCCATATATTAGAATCTACGTGCCCAGAATGCTTCACGGAGTCTCAATCGGATCTCCATCTCCGTTGAGAGGCTTGGAATGCGAGCAACATGTATAATGCTACTATGGCCGGGTAAGGTCGCACGGCCAAGTCCATCACCCGTGCTAACGCATCTCCAATGGGCCCGTTCATGCACCTATTCGCTGGCACCCCATGGCGTGGAAACACATCGGCTTTCGCGAGCATTATGATTCTCTTTATGGAAGTCTTGCCGGCCGTTGTTTTTGACCATCGTTGGCAAGCGGTTGGAGACTTGGGATACAGAGCGAACAGCAACATATGCACGTACGGGATGATGACTCAAAGGGTCGATCTCGACTGGCTTATTACAAAATCCTCCTTTCGAGGCGCGAGGCGTCAGAAGATCCACCGCTTCCTCCTATGCCCTTCCAATCGGCAGGACGATTGCCCACAAGCGTCGACACCACTGACACGTCAAGCTGCATCGTCAAATCCGAAAGCCGCACGATTTTCCGGTCATTTCCCTTTTGGCGGCTTTTTTCTCAGACCGTCGAGTCTCTACAATTGACCAGTATTGCTCTACTATGAAGAGAAAATGGCACTTATTGCTTTGGCGGAAAGCGCCCAGGACATTGCTTCTGGCTTCAACAAATTCCTCGACCCACTACCAGAGAGCTCGGGTGAGATCACTGCATTAATCGCCGAATGTTACGCCATCAGCTCCGCGTTACGAGATCTCAACACCTTGAAAGAGGATCCAAGATACTACCAGGACTTCCCCTTCATCTACAACGACGTCGCTATTGTCAGGGAGAGCCTCGATTACACCTTCAGAGACGTGACCCGACTGTTCGGCGGCTTGGGTCGGCTCACCCACTTACCGCGGAGGGCGGCTTTACATCACGTCTGGAGAGATATTGACGACTTTTTCTACCATGAAAGCAATAAGTCTCTCTGCAGAAGGCTCGAGGCTAGTAAATCATTCCTCTTAGAGATTACTTGTCTTTTGATCAATGGGTGAGTTGTCACGGCTACTCTTCGTCAAGTGATGGCTAACAGCTGAAGCCGACCATCCGACGAATATCATTTTCGAGAACTGCGGGATCGGATAGAATTACTTGTTGAAAAACAAGAATTAAGACTTGCAAGCACTTTGAACAGCCTGTCACTCGCCGACGCAGGTCAGTCGCCAATCCGCTGAAACCTCATATCGGACTCACATTTGTTGACTTGTGCGATTGATCAGGCGCAAATAGGCAAAGATCATTTGAGAGAAGAAGACCCATTGGTCTCGTTTCCCAGGCTCCTGAGACTCCTCCGGGCTTGCGCGGTGGAGCAGGACGATTCCCTGGGCCTATATCACCCCAATCACCTCTAGGCTTCGACCATGATAGTTTTCCATGGAATCCACCAGCACCGGACGTACCCACCTCCCCAACCACGACCACAACCTTTTCGACCCTTTCGTCTTCCGCCAGCTCCTCCTCGGACCATTGGCTACCAAGAGTGTTTGGTCAAAATAGGCCTGCGACGCCTTTCCATAAAACTGGTGTAGTGTACATACCCCCTTCACTGTCAGGAAGAGCGATCATGTTCATGTTCGGTTAGGTCTAACTGCTTCGGGGCCGACATCCCAGGTGCTAGCGCGAAGCTGGCTGAGGAGTATGATAAGCTTTTAGACCTGTAAGGGCACTTCTTTCGATGTCCGTCGAGTACTGATCAGGGATCAGACCTTTTGAAGATGGTGATCTACGGGTACGGTTGTTCCATAGGAAATCCGATCAACGGGCTCGCATCCACTGCCGGCTCTCGCGCCACGGACGCTCCTCGAAGCAATGTTGCCTGCCTTTGACCAAACTCTTGCTCCAGAGGCACGCCTCAACACTGAAACTTTGCAAGATAGGGGAGTCAGGGCGAGCAAAGGAACTTTGGGCTTGTCTTCGATTCTCCAGCTACGAGCGTACGTATGCTACTATCCGCATGGTGGTATACCATGGCTGACTATGTGGCCAGGCCTTGTGCTCTTCTATTGTACGTTCATCGCTTTGAGGTCTGAAGACGGGGAGAATTCAGTGGGGTTTTATGACGACCAGGAGATCCACGGCGAGAAGAGTATCTATGCAGGGTAGGTCTTCCTACAGCATCACGATGCTTGCCATGACCAACGTCTCACAGAAAGATTCGGGACGATGAGTTTCCGCATGCTCTTCGAGTATTCAGGGACCGAGATAGTGGTGGCATTCGACTTCAAGCTTCAGTCCTCTGCGGAGAACTCAAGAAGTAAGCCAGATGCGCAATATAGCATCGATCGTCGCACCTAACGGACGAGACAGGAAGCCTATTTGGACAGCTTTCATCACCACTCACATTGAATCCCGACGATGGATGAGCAAGGCTGGGCCGAAAACAATTCACCTAGCGGACCTTCAGCGCTTCATCTTTTCCGATGATTACACACCGCAGCTAGGACCGCACGGACAACATGAGCTACAATTCGAGTCGTCTAGAGGTCAGTTCCGAGTCTAGGAGTGTCGTGGAATCAAGGTGCTGACGGCTAGAGGTAGATGCCAGAGACTTCGTGGACTCGATCAATAAGCTGGCGTATGACCAACTGGATTGTGATGTTTGACGAGAATGACAGCAACGATGATAGAGAGTATGAATGAGATACGAAGCATGATCATGACGAAACGACCGGGGGTACATGCTATGATACCCAGCTCATCCAGTGTGTATATATAATTACCGTCTCTTTCTCCGATGGGCTCTTCTGTTCCCGAGCATGAACAGTCTCCCTCTGAACTTGTCCATTAATCTTTCTGACTGGTGTATCCACACACGTTCATTAAAGAGTATATGATGTATACTACCTGGTTTTCGCGGTGTGCCAGTGCCGGGGCAGTCGGTAGTTCATTACTGTTACTGGGTTCAATTCCTAGCGGCGTCGATACAGTGGTCGAATGCTTTGTTCTTTTCTGGGGCAGATCTGATTCCTAATGAGGACTAGGCTGAGATGTAGCACATCATTTCGTCATCCGGCCAAACATCAAGTGGTTTTCTTCGGACTTCGGATGACAAGACAATAAAATATGCTTCCATTGTAATGATAGAGATGACCTCTCGTCGCTGCCAGTTCCAGACAAGATGCCTCTCTACGGACCACTCGTACAACCGTACTGCTCGAACAGGCCATGACATCCTCCCAACATGGCACCTCGAAGCCTGCCTCTCCACCTACTCTAGACACCAGCTCCTCGAGTACAGCATCTCCCGAACGCAAAGACCTTCCACCATCTTCGCCGTCCACTCAGTGGAAGACAGCCTTGGACATCATATTGTACACGCCAAAGCAATGTCGATATGACCCTGCCAATCCCCCACGCTTTTCCATATGGCTGAACGTCCTCTTCGCCTTCGCTGGCGCTTTCACCGTCGCCAATCTGTATTACAACCACCCGATTCTGCATCTGCTGGCTGAAGAGTTTGGTATCAGCAATGAAAGAGCCAGTTTGATCCCTACACTTGCGCAGGCGGGGTATGCATCTGGACTGTTGTTCCTGTGTCCTCTGGGGGATGTTTTCCCTAGACGGCTGTTCGTTTTGGCATTGGTGCTGTTCACCGCAACGGTTTGGTAAGTCGGAGAGGATTCGCTCGAGAGGTCGTGGGCTAGGCACTGACGCGGGTTATTTGAAAGGCTGGGGCTGTGTTTGACCAACTCCTTCGCCATATTCTGCTCCCTCACCTTCCTCACCGCCGTCACGACCGTTACGCCTCAATTGAGTGTGTACGACCTGTCCCCCATCTATCTAATTCAATGGTGCTGATAGAGATTGGACAGTGCTGCCGCTTGTGGGTGACCTTGCCCCACCGCATCGCCGTGCAACCGCGCTCTCCGTCGTTTCGTCTGGCTTGATCCTCGGTCTACTCTTCGCGCGGCTTCTTTCTGGTGTTGTCACCGAATACACCTCCTGGCGCAACATCTATTGGCTTGCCTTCGGCCTGCAATATCTTATCTTCGCTCTCCTCTGGCTCTTTATGCCCGACTACCCATCCACCAACCCGGACGGCATCAACTACTTCCGTATTCTTTACTCCATTTTCCAAATTTTCACCACCCACCCGCTCCTCGTGCAAGCCTGCCTCGTAGGCTTCTGCACCAGCACTACCTTTACGAGTTTCTGGACCACTCTCACTTTCCTGCTGTCGGCTCCACCATACGAATACTCAACCGTAATCATCGGTCTTTTCGCCCTCATAGGCATCGCATCCATGTTCCTTGGCCCGGTCTGGTCCCGGTTTGTCACCGATCGTTTCATTCCGCTCTTCTCGGTCATCCTCGGCCTTATCATCTCTCTTGCGGGTACGTGCATCGGCACCTACATCGGCACTTTCACAGTCGCAGGGCCTGTCATCCAAGCCTTCCTCCTTGATTTCGGCATCCAGACGGCAATGATTGCGAACCGGAGCGCCATTTACGGCATTCTTCCCAAGGCGAGAAATCGAGTCAATACGGCGTACATGATTAGCGCATTCTGTGGGCAACTGACTGGTACGGCGGTGGGGAATCATATCTTTGCGGTAGGAGGATGGACTAGCTCTGGAAGTACGAGTGTGGGATTTCTGGTGGCGGCGCTGTTGCTTTGTGTTGCGAGAGGACCACGGGAAAAGCGGTGGGCGGGGTGGAGTGGTGGGTGGCAGATACGGAAGGCAGGGGATGTTGCAAGGAAGGGGGATGAGGAAAAAGGGAGGGCTGCCGCTGATGAAGAAGATGCAGCGAAGAGCAGCGAAGAGGTCTCTTCGAGCGATGGGCGAGAGACCAATGTCAATGTTGAAATTGACATGACGGAGGTGGGTAGGAGTAGGGAGTCTGGTAGGGGCAAAGATTGATATCTAGACTCCGGCATCAGTTGACCCAATCCATATGCAACCAGTTTCAAGTCGTCAAAGACGTTATCAAATACGATATACGGCATACTTGCTTGCTCCAAACAAAAAGGGGCGTTCTCAAAAGCTCGTCGGTATTTGATTAATATTCATGAAGATAGTATCTTCTTATTCTGAGTTTACCACTCGTGGTTAGGCTTGCATCTTGCACAGCCCACAGCCCATAGGATCATCATGTACGGAGTAAATAATATTGCGCCACATGATGCTAATGATGACCTGCTCCTCCGTGGGGCAAGCGACAAGAACTTGCCTTGCAAACGGGGGGGTCATTTTGCCCCTCGGTGCCTGGACCGCATATGGTCAACATGCCAAGCTGAAGGCCTGATTCGTGTCTACCTTACCTACTTTACATATCCATATCCACATTCTTTCAGCTTCCTTCTCTTCTCCTTTTCAGGCTCACAGAGACATTCAAATCACACATCGTGGTCCAACATGTCTCCATCTTTGAACACCCCTACCTCGGGCTCTTCCAAAGATGAAGGTGGAGGCGTATCACCGCAAAACAAGGGCTCGTGGTCCTCCTTCCTAAAGGTTCACCTAGCCAGATCAAAATGATGATTGCCTGGGACTGACATACATCACAGTCGATAGCATCTTTCAATGGCGACCTCTCATCCATGACCGCTCCCCCTTTTATTCTCGGCACCTTATCGCTCACTGAATTCTCTGCCTACTGGACTCAACATCCATCCGTATTCGTTGCTCCTGCTGCCGAGAAAGATCCCGCCAAAAGAGCACTTCTAGTCCTCAAATGGTTCCTGAGCACCTTGAAGCCCAGTTACAGCACACGAAACGACAAGTACGGCTCCGAGAAGAAACCTCTGAACCCCTTCTTGGGTGAATTGTTCCTGGGGAAATGGGAAGATGAAGCTGGCACAACCGAGTTGGTGTCTGAACAAGTCAGGTATGACGATGCCTTGTCCCAGCCATCTTCATCGTGCTGATGCTCCCTTTGCAGCCATCATCCACCAGTAACAGCCTACTGCATCCAGAACGCAAAACACGGCATCAAGGTCCCTTTCTCCCTCCCTCCAATATATGCTTGTTTTCCCCACTGAAATTTCTACAGCTCGAAGGCTACAACGGCCAAAAAGCCTCGTTTAGCCGCACAATCCACATCAAACAAATTGGTCACGCTGTCCTTACTATAACACCGCCAGACAACCCCTCCGCCCCCGCCGAAACTTACCTCATCACCCTTCCTAACATCCACATCGAAGGCCTGATCTATGGCAAACCCTTCGTCGAACTCAATGGCTGCACCTTCATCTCCTCCTCGACAGGTTACACCAGCAAGATTGATTATTCTGGCAAAGGCTGGGTCTCTGGCAAGAAAAATAGCTTCACGGCGACCTTGTATCCAACCGGCAAGGAGAAAGACGTCTTATATTCTGTAGAGGGCCAATGGCCGGAATCCTTCACCATTCGCGAAGGCGCTGGAAAGCATGGTACAGTCATCGATAACTACAATTCTCGCAACGCGCCTGTCACTCCTCTCATCGTCCCGCCCCTCGAACAGCAAGATCCATGGGAAGCCAACCGAGCCTGGGATAAAGTGATTAGGGCCATCACCAAAGGCGATATGGATACCACGAATGCCGAAAAGAGTAAGATCGAGAATGCCCAGCGTGAATACAGAAGGAAGGAGCAGAGTGAAGGACGTGAATGGGAAAGAAGATTCTTCAATCGGGCCGAGAAGGCGGAGGACTGGTGGGAAAGTCTAGCAAAGAGCATCGGTGAACGGATCGAGGCGGAGAAGACTGGAGGAGTATGGCGCTTCGACAAAGCAAAGGCGGAAACGGCGAGGAGACCGTTCCATGACGGATTGAGTCCTACGGGGTGACAGGGTGATGTAGGAGGGAAAAGGTTGCAGAGACGACACTCAGGATGTGACACGAGGCCGGCCTGTGGGGTATGAAAGTATGGTTACAACGAAGTTGATGGCGGTTGGTCCAGATTCTTTTAGACCCGGTGTATTAGGTTTCCCGTTATCCATCCCCAGGCTTAGAACACGAATACCTTCCAGAAGCATACATGAAGAGTTTCTTTTTTAGTGGAGTATGAGGTTCGAGAGAATTACTCGGAGTGAATGGTGGTGGAATGCACACTTTCTTGACGGATATGTTGTATAAAGACCAACGCTCGGCCGCTTAATGTATGGTTACATCCATCAGCTCTTCCCACCGACGAACCCATTCCTTGGACATGACGTGCATGAGGTGTTGAAAGAGAGGGGATGATTGAGATGATATGAGATGGGAAGTGAGATTGGATGAGGTGGGTCATGGGATAAAAGTAAGGGGTTGTGAAGATAGATTTTACTCAAGTCAGTGAAAGGTACCTATCGATCCATCACAAAGTCATTGGATAATGCAACTCAAGGATACGAATGGCAGTAAAAACAATGGGGAAAAGGAACCTCATGCATTAAAATAAGAACTAACTACCACTTCCACAACCCACAAAAACCGAAAACAACAACCAATCCAATCCCCCTTTTCCCAATTCCAATTCAGTTCCCCTTCACCTCCCTCAACGCCCTCCCAATCTTCCCTCCTTCCTTCTTCCGATTCCATGGATCGCTCGGCATGACCCACCCCCTGACCGTCTTCGCCACCCTCTTCTCCGCCATCCCCGGCTCCGGGATCCATGCATCCTTCTTCTCCAACACCTTACTCCGCGTCACGTCCCCCGGCGGGCCGATCTCGACTTTCCAGCCTAGCTGGCCCGGTAAGGGGTCGTCTTTGGCGAGCATGTGGAGGTACCAGAGCGCGAGACAGGCGGTTAGGCCTTCGGTGTTCTTGAGCGCGATGGTAGGCGCGAGGGAGAGGGAGCCGAAATAGGGGATATTATCATCCTCATCCTTATCATCATCAACCTCATTATCATCATTCTCGTCCTCTTCTTCTTGTTTTGTAGAAGAAGAAGACGAAGAACCAAGCTTCACGCACACGAGTTCAATCTCCGTAATGATGAACCCATACCGACAGGAATGTTCCCGCATATACCGATGGATATGTGCGAGCCCGGCTAGGTATTCCACCCGGCGTTGACCCATTTCGTGCCGCATGCTCGTGTTCCAGCGATCGAATGTCTTGACGATCCCCACGACGCGACCGCGTCCGTTGCCCGCCAGCGTCTTCTCGAAGTCGTTTTGGTAGTTGGCGAGGAAATGGGGGCCGTCGCGGCCTTTGTCGGCGGCGCGCATGGAGAGGTAGTTTGGGGTGCCGATGGAGGCTTTGAGCGCGGAACTCACTTTCGGGACGAAGAAGGAGGCGTAGATGTCTTGGAGGGCGGATTCTGATGATGGATGGAGGCGTGAGGCAGGGATGTGCGGGTGTTGCATTGTGGCGGCGCGGAAGTTCACGTTCAATAGGCCGCGGAAGCCCGGGATGGAGTGGATCGTGTCGAGGTTGAAGTCGTCCCATGTTTCGAGGTTGCGGATGTCCCACCAGAAGTGTGAGTGCTGGCCGTAGCCGTTCATGATGTTGACGCGTTCGACGAGGTTGACGGCGGGGTTCGGGCTGGTCAAATACTTTTGGAGGGTTGTTTGCGGCTCGTCTTCAGAAACGTAGACAAAGTCGGCAAGGATACTGGCATCGTATGAAGAATAGGTGGAGTAGTTGTTGGGTTGGTAGGTGGTGATGGGAGGTGGAATGAATGTTGAAGCTCCAGGGTTCACGGAATTTGTGTAGTACGCTGGGCGGGTCTTGTAGGTAGGTGTGCCGCTTCGGTATGGAGCACTGCTATATGGACGTGCAGTGGAACCGTTCCATGGCGTCGACGAGGATCTTGCGTGACCACTTGGCTTGCGGCAGTATGAGGAAGAAAGTGTTACGGGCGAGCTGATGGCCGAGGTTGCAGCCCAGGGACTAGCAGTTGACGTTGCGGAGACGGGCGAAACGAGGTTCACACATTCGGGGGGAGATGTGGTGCTGCGTTGCATGCCAGGTCTGGACAGCTGCGTTGTCCGCGTTTGAGGGCATGCCTGGGACGAAGCTCGCCTGTGGGCATTTGGGCGGGCAATTGGTTTGAGGGTTGAGTCTTGGGTGCGAAGCTTTGGCAGAAGAGTTGGGCCATGCTGTCGGATTGGAGAGCGACTGGGGGTTGTGGCGTGGGTGGCAATGGAGTCTGGTGAGGAGTTCTGGGAGCAGACGGTAGAGGTCGAAGTGTGGCGGCTGTGGCGGCCGTCGTTGCGAGTGTAGGGAGCTCCAGTGTAGGGAGGAGTGACGGCGCGGTAGTACTGAGATTGATATGGTTCCAAGGACATGATTGCTGACAATTGGGGTATCTCTGAATGATTTCGACTGGTATCAAACCAACACGCGTACCTGACGCTCTACGTGATGCAGTGGTAGAATGGTAGATGGAGATGCTTGCGCTTGAGATTAAGGGAGACCGGCTCCTCTGTGTTAGTCTAGGATGGACAAGTAGGAAAGAAACAAAAGAGATTCGTTCAATTGGCAAACCAGGCCGTTTCGCTCAGTGAAGTGCTGTGGAAAGAGAAGAGGAGAACGAGTCGACGAAGAAGGGATACTTATCGTTCCTAGAAAGGCTCCTATCCACTACTTGGATGAAACGCGTCTGCATTGTAGTCAAAGTCCGGAGTAAGAAGGAAGTCTGAAACATTCATTCCACCTCCCATCACCACCTACCAAC
>QQTW01002405.1_pt1 | contig 13550 bp, 13 predicted proteins | sample 1904831 | NCBI WGS metagenome assembly QQTW01 (sample SAMN09435610, study PRJNA476489) | Subsurface metagenome, whole genome shotgun sequencing project. | reverse complement strand
CCATCCCAAAGGGCTTTACTAGATAGTCATCTGCTCCCGCATCTAAGCCTGCAACTTTATCTTCCATTCTGTCTTTGGCAGTTAGCATCAACACAGGGAGAGTTTGCTTTTGCGATCGCAGCTTTTTACATAATTCTAATCCTGACAATCCCGGTAGCAACCAGTCAAAGATCGCTAATGTATATTCAGTCCATTGGCTTTCTAAACAATACCAAGCTTCATTGCCGTCCATAACCCAGTCAACGATATACTTTTCCTGGTTTAAGGTGCGCTTGATTGCTGTACCCAAATCTGGCTCATCTTCAACTAGAAGAATTTTCATAAAAGCATATTCACAGTTCCAAGAATGCGATCGCACTTAGAAATGGAAATTAATAATTAGCGTTTGAAGGTAAATCGACCGTTTACTTTTTCACCGTTAATGTCAGAAAGAATTGCTACATTGTATTCGCCAGATGCTTTCTCAGGGAGTAAAGCTGCATAATGTTTACCCTCAACATCGTAAGCAAGAGGAAGTGCCTTTTGCGTACCATCAGGTAACTGAACTTGAGCCGTTACTTTAGCATTAGAAATTACTTGGTGGTTATCTCCTTTTTGGAGGTAAAAATCTAAGTGAGTTCCATTATTTTCTGCCTCAGATACAAACTCTAAATGATAAGCACCTGCTTCTATTACTTGACTTCCTTTAGATTCTTGGGGGTGGTCAGTTTTTGAGGGTAGCAAGGGACTTTGTGTGGCTTTTGCAGAGGAGGAGTTTGGAGTGTTAGTGGAGGTAGACTGTATATTGTTGCTACATGCTCCTAAAAAAATTAATCCTATACTGCCGATAACAATTAAGCTTGCTTTAGTATTCATTTGCTTCTCTTTTTTTGATACTGATTGAATTATTAATGAACAGGGAGATTTTGAGGTGTAACTTCAGCCTGAACTTGCTTTATTTGAGGTATCAAGATTTTCCCAAGTTGAGCGTACAAAGCTGGGAGAACTACTAATGTCAAAGCTGTAGAAGTAAATAATCCTCCCAACACAACAACAGCTAAAGGTTGGAGAATTTCTTTGCCTGCACCACTTCCAACTACTAAAGGTGCTAAACCCAAAGCTGAGGTAAAAGCTGTCATCAAAATAGCATTTAGGCGCTCCATTGAACCTTGAATTATTGCTTCCTTAAAAAGCATTCCTTCGGCAAATTTGGCATTGTAATTATCAACTAATAGCAAGCCGTTTCGAGTTGCTACACCGAATAAAGTAATAAACCCAACTAGCGAGGCGACAGAAATCACACCATCTGTTAAAGCGACAGAAATTACACCTCCTACTAACGCCAAAGGTAAGTTAATCATGATCATCAAAGTTGAAGGAATAGATTTTACTGTTAGGTACATTAAGGCAGTAATTAGAACAAAGGCGATCGCACTAAAAACTAATATATTTTGTGTAGCTCGCTGTTCTGATTCAAATTGCCCGCCGTACTGAATAAAATAACCTGCAGGTAACTGTACTTGTTGCTTTATTTTTGAGCTAATTTCATCAACTATCGAGCGCAAATCTCGCCCGTTAGCATTGGCGGAGACGACAATTAGTCGCGATACATTTTCCCGGTTAATTGTATTTGGTCCTGTACCGTAGTTTATTTTGGCAACTTGAGCTAGAGGAATTCTTTGATTAGTTGGGGTGTTAATTAACAAATTACCAATTGTTTCTAAATTGCCGCGATTACTTTCCTTCAACCACACTATTAAATCGAAGGTTTGTTGCTGTTCTAGTACCGTTGAAACTACTCGCCCATTAAGAGCCGTTTCGATAGTTTCTGCTAGTTCTTTTACCGTTAAACCATAACGAGCCGCCGCCGCTCGGTCAAACTGAATTTGCATTTGTCTAATTGGTACTTGAGGCTCAAGTTGCAAATCTACAACCCCGGTAACGGTCTTCATGACTTCCTCAACTTAGCTACCAATAGTACGGAGTTGCTCTAAATCAGCACCATAAATTTTAACGGCAATCGCACTTCTAACTCCTGACAACACTTCATCTAAGCGGTGAGAAATAAATCCGCCTATATTGGCTGCAACTCCAGGCAATTTAGCAAATTCTGCTCTTAGTTTTTCGATACTTGCTTCCCGATTTTGATGCCTAATTCGCTCAATTCAACATCTAATTCGCCAAAATTGACACCGCCAACATCGCTATCTCCCGGTGCGCGTCCAGAACGCAAAGCGATTTGCTCAAAAGAGAGATCGTCTTGAATCGCAAAACCAGCGCGGTTAGTAGCTTCTAGAGACACACCAGGATACAAGTTTACAGAATTAATCAGTGACTTTTCTTGAAATGGCGGTAAAAATACTCGCCCCAGTGACGGAACAATAGCGATCGCACTTACCAAGCTTGCTACAGCAATTACCAAAATTACCTGAGAATTACGCATCGAAAAATTCAAAAGGGGACGATAAAGCCGTTTAAAAAATCTCGCTACAAGTGGTTCTCTTTCCAGCAAGCGACTGGAGGGAAGTAAAATTGCACACAAAGCCGGAGTAACGGTAAGCGCGGTCAAACTAGAAGCTAAAACGGCGACTAAATAAGCAATTCCCATTGGTGTAAAAATTCGCCCCTCTACACCCGCTAAAGCAAAAATTGGCGAAAAAACAACCACAGTAATTAACGTTGCGCCAAATAAAGAGTCTCGTACTTCCTGACAGCCAGCAAAAACAACTTGTAAAGGCGATCGCGGTTGGGATGAAAACTTATTTTCCCGCAAAGAACGATGGACATTTTCAGCGTCTACAATCGCATCGTCAACGGCGGAACCAATGGCTACCGCAAGTCCCCCTAAAGTCATTGTATTGAGTCCTTGTCCCAGCCAGTTTAGCGCCAGTAATCCCAATAACAACGATAAAGGCAGGGCGGTGAGACTTACAACCAAAGTGCGCCAATCCATCAAAAATGGGATGAGAATCAAAGCAACAATAATGCTACCTTCAATTAGCGCTGCTCTGACGTTAGCGATAGAGGCTTCAATAAAGTCTTCCTGGCGGAAAGTAACAGTAATTTTAATGTTTTTGGGTAAACCTAACTTGACTTCGGCGGTCGCATCTTCAACGGCGCGAGTTACTGTAGGCGTGTCTGCAAGCGGCTGTTTATTGACAATGAGAATAATTGCTTTTTGACCGTTTAGACTCGCATCACCACGTTTGAGCCCCGCACCAATTTGCACATCCGCCACATCTGCTAATGTAATTGGGATGCCGTTACGAGCAGTAATTACCGATTGTTTTAAGTCTTCAATAGAAGCAATCCGTCCCACACCCCGTATTAATAATTCCGTGTCGGAATTGGTTAAATAGCCACCAGGAGCATTAATATTTGCTGCTCGTGCAGCTTCTGTCACTTCTTGCCAAGAAATATCAAAGGCTGTTAGTTTTGCTGGATCGATTAATACTTGATACTGGCGGACATCTCCACCAAATACGACTACTTGACTTACTCCTGGTACAGCCAAGAGGCGATTTGTTACTTGCCAATCTACGATTCTGCGCACTTCCATCAAATTTGTTGGCGTATCTCCATCCACCGTAAAAGCGTATTTAATAATCGTGCCAATCGGAGAACTAATCGGGGAAATCTGCGGCGGTTCTACTCCTTGGGGTAACTTATTTGTAGCTAGTTGCAATCGCTTCGTTACCAATTGTCTAGCTTGATAAACCTCTGTTCCCCAGTCAAAAATAACTTTGACTACAGAAATACTCACGGCGGAAGAAGATCGCACCGTTGTTACCCCAGGAGTACCATTAATCGCACTCTCTATGGGTACAGTTACAAGAGATTCAACTTCTTCGGGTGCAAGTCCCGGCGCTTCGGTTTGAATTTCGACTTGGGGAGGTGCAAAGCTCGGAAAAACATCTACAGGCATTTGCGAAGCGACGCGCACGATCCAAACGGTGACTATAGCCGCAGCCATAATCACTAACCAGCGTCGGGCAATTGACCACTTGATGATGGTACTGAGCATTTTTACTTCTGATTTTTGGTTGATTCACGAGCCTCTGTAACGCGATGGTTATCCTTCCATACTGGCGATTCATCAGCAGAAATTTCTACAACTGGCATTAATTGGGGAGAGGTGCAACGACCTACCCAAAAAGCCGTAGATGCGATCGCACCACCAATGGGAATAACTACCCACCAAGGTAGTGCGGCCTCTTTCTTAACAATAGTTTCGGTATGAGCGGCAGAAGGCTTACTGCGTAAAGATTGGGAGTAAAGTTGAATACCCCCTTGGGTAACAATGCGATCGCCATCAAACAAACCGCTTTTAATTTCAACCATATTTCCAGAAGTTTGCCCTAACTTAACTTCAGCGCTTTGGTAAGCATTGCCATTTTGGACGTAGACAAGTTGTTTGCCCTTAGCTTCAACTACAGCAGCGCGAGGAATCGCCAAAATAGCTGTGGGCGTTTGCTGGGTTAAAACTTCTAATTGGGCAAACATTCCCGGTTTTAGCTGACGATCTAAGTTATCTAATTGGGCTTGGACGGGAATAATTCGTGTTTCACCTTCTACAACTGAGCCAATGCGGATAATTTTTCCGTTAAAAGTGCGATCGCGTAAACTATCAACTTTCACGCTTACTTTTTGACCTATAGCAATTAGGTTTAAATCTTTTTCATAAATGTTCGCTGTCGCAAAAACCTGACTGTCATTAACAATTGTCATGAGCTTGCCTCCCGCCTCCTCAAACGACTGACCAAGGCTAACTTCGCGGTCAGCTACGATGCCAGAAATAGCCGCAGATACTACAACTAATCCTTTCTCATTGGCACGGCTTCCTAGTTGCGACAACCGCGTTTGGTAAGCCGCATTACTAAGGCGGATGCGAGACTTAGCCACTTCTACCGACGATTGGGCGCGTTTGAGTTGGGCTTCGGCTGCTAATACTTCCTGGCGGCTAGAAGCTTTTGTAAGTTGCGCTTTACCTTCGGCTAGATGAGCTTGGGATTCAAGCATTTCTCGGCGGGGGAGCGCTCCTGCTGCCACTAAATCGCGATCGTATTGTTCTTGAGCTACTTTAAGTTCGGTGCGAGTTTGTTCTACATCGGCGGCGGCAATTTGACGCTGGCGTTGGAGATTTTGCTGTGCTAAGTTTAAATCCGCCTGTGCTTGCTGTAAATCAGCTTTGGCTTGCGCTTGTTTTTCCTGAGATTGTACTCGCAATTCTACTAATTCAGGACTGGATAAAACAGCAACGGGTTGACCTATTTTGACGGCTGCGCCAGGTTCTACCAGCAACTCAACTACTGTCCCCGGAATTGGTGCAGTGACTTCTACTTTTTTACTAGGTAGAGTTTCAATTTGCCCAGTGGTTTTAATTCCCACCGTCAGAATAGCTCGATTAACAGGCTCTACTTTAATTCCTAAGTGTTTAGCGGTTTGTGTATCAACTTGAATAGACTCCACAGCTTGCGTTGTTTCGTCTCCTCCTTGAAATTCATTTCCATGACCGCCGTGAGCCAAAACCGCCGTTGAATTACTCAGTAGTATAAGGCTAATTACTACTCCAGAAATTCCGTACGGCGCAAGAACCCGCGAAAAATTAGAGCCAATTGTCATAAGCAAGCTCCTTGTTAGGTGCTAAAACTGCACTAATAGCTCAGCTTTTCATAGGAAAATGAAATCAGCATGAAATTACGGTTTGGCACAATACAAAGTTCTTGCTCTCAGATGCCTATTTTTGAAGTGCCTTACTACCAAGATACTCGCTTGTAATTTCGTATAATACATTTCTATTGCAAATGTTTTATTTTTTAGCATCAGAGCAGATTAGAACGAAAATGGCAAATAAAACTTTGAACCCTTTGGCGCTAGTTAATTCTACCTAATTAGGAAAACCCGAAAATGTCGTTACTAACAATAACTAGAAATACTGTTTTCAGAAAGTCTAATCAGGATTTAAGTAAGTTAACTGATGAAGATAAATTTGTTGTCAACAGGGGAGATAAATTTAATATTCAGTATGCTTTTAAAGTTGGAGATAATTGTCTTGTAAAGTTAGAGCAAAAGATTGGTAATTTAGGCATAGGCTATTTTTCACAGAAAGACATTGATGTTGAGATTGCTGAGGTACGGGGTATCTGGCTAACAAATATTGATAGTGATATATTGCATTCTCGCGCCAATATTGAAGTGGGCTTGCAGCGTCTCAAAGACTTAGATTTTAATACTATTTATCCTGTAGTTTGGCAACGAGGGTTTACACTTTATCCAAGCAAATTTGCCCAAGATTTCACAGGCTTCTCTGTAATGGAAAATCCTGATTTTTTCCAAGGTAGAGATGTGTTAGCAGAAATTATAGAAGGAGCAAAACCTCTAAACTTGCGGGTTATTCCTTGGTTTGAATATGGCTTAATGGCTCCTCCAAACTCTCCATTAGCTCAAAAACACCAAGATTTATTAACCCTAGATATTAGGCAAAATACAATTCGGCTTAAAAGCCATGATAAAAATAAGCCTGATATTCAAGTATGGTTAAATCCCTGTCAACCGATAGTGCAAAAATTTATGGTTGACTTAATTGCAGATGTTGCGCAAAGATATGAAGTTGATGGTGTTCAATTAGACGATCATTTTGGGTTTCCCATAGAAATGGGCTACGATTTATTTACCCAAAACCTCTATAAAACTGAGCAAAAAGTGAATATTGTTCCACTTAACCATCAAGACCCAAAGTGGATAGATTGGGCGACTAAAAAAACTACAGAATTATTAGAGAAAATATCTCATGCTGTTAAAAGCAAGCGCTCAGATTGCTCGATTTCTATTTCTCCCAATCCTTTAGCCTTTTCTAAGAAATATTATTCAGCAAGTTGGGAATCTTGGGTAGAAAAAGGTTTAGCAGAAGAAATAGTTTTACAAGTTTATCGAGATAATCTACCGGGTTTTATAGCGGAAATAAGTAAGCGCGAAGTTGCTGAAGCTAAAAAATATATTCCTGTTAGCATCGGTATTCTAAGCGGACTTAAAAATAAACCAGTTCCGCTTAATTCAATTAAAGAACAAATTCAGCAGACTCGCGCAGCCAAATTCGCTGGGGTGTCTTTCTTCTTTTACGAAACTTTATTTAATGAAATGGTACTACGCAGCAATCAATTACAGGTAACTGCAAGAGATTGGTTGCTAGTTCAAGATTTATTCACATAGCATCCCCCAAAGCTAGAAAAATTGTAGTGAATCTGTTAACATCTTTGTCTAAAGAGTGATCGCATTTAGCTGAAACATCGACTTGCATATCAACAAAGATAACGCGATTAGAACCAAAATGATCAGCTTTTATAGCTTTTTAGCTTCTGTCATCTCTATAAAGACATATTTTTTTCTCATACAAGAGAGCGATTGTCAAAATATATATCCTATTGTTAAGTAATTAGTAACTCTTGTATCGACTTGTGTTGTTCTTTGGTTATTTTGTGGTTCCGTTGGGTATATTCTTAAAAGATAAAGAAATTATTAAGAAGAGGTTTCTATGACTCCAGCAATTTTACGTCAGCTGTGGTCGGTAGTCGAAACTACACAGGCGCATACTCTATTGAAACTCGATGATGCCAGCCTCGTACAGTGGTTGACTAAGCAAACTACAACCCAAACAACGTTAGATGGCAGCGAGACTGATGTCCTCAGCAATTATATTCAGTCGCGTTTAAGCCTAATTCGGGACTTAGCCCAAGATCGTTAAGTAGCAGCCAAGCAACTAAATTAGTATATTTATCCCCTAACCATCAAAGTTTAGGCAACGGTGCTAAAGGCGGAAAACTTTGCATTGAACGAGCGGTAGTTGCTGCCAGAGCTTGGGCTACGAAAGTATAGCCCAGATAAGCTGGAACAACTATAGCAATCAAAAGCGCGATCGCACTGAGCCACTTACTAGGTTGCCAAGCAGAACCATAAGCGCAGCGATAAGGATCGTAGCTAAGAAACTCTGATTTAACAATTTCTCTAAGCGCAATAGGTCGCTTGAAGCGCACGCGGTGATCGTCTAATTTTTCGAGCAAAATCCAGCCAGCTTCTCTCTCTTCCGCACACAAAAGTTGGAAAACCTCTGGATCGTGAAATACATTGCGTTTGGCACGAACAATTTTAAACTCCCATCCTACCAGACGCGGATCTTTAGATTCTTCCTCTATGCCAAAGCCGTTATTGTGATGCTCGGACGTGCTGTTATGTTCGTAGGCTTCATAAGGCGTTAACATTTCTTCTTCCTCTAAGTTTTGTTCTAGGGTCATAGGATTAATTGCCAGAATCTTCTACGGATAATTACGACACTCTTAAATGCTGCACTACTGATAAACAGGCTACAAAATAACATTTATAGGCTAAAAATTGACTAATTTACGCGGTTATTTGCCTTAATAGGTAAATAACCCTCGATCAAGCAATCTGATCCTACCGTGCGCCAGTGGGAGCGCTCTAGAGGTAGAGCCTGGGTCATGTTTGTTAAGTTCAATTCACCTACTGGGGAGAAATCTTTACTTCCACCAATAATTTTTGGAGCAATAAACGCAAGGACTTTTTGCACTGCACCACAAGAAATCGCACTTGCGGCTAAAGTACCTCCACATTCCCACAATACGGACATTATGCCCAAAGAATATAAATACGTCATAGCCTCCTTTGGGGTCAGAGGGCTTAATTCTACTACCTTTACTCCCTTTGCTAATAGCAGTTGTTGAAAATCTCTGTTTACACCTACTTCCGTTAATACCAACGTTGGCGCGATCGCCATTTCTTGCCATAAGTAAGCGTCTGCGGGTAAGTCTAGGGTGCGGCTCATAACTACCCGTAAGGGATTTGGAGCATCCTTCAGCCTACTTGTTAACTTAGGATTATCTAGCCTTAAAGTATTGCCGCCAATAATTACCGCATCACAAGCCGCCCGCAACTTATGCACCTCATTTCGGGCAGTTTCTCCTGTAATCCAGGCACTATGACCGCTACTGGTGGCGATTTTGCCATCTAGAGTCATTGCGTACTTCAAAATGCCGAAAGGTTGCTGGTAGAGAATGCGATGAATAAAAGCTTCGTTTAGCTGACGGCAATCTGCTTCTTCTACTCCTACTACTACCTCTATTCCTGCCGAGCGCAATCTGGCAATTCCTCCCCCAGATACACGCGGATCGGGGTCTACCATCCCCACTACGACTTTGGCTACCTTGGCAGCCACTACAGCCTCGCTACAAGGAGGAGTGCGCCCGTAGTGATTGCAAGGCTCTAAATTAACGTAAATTGTCGCCCCAGTCGCCCGGTTTCCGGCGGCTTGGAGTGCAAAAACTTCGGCATGAGGTTGACCAGCGCCGGGATGAAACCCTTCACCAATAACTTCGCCATCAAGCACTACTACCGAACCAACTAACGGGTTAGGAGCTGTGCGTCCGAGGGCGTTACGAGCTAGAGACAAACACCGTTGCATCATCTCTTTGTCAAAGGCAGTAACTACCGTTGTGGGCTGCGGATTGTTTGTAGCATCTGATTGGTTCACGTAATAGATTATTTTTAATTCTGGGCAATATTATACGGGGGATGCGGAGATATGTAACTAAGTATTAGTATTTCAAGGGCGACTTCTGCCACCAACGATTGAGAGGATAATACACTACAGGCGCCCATAAACTGCTAACGATCGCACTCGATAGAGCCGTTTGCTGATGATAAGTCCATTGGTTGCCAAGAGTTAGTAAAAATTGCTCTGCGGCAAGGGTAATATCTTTGGTAGGTTCGGGAATAGCAAATTGCAGCGCCATAATTGTTTCTGCAAGTATAGTCATGCCAAAAACAATTAAAGCAATAGAAATAAAATCTTCTTGCAAGTAGCGCGTTTTGTGCAAACGTGCCGTCAAAATGCCTACAATTACCAAGCTCAAAGCATGAGTAGGAACAGGGTTCGTCATGCCATCAAGCAGCCAGCCTAAAATTACCCCCGCCAGAAAACCTGCTACCATAGTGCGCTTAACGCTCCAACAGACTACCCAAATCAACAGCCAGTTGGGAGCAACCCCTAATAATTCCACTCCTGGTAAACGCAGAGGCAACATTAATAGACACGCCAACAGCGAACCAACTAAAACTATCCAATTCAACAGATGGATTGCACCTTTGGGCAAAAAATCACCTCAGCATCATTATTTATTTTCTTGAACGCCGACATTGGCATAAACAAACACCCACTCTAAATAATTTAGCGGTGATGTGAGAGCGATCGCGGCTTCCGGGGCAGGGCTTTTAGTTAAATCGATTTTTTCTACTCTCCCCACAGGTATACCTGCCGGGAATATTTGACTATAAGGCGAAGTTGCCACAAAATCCCCAGGACGAACATCGGGGACTTTATCAAAAAATTGCATTACCGCCTGCGTTGAAGACTGCCCTTTGAGCAAGCCCGTGTAACGGCTGCGACTAATAGTTACTCCCACTTGACTTGAAATATCACTAACTAATAGTACGCGGCTAGTGTTTGGAGTAACGCCAATTACTCTACCTACCAAACCGCCGGGAGCCGTAACTACAAAATTTATACCGATGCCCTCTTTGCTACCGCGCCCAAGAGTGACTTGTTGCCACCAAAGATCGGCGCTGCGTCCGATTACGGGAGCAACAATCATTTGACGATTTTTTTGCGCGGCTCGATAGTCTAGTAAATCTTTTAGCTGTTGATTTTGGCGCTCTTGTTCTACTAACCGTCCTTGCAGTTCAATTGTCCGAGCATCATTCAACCGCTCTATTTGAATTGGATCTTGAAATGGGCGAGCGATCGCACCAGTTAGTTCGCTAATTGCCGCTCCTTGAGTTTGGCGAATTATCCACGCACAAGCCAACGCCAAACAAGTCCCAATTAGTTGCCACCGATTTTTATCCCACCATCGCCGGATTGCATACATAGCTACTGATGTTGAGAACGCCCGCTAAATACTCGTTCCATTTGATTAAAATTCTCTAATACTTTGCCTGTACCCAAAACTACACAGTTTAGAGGTTCGTCTGCTATGTGGGTAATTATCCCTGTTTCATGACTAATTAAAGTATTGATGCCGCGTAGTAAAGCGCCACCACCTGCCAGCATAATCCCGCGATCGACAATATCGGCAGCGAGTTCTGGTGGCGTTCGTTCCAACGTGCGCTTGACTGCCTCAATAATTACCAGTAGTGGATCGGACATACTCTCCCTGATTTCTGGTCCCTTAATTGTGACTGTCCTTGGCAATCCAGAAAGTAAGTGCAATCCTCTTACTTCCATTACCGCTTCATCATCATCGCGGGTAGGATAAGCCGAACCGATGCGAATTTTGACTTCTTCTGCCGTGCGTTCGCCGATCACCATATTATGAATCTTTTTCATGTACTGAATAATTGCCTCATTTAGCTCATCTCCAGCCACCCGCACCGATTCGCTTTCCACAGTTCCGTTATAACTAAGCACGGCAATTTCTGTCGTCCCGCCGCCGATATCTACAATCATATTGCCGATGGGTTCGGTTACAGGTAATCCTGCCCCAATTGCTGCTGCCAAAGGCTCATCAACTACATGAACTTCTCTTGCCCCCGCCCGCAGGGCTGCATTCATCAGGGCTTGTTGTTCTACGCCAGTAACGCCGCTAGGAATGCCAACTACAATTCGCGGGTTAACTGTTCTGCCGCCGTTGGCGCGTTGAATAAAGTGCTTGAGCATTAATTCGGCAGTATCAAAGTCAGCAATCACGCCATTTCGCAACGGGCGACTAACAACGACGCTACCGGGAGTTCTGCCTAGCATTTTTTTGGCATCTTCTCCTACAGCTAGAGTTTGTTTATCCTTGGAGTCGATAGCGATTACGGAAGGTTCTTGCAATACGATGCCTTTACCGGATACAAAAACGAGGGTGTTGGCAGTACCGAGATCGATACCCATGTCCCTAGATAAGGAAGACTGATTAAAAAAACCAAAAAGACCCACGTGTCTCGCTACCCCAAAGTTTAGTAAGTTCTATGTAGAACAAAAAATAGTGACCGTGCTGGATACTATTACTTCTTGTGCTTTGAGTCAAGTAGTAAAATTAAAGAGTTTTTATTAAAACGATAAAATATTGTGTATTTTTAAATTGCTGGAAATTGGATTTGCAATTTTTGGCTATTAGAGGCACGATTGTGGAGTACACCTGTACTGTAAGTAAAACGATATGAGTCTTAACGTTGTGCATCTGGTAGGGCGTGTGGGTAAAGATCCAGATGTTAAATATTTAACCAGTGGGAAAGTAGTATGTAAATTGACTCTGGCAGTCAATCGCCAATCTCGCAATAGCGATGAACCAGACTGGTTTACATTAGAAATGTGGGATAAAACCGCCCAAGTTGCGGCGGATTTTGTGCGTAAAGGCAAGCAAATTGGGGTGAAGGGTTCCTTAAAGTTTGACACTTGGAGCGATCGCACAACAGGGACAAATCGTTCTTCCCCAGTTATTCTCGTCGAAAGGCTAGAACTATTAGGTTCTAAGCGCGAAGATGAGGCTAATTCTTTTGGCGGCGGTAGCACAATGTAAAGAAAAGGCAGAAAATTAATTTTTTCTGCCTTGGATGCTAATAACTAATTTGTAAAGTAACCGATGCTTCTACCTTTTGTTCGCCACCGATAACAGGGGTACTAGCCTTAGCATCGGCAAGGCGATTAGCAGTTTCGTACTGCACTAGGGGTTGAGGTGGAGGCGGAGCAGTATTATTAATTTGAATGCTGACAATCTCTTTTGCGGTAAAATTCAGCGCGCCTAAAACCGAACTAGCTTGCTGTTGGGCGTTTTGCGTTGCTTTTTTTAAGGCTTCTTGTTCGGCAGCCAAAATTGCACTATCGGTGGCTATAAACCTAATTCCTTCTATTCTGGTCGCTCCTACTCGGACGGATTCATCTAATAAATTGCCAATACTCTGTGTGGGAATCCGAAAACTGACAGTATTAGTAGCTGTATAGCCTGTCAATTTTTGCGTGTTGTTGTTATAGCTGTAAACGGGATTAAGACTAATACCTGTAGTTTCAAGCTTTTCAACTTGTTGCCGAGCTTTGAGCAAAGCGACTACCGCATTAGAGCGTTTAGCTGCTTCCTGTTGAGCCTCAGTAGCAGTTTTTCCTTGAACTTCTACACCCAAACGTACTTCAGACAAAGTGGTGGGAATAGTTTCTACGCCGCGACCGCTAACAGCGACAAGTCAAATCCAGCAATTGCTTCTATTACCATTAGCTATCAAAAAATCATCTTTTTCACTGTACAAGAAGATTGCAAGTAAGCCGTGGTCTGAAAATTAATTGCTGCGGTGGGATTTATAAAATGAGATCGCATTGCAAGGAAGCAAGATTTGGGATGATTAAGAATATTTTGCACAACACAATCCATGAAACTTTCGTTGATAAATAACTTGTCTGGGCAGAAACTAGGCAGTAGAAAAGATTTACGCCAGTATTTTGTCGTCATATTTTTAGCTTTTGGGTTACTAGGCGTAACCACCCTGAGCGCTTTAGCTCAAGACCGAGGACAGGTACAAAATATATT
>QQTW01002404.1_pt1 | contig 13552 bp, 12 predicted proteins | sample 1904831 | NCBI WGS metagenome assembly QQTW01 (sample SAMN09435610, study PRJNA476489) | Subsurface metagenome, whole genome shotgun sequencing project. | reverse complement strand
TATGTCTCCTTTTTCAACACCAAGAAGCTTGTCCCTTACGGATCATGTTCATCGCACCATCCAGGGCGATCGCTTCACGACCAGCAGCAACAAAAGCCTCAACAGCCTGAGTTGGATCAGCCAGCACATCAGCGTAGCGAATTTGGGCAATACGAACTGAAGCCAGCCGAGCTTCCAATCCATAGCTACGAGCCAGATCGGCAATATTGATTGCATGATGGGAACCTAAGGTAATGATTGAGTAGCGTCCTCCCAACAGATGGGCGGTCAACATTGCCGCCTCAGCAATGCCGACTACAGGAATATTCAATTCATGGCGAGCAGCGCGTAATCCTGGATCGCCAAAGCAGGCAATGATACCAGCGTCATGTCCTGGTGCTTTTTTCTTCAAAGTAGCAACGGTGTGAACGGCAGCTTCAGCAAATTCTAGATGGGTACGAATCACGGCTGCCCCTGCTGCGGTGACTCCAGTAATTTGAGTTCCTGGTGCAGCGACTGCCTGAGCAGTTGTCACCAGACGGTCTGTCACGGCAGTAGTGGAATTGCTGTTAACAAGAAGCAGGTTCATCAGTGCCTGAACGGTGTGCGCTATCATTTCTCACTTCTCCGACTCTAACATATGAGCCATATTCAAAATGTGACTCCATGCAAGCATCAGGCACTCCTTTGATTTCATCAACTACTTCGTAAACACTTTCATTGCGTTCGTCACCCATTGACAATGAAAGTTCAGCTCCTTCCTGAATATGAATATTGAGTATCAGTGTATAAGGCGACACGTGTATCGTTGGTTCATTTAGGATTGGGTGGTGTGCGTCCATAGCCCAAGAAGTCACGATGGCTGCCAATAGTCATGTTCTTAATATTCCTGGAAAGAAATTGTCTGGTTTATTGATTGTCTGGTGTCAAGATAGTCGGATTTACTGGGTTTTTCTGACAACGGTCATAAATGCGTCTGTAATAGGGTAAAAGGGCGTGAACAGCTTTTTCGCAAGCGAAAAGAGATGGCAGAATTTCCTTGTGGGTTGAGGCGATCTCGCCCAATAATGCCTCTTCATCTACTTGAGTCAGTCGCCCCTCTCGCATCACCTCTACACCATTGACAATAACCCAGTCAATTGATGAACCAGTTTCGGCATAGACAAGTTGCCGCAGTGGGTTATTCAACGGGACAAAGGGTAAACCTGATAGCCGATAGCCAACGATGTCGGCGTAGTAACCCGGCGAAATCCGCCCTAGTTTACCCTCATAGCCAAACGCCTGAGCACCGCCTTCTGTAGCGAGGGCAAATGCTTCTTCAGCACAAAGCCATTGCTCTGGTGGCTCTAGTGGTGATTTGTTGAGTAACGCAGCTGCTTGAACTACAGAAAGCATATTGACGCTATCCCTGGAACCACAACCATCACTGGCAAGTGCTACGTTGACGTCTGCTTTGAGAAACTCACGTACAGCCATACGTCCGCTACCTAACTTGAGATTGGATAAGGGGTTGTAGACGGCACTAGCACCTGATTTGGCAAGCAGTTCAACGTCTTTTGGAGTCAGCCAGACACAGTGTTGTAATGCCAGACGAGGACAGAGGATTTCCAGCTTGGATAACTGCTCAACCATCGAGCAACCATAAAACTCCTGACCCGTTACAGCCTGAAGCCGGGTTTCCAACAAATGCATGATCATGGGCAGGTTGTATCGATCAGCGATCGCCCGACACTCGATCAAGAAAGCATCACTGCATCGTTGCGGTGCTGATGGTGCAACCACAAAACCGACTCTTCCACGGTGAGGATGACGGGTACAAGCTAACTCAGAGGCTAATTCCAACATCCGCTCGCTGTCTGGTGGCGGTTGAGAGTCTAGGAGCGATCGCACCGACTGGGGCATTTCCTGATCAAAAAATGGCAGAGCGCGGTGGAATGGTAGGTCAAACAAGCTGATACTGACTAATGCACGCAACCCGATGTCTTCATAAGCACGAAACACAGCCTCGATGCATTCCATCGATAGGACTGGCGCGTGGTTGACATCATCAACTACAAACGTTGTACCAGTACGTAAGGCTTCGAGCGCGCCTACCATTGTCCGTAAGTATACCTGAGATGGAGTCAGTGGTATTGGTGCGAGTGGTGGGCGCACAAAGTGCATCCATAACTCAAGCGGTAGGTTGTCAAAGCGCCCCTTATGCAAGTGTTCATGAGAGTGAAAATGACCATTAATTAAGCCTGGAGCTAAGAGTAGATTTGATGCATCAATAACACGAGTCTCAGGTGAGGCATTAAGATTTTGACCAACAGCAACAATTTTTTTGCCCTCAACCATAATATCTGTGTCTACTGCTGGCGGGTGTTCTGCTGCTGTAATAACTAACCCATTTTTAATTAATAATTTCATTTGAACATACGTTCTGGTTAGAGTTATATTGCAAAAACTGGCTGCGTTGCAAAAAATTGCTAAGTAGATAAAAACCCTGTTGTAAGTCGGTTTAGGCAGCGGCTCAAAAAGTTCAGCTATGAATTTGACCCTATGGGAGGAGCAAACATCAGCAGCCTCATCCTACCTTGTCACCTTTCACTCAGATTGCAACACAACCTCCATAAAGAATTTATCTCAAAACCGCTGCTTGATGTCACTGCTTTCTCCAGGGCGAACGCATCTAAATTCTGTATGCCTTACGCAATAAGAGTTTTACAAATTCGTAAGCATAAATACTAAATGACTGAAACCCTCTCCTAGCGGGCATTTCAAAAATAAGATGCGTTTGCCCTGCTGCTTTCTCAAGTTGACAATACCCCTGACGACACCCGCGAGTTTCTGGAAAAATGTTTCTTAAGATACAATTAGCTGTAAAAGAAACGTATATTATTCATTTAATCAAACGGTTTAGCTTGGCGTGGCTTAAGCTTTCACGATAGGCGTATTCCAGACGCTAGCGCAGAATCCCAAATTATTTTTAAAGTCATCCGGGATTGATAGCTATGTCGTCATCACTGATTCATGGTAAGTACTTTATTGTCGGTTCCGTACCAGCAAACGCCTTGCAATGTGACCTCGGGCAAAAAATGACGCTGTTTGAATGGGTGGCGTGGAGGTTATGAACGGGGATGTGCAGCTGGTCAGAAGATAACACCAAGAATATCTTTTGTTCTAAGCGATCGCAGCTAGGGCAAATATAAACACAACCTTGTTTTCCCGTCTAGACTAATTAGTACAAAATTTTATCCAAGCAAGATAAGAACATATCAAAAAGGGAGCTGCAATTATGTCTAGCCGAATGCACAATCTACAACGTGTAGTTACTCAGGTAAGCCGTCGCCGATTTGTGAGTTTAGGTGTGGCATCAGCGTTGTCACCAATCTTTTTTTCCATGCTCAACGCATGCAGCCAAGGTAGTCAGAATCAGGCAAGTGGTACTAATACTAATCGAGCCATAAAGTTTTCCCATGGCACTGGTTTGTGCAACATGCCACTCTTTTACTCAGCAGAAAAAGGGCTTTTTCAGAAGTACGGCATTCAAGGTTCTGCTGCGTTGACTCCGCTTGCAGCAGATATTGCGGCTCAGTTGGCAGCGGGTCAGGTTGAGATGGCAGTTATCCCATTTACGAATGCGATCGCCGCCTACACTCGGGGTGCTTCTTTACAGGTTGTGGCAGGAAGCGGTATCGAAGGTTTGATTGTTGTTGCCAAACCAGAAATCAAAAGCTTCGAGCAGTTGAAAGGTAAAAAGGTCGGCACTTTTCAGGCTGACACTTTAGATATCGTCGTGCATGATTATCTCAAGCAAAAGGGGCTCACTTATAAAGATATTGAAATGATCTACTTCGGAGATTCAACCGAACTCCTAAATGCCTATCTGGCTGGGCAGGTAGACGCTATCAGTCACATCGAGCCCTATGCAACCAAGGCAAAGACCGAAACCAAAGGTAATGTCCTTGGAGACGGCACTGACATTTATGGAAAAGGCTATCCGGATTGTGTCCTTGCTGCACGTAAGGAGCTGATTGAGAAGGAGCCAGAGGTTGTCAAGAATGTGATTAAAACATTCTTTGAGGCTGAGTATGAAATTGAGAACAATTTTGAGCAAGCGGCTAAGATAACTGTCGGTAAGTATTACAAAACTGATCTAGGAAGTGTTCTGGCTGCGGCCCAAGCGCAGCCACCTGGAGTTGACATTCGTAACCACCGTAACTTTATGTATGACCGCGCCAAGAGCATGAGGGAGCTAAATTACATCAACAATGATCCTGACGATGATTTTGTAAACTTCACGCTGCTTGAAGAAGTAATCAAGGAAAGTCCTGATCTTTGGAACAGAGTAAAGGTTAAAGCGCAAGTATAAAAGCTTTGTATAATTTCAGTTGAACGGCAAATTAGTTCATCTTTGGAACTGAAAATATTTTACTAAAAAGCTTAAGATATGTCAAATCCAAACCAGCAGTCTGTGACAAAAGACCATTTAAAATCAGTAGACCAGTCTGCAGTAGAAAGCAAGGAGAAACGGCAGCGGAAATCAGCAGTAAGCTGGCTAGAAAGATTTACTGCAAATGCCATATGGTGGATAGTCTCAATCGGACTTTTTGTTGGTATATGGGAACTTTTAGCTGCTCTTCGTGTGATTAACACGCTACTTTTACCACCACCACACGAATTCGTTGCCGAAATTCTAAATCAGGAGCAATTTCTGGCTCCTCAAGTTGGTGCCGAGCGAACTGGAGCGAACTTCGTAGCATTGACTGCAATTGTTGCAACTTTGCGGCGAGTTCTTGCTGGACTTACTTTAGGCTTTTTTGCTGCATTGAGCTTTGGGGGTCTGGCTTCGTATTTCAAAGTGTTCGGCAAGTTGACGCTTCCGGTTGTCACACTGCTTGCACCAATTGCGCCTGTTGCCTGGATACCCTTGGCAATACTTACCTTTGGTATTGGGGACGGAGCAGCCATTTTTGTCGTTTTTATTGGAATTTTCTTCATTTTGTCACTGGCAACCGTTAACAGTATTAATGATGTCGATCAGGTCTACATTAATACCGCCCGAGTTTTAGGAGCGAGTCGCCACCAAGTTATGCGCCATATTATCCTGCCAGCAATTATTCCTAATCTTTTTGTAATCCTACGAATGAACTTGTTCGGAGCCTGGATGGCAGTTTTAGCAGCAGAAATGGTAGGAGTTAATACCGGGTTGGGTGCGATTGTGATGGTTGGACGCCAAATGTTCAACCCGAAGCTAATGTTTCTTGGCATGGCGATGATCGGATTGGTGGGCTATCTTCTCGATGTCGGGTTTGCTCAGGTTCAGAAGCGGGTACTCTGGTGGAAAAGCACTGCCCAGTTGTAGGCTTTAGCACCGAGCATCAGTTAAGCCATGTTAAGGAGGAAGTATTGGATAAGATTACTTGCAAGCATGTCAGTAAAGTATGGGGAGTTGACAGGTCACAGGAAGTTGTGGCGCTGGACGACGTGAGCTTTTCTATACACCAGGGTGAGTTTGTAGTCATTATTGGGCCAAGCGGCTGTGGCAAGAGCACGCTATTGATGATGATGGCTGGACTTGATACTCCAACCTCTGGCACTATCTTGCACAACGGTAAGCCAATCACAGGCCCGGACCCTGATCGATCCTTAATTTTCCAGCAGCCTTCCCTACTGCCTTGGATGTCGGTAATTGACAACGTTGCCTTTGGGTTGAAGCTCAAGGGCATCAGCCGTCGTGAGCGTTACCAGCAAGCGGACAAATTTCTGAGTCAGGTTGGGTTACGCAACTTCGCACGTAAACATCCTCACCAGCTCTCCGGAGGTATGCAGCAGCGTGCTGGCATTGCACGAGCACTCTGCCTTGGCACCGACGTTCTCTTGATGGACGAACCTTTTGCCGCCCTTGATGCGCAGACGCGCCACAAAATGCAGGGATTCCTACTCGACCTCTGGCAGGAAACTGGCAAGACCGTTGTCTTTGTAACACATCACATTGATGAGGCAGTCTACCTAGCAGATCGCGTCATTATTCTTACAGCACGACCAGGACGGTTGCTCGATAGTGTCAGTATTGACATGCCCCGTCCGCGTGAGGTTGCTAGTGCTGACTTTGAGCGTCATCGCGGGATGTTTCTATCCTATCTACGTTCTGAAGTTAACAAAGCCTTTGAGGAGCAGGAATTGGTCGAGATGTTGGATACACGAATTAAGTAAAAGTTTTAGCAAGCGATTGCTGATATGCTCAAAAAGTTTAAGTTTTGGCAGGATCTGACCAGCCTGGTAAATGACAAAAATACTGCAACAGAGGAACCTGTCTTTGACATCTGGCATTATGCTGAACCTGCTGTGGAGGAGCCCGATCCCCTCAATCGCAATGTTCTGCAATGGCGACGCGCGATCTCCTCTGTGCGAGACCCTTTAACAACCTTTCCAGGACAGCCTGTAAATTTAGTAGGCTTCGTCCAGCGAATGCCGACTGACAAGGTGAATCAATTTGCGCTCGCCCGTCGTGTGATCCGATGCTGTCTTGCTGATACAGTCCCGCTTGGGCTACCCGTCTACACGACGGAGGCTAACCAGTTTGAGACTGACTCCTGGTTGCACGTCCGTGGTGTATTCAGTTCGCTTCTTGTCGATGGTAAGCAGATGTTGGTGATTGAGCCGAGGGGCATTGAGTTAATTTCTGAGCCTAAAAAACCATACATCAACGGTGTTTTCTAGGTGTTTAGTAGTTTGAAGGAATTTGTATGTCGTCATCTCTAATTCGCGGTAAGTACATCATCTGCAAGGCTATCAATAGAACTGAGGTTCAGATAATTGAGGATGGAGCTATTTTTCAGCAAGATGGCAAGATTGTTGAAATAGGCAAATATCAAGATATTCACCAAAAATATCAGCCAGATCTGGTTATTGGTTCAGCCGAGCATGTTGTCATGCCCGGTTTTGTAAATAGTCATCACCATGTCGGTTTAACACCCTTTCAACTCGGTTCACCGGATTATCCCCTGGAACTTTGGTTTGCCAGTCGCCTCGCTGCCCGCAACGTTGACCTTTACCTCGACACTCTATACTCTGCCTTTGAGATGATCGAGTCAGGGATTACCACCGTTCAGCATATTCATGGGTGGCGACCGGGACCAGCTTCGACTTGGCCGGGTATAGCGGAACAGATTCTCAAAGCCTACCAAGACATCGGCATGCGGGTTTCCTATTGCTTCGCCCTCCGCGACCAAAATCGGCTAGTTTATGAAGCTGATGAGGATTTTGTCAAGCGGTTGCCCCCCAGCATTGCCCCTGAAATTGCAGCAATGCTAAAAGCGCAGGATGTCCCTGTAGAAGATTACATGGATTTCTTTGAACATCTTTGGAAGCACTGGGACAAAGGTGAGGACGGACGAACACATATACAGCTTGCGCCAGCGAATTTGCACTGGTGTTCAGATGATGCCTTGATGGTGCAAAAAGAGTATGCTCAGAAGTACGGCGTTGGTATGCACATGCACCTGCTAGAAACCGCCTACCAAAAGGAGTACGCTCACAGGCGTGCTGGCACTACCGCAATTCGCCATCTCTATGATATGGGCTTCCTTGGACCTCATCTGACGCTGGGGCATGGAGTCTGGTTGAATGAGGAAGATATTGAGCTAGTGGCTGAAACTGGGACGATGATTTGCCACAATGCCAGCTCGAATCTACGCCTGCAAAGTGGAATTGCTCCTCTTAATCACTTTGCCCTTCGAGGCGTGAGAGTCGGCATGGGATTGGACGAGGCAGGAATTAATGATGACCGAGATATGCTTCAGGAAATGCGCTTGGTACTAAAACTACACCGGGTGCCGGGAATGGATGAGTTAGTACCAACCTCACCACAGGTGTTCCAGATGGCAACCGAATACGGCGCACAAACGACAGGGTTTGCCAGTGAGATTGGCACCCTCGAACCTGGAAAAGCTGCGGATTTAGTGGTGATGAACTGGCGGCACATTGCCTATCCTTACCTGGATCGGGATGTATCAGTGATTGATGCACTCATCCAGCGCAGTAAAACTTCTGGTGTAGAGACTGTGATGGTTGGAGGAGAAGTAGTCCTCAAGGATGGAAGATTCACCAAAGTGGATAAAGATGCAATAGTAGAGGAACTTGCAGCATCGTTACGCATACCCTTGACCCTAGAGGAACAACGCCGTCGTGAGCTTTCAAGCGAGGTATTTCCCTATGTCAAAAAATTCTACGATGGCTGGCTTGATCACAGCGCTTGTAGTTCTTTTTACTGCCAGAATTCTCGCCATTAACTGGCACTCTAAGTTATCGTTGGTGTTCGCCAGAGGCAGTTGATTCGACATGACTAAACGTACTTTGCTTGGAATTCTCACTCCCTCTTCTAATACGGTATTGGAGCCAGTGACTTCTGCAATGGTTGCTGACTTACCAGAAGTTTCAGTACATTTTAGCCGCTTTCGAGTAACGGAAATCTCGTTGAGTGATCGCGCCTTAAATCAATTTGACGACACCCCCATTATAGAGGCTGCCCAGCTACTAGCAGATGCTCAAGTTGATGTCATTGCTTGGAATGGAACTTCAGCTGGCTGGCTTGGCTTTGATGCTGATTTACGCTTGTGTGAGAGAATCACACAGGCAACAGGTATTCCAGCCACTACCTCAGTATTGGCACTTAATGAAGTATTTCGGAAGCGAGCCATAAAAAAGTTCGCTTTAGTAACACCATATTTGTCCGAAGTCCAAGAACGAATTATTACTAACTACTCCAAGTCGGGCTATGATTGCGTTGCTGAGAGCCATCTCGGTAAACAAGTTAATTTTTCGTTTTCTGAGATTGAGGCGGATGTACTCAAGTCGATGATTTACGCAGTTGCTGCAGCTTCACCGCAAGCAATTACAACTTATTGTACAAATTTTCGCGCGGCTCCTCTAGTAGATGATTTGGAAAAAGAACTTGGCATACCGATTTATGACACCGTTTCGGTAGTTATTTGGAAGTCACTGGTGATGTCAGGTGTAGATACTACACGAATAAAAGACTGGGGGTGTTTGTTTAGAGACGGGATAGCACACGCTTTGAACGTTTGAAGGAGACTTGTAATTGCAATGGATTTAGACTGCATTATCCGGAATGGTACAGTAGTCACAGCTGCTGATATAACGCCTTGTGACGTTGGGATTAAGAATGGTTTGGTTGCAGTTTTGGCTACAAGCTTACCCCCTGCACCTCAAGAAATTGACGCGACGGGCAAGCTGGTATTACCTGGAGGTGTCGATGCCCATTGTCATCTAGATCAACCGATGTCCGGTGGTGTGGTCATGGCAGATGATTTCTACACGGGTACTGTGTCAGCTGCCTGTGGTGGAACCACGACTGTGATTCCCTTTGCTTGCCAGCTTAAAGGTGGCTCCTTGAAGGATGCAGTAATAGATTATCATCAACGGGCTGAGGGCAAAGCAGTAATTGATTATGCCTTTCATTTAATTATTGCTGACCCCACCCCAGTCGTGATAACACAAGAATTACCCAGTTTAATTAAGTCTGGGTACACCTCCTTCAAAATTTACATGACTTATGAAGATTTGAAACTAAACGACCATCAAATACTAGATATTCTCGCTTTAGCACGGCGATCAGGTGCGTTGACAATGATTCATGCAGAAAATACTGACTGTATTGAATGGATGGTCAAGCGTCTGGAACTGGCAGGCAAAATAACACCTTTTTATCATGCTGTTTCCCGACCAATGTTAGTTGAGCGAGAGGCAACTCATCGCACAATTTCCCTGGCAGAATTAGTCGATGTCCCTGTATTGATTGTGCACGTCTCAGGCAGAGAAGCAGTTGAACAAATTCAGTGGGCGCAGAATCGCGGGTTGCGAATCTATGCAGAAACTTGTCCTCAATATCTGTTTCTGACTGAAGAGGATTTAGCTGCAACTGGCTTTGAGGGAGCTAAATGTATTTGTAGTCCGCCACCCCGTGACAAGGCAAACCAACAAGTGATTTGGGATGGCTTAGCTAATGGGGTGTTTCATATAGTGTCATCCGATCATGCTCCCTTCCGTTATGCTGATTCGAAAGGAAAACAAATTGCTGGCACTAATGGTGCATTCCGCTATGTTCCTAATGGTGTTCCTGGTATTGAGACTCGTCTACCTTTACTGTTCTCAGAAGGTGTTGGCAAAGGACGAATTGACTTGAATACATTTGTTGCTCTTACTGCCACCAATCCAGCCAAACTTTATGGTTTGTACCCACGCAAGGGGACGATCGCGATCGGTTCTGATGCTGATATTGTGATTTGGGACCCGGAGCGCGAGGTAACTATCACAAATGAAATTTTACACCACAACGTAGACTACACACCATATGAAGGCATGCATCTTTCGGGTTGGCCCAACATAACACTATCACGGGGCGAAGTGGTCTGGAATCAGGGAGAAGTTTTAGCCAGTAAGGGTCGAGGACAGTTTCTCCCTTGTAATTTGTCAACCTTCGCTCGTCCAAAAGCATGACAGACTTGTATAAACTATCAGCAACAGACTTAGCGCAGGCAATTCGTAACAGACGGGTTCGTGCTGTTGATGCGGTATCTGCTTGCTTTGAGCGAATTGAGCAGGACAATGATCGCCTTAAGGCTTTTATCACAATTTGTCGTGAACAGGCAGAAGCCGAGGCAATAAAAGCTGATGCAGCAGTAGAACGCGGTGAACATCTAGGAGCTTTGCATGGCGTCCCTTTTGCGATTAAGGACCTGACAGCAACTGCTGGAATTCGTACGACCTACGGCTCTATAATTTATAAAGACTACGTACCCAGTAAAGATGAGCTTTGTGTGGCTCGTTTACGTGCCGCTGGTGGGATTTTGATTGGTAAAACCAACACCCCTGAATTCGGTTTGGGGAACGCTACAACCAATGAATTATATGGCCCCACTGCCAACCCCTATGATTTAGATAAAAGTTGCGGTGGCTCTAGTGGTGGGTCAGCTGTGGCAGTATCAGCCCGAATGTGTCCCTTAGCACAGGGATCGGATTTCGGTGGGTCAGTGCGTACACCAGCCAGTTTTTGTGGCATTGTCGGCTTACGCCCCTCTGTTGGTCGTATCCCACAAGTGCCTAAAAACCCTCTATGGGAGTCTCTGGCTGTGGACGGCGTTCTGGCTCGTGATGTGGAAGATGCCGCCTTGATGCTTTCAGTTATGGCTGGACAAGATCGCCGTGACCCAGTTTCCATTGCTCAACCTCGCTGGTCGATGCCAGATTTTTCAGATGAAGGACGTAATCAGATTCGGGTAGGATTCAGTCATGATTTAGGCATTGCGATTATTGATACAGAAGTGGCTGAAGTGTTTCATCAGGCAATTGATCGGATGGCTCCTGTGTGCCAATCTGTTAGTGCAGATTGTCCTGACTGTTCGGGTGCCCAAGAAACGTTTGAAACCTTACGCGCTGCCCTACTACTGCACAAGCAGAGACACCATTATGAAAAGTATGGGGCTTTGCTCTCAGAGAATGTGCGATGGAATGTTGAGCGCGGTTTTTGTATTAAGGCGGCAGACTACCTTCGAGCTGAGACAGAGCGCGATCGCATTTATCTAAATTTCCTAGAATTTTTTGAGCGGTACGACATTCTGGCAACTGTCAGTGCTAGTGTGCCGCCATTCCCCCGTAATCAACAAGAGATTCTTGAGATTAACGGAGTAGCGCTACGCAACATCATTGATTACCTGACAATTACCTACACGATTTCACTGACTGGATTGCCAGCTTTATCAATACCCTGTGGCTGGACGAAATCTGGCTTACCGATTGGGATGCAATTAGTCGGTAAGCCTCAAGGCGAAGCTGAATTACTCCGCTTTGCATTCCTCTTACAGGAAAAATTGAATTTCCGCTATCGCTGGCACAGCTGAGAATTAGAGATTATGCCAAGCAATCAACTAACTGCCAGTGTTGCACTTGAGTATTTAAACAAAGGTGAGTTATCTGCTCAAGAATTAGTAAGTGCTTGCCTGGAGCGAATTGCTGAAAGAGAACCGATTGTCGGTGCTTGGCAATACCTCAACGCAGACTATGCTCTGCAACAGGCAAAGTCTTGTGATGCAATGAGGTATCGGGGTAAAACTTTGGGGTCACTGCATGGCATACCGATTGCAATTAAAGACATTTTTGCCACATTTGATATGCCGACTGGTTGGGGAACCCCGATTCATGAAAATGAGATGCTTGGGTTAGATTCAGCGGTTGTTGAGCGACTACGTGCAGCGGGTGCTGTGATCATGGGCAAAACGGTTCTCACGGAATATGCGATCGCCCGCGCCGGAAAAACCACCAATCCTCATAATCCCAAACATACGCCGGGAGGTAGCTCTAGTGGCTCTGCCGCTGCTATCGCTGATTTCATGACGCCGCTGGCAATTGGTTCCCAGACGGTAGGTTCTATTCTACGTCCGGCAGCCTACTGCGGTATTCTTGGCTTTAAGCCGAGCTTCGGACTGATCTCCCGCTATGGTGCAATGCCAGTCAGTCGTGACCTGGACCATGTTGGGGTCTTTGCACGCAGTATTCCTGACATTGCTTTGCTTTGCTCTATTTTGGTTGCTCCTGATAGACGAGATCCAGACTGCCTGGGTGGAGTATTTCCCAGCATTGAGAATTACAAACTTCCCAAATGCGACAATCCACCCAGATTTGCACTTATTCGCAGTTCCCTATGGCAACAGGCTGAAGAGGAAGCACATACCGTAATTATGCAGAGTGTGACGGCTTTCAGAGCAGCAGGCGCAGAGGTTGTTGAAGTCGATTTACCCCCTGAGTTTGATACTTATCTAGATGATGTAGATGTCTTAGTGTGTGAAGGGCTTGTCGTCAATCATGGGAAAGACTATGACAACCATTATGAGCAGCTCTCACCTAAAATTCGTGAACTCATGGAACGTGGCAGAGCGGCATCACCACTAGCCTATGCTAAAGTTCGCAAGTCGGTAGCTGGCAAAGCAATTGAGTTAGATAAAATATTTGCCCAATTTGATGTCATATTAACGCCCGTGACTACAGGAGCCGCGCCTCACGGGATAGAAAATACAGGCTCTCCTATTTTCTGTGCCCTCTGGACTCTGTGTGGTTTACCCGCAATTAGTATTCCTGCGGGAAAAGCTAAGAATGAACTCCCTTTAGCAATACAGTTAGTTGGGCGTTGTGCTGGTGATGTAAATCTGCTAACTATAGCTGATTGGGCTGTCAAAGTGCTCGACAATAATGAAAGTCTGAAAGTGACTAATTGAGTCGTGAAAAGTTAAATACGAGAGGCAGAAATGCAGTTCGTAAACGTAAACCAGCAAGAGCAAACAGGTCTAATCTAAGGGTTTAGTTTAAGGAAGAATTCCATCTGTAAATTTTCCATTGATTAGGTAGCCTGGGCGGGAAACCAGAGTTGCTGCCACTGCCCGTTGAGTTCAACTATGCGCAGTAGGCTCAAGGCTCTGCTACCCAAGGGTCTCCAACTCATATAGCAATCCTAAACGATTTGTGAGAATATAGAAGAAGCCAAAACGCTTCTTAAAACAGAGTCATATGCTAGATG
>QQTW01002403.1_pt1 | contig 13552 bp, 16 predicted proteins | sample 1904831 | NCBI WGS metagenome assembly QQTW01 (sample SAMN09435610, study PRJNA476489) | Subsurface metagenome, whole genome shotgun sequencing project. | reverse complement strand
GTGTTGGGCAGCCTAGTCAGTAGCGTCAACTGGAGTGAAGTGATCCAAAAGGTGCAGTCTCGAGGTAAGGACACGGGGCAACTCGCTCAGCTTTATCTCGGCTTGGGGGTCACCATCGTGCCGTTCGGCGTCGAGACCGCCGAACGCGCCGCGTTCCTCTATGGTGAAACTCGCGCCTTCGGATTGTCGCTGGGCGACCGGGCGTGCCTGGCACTGGGGCTCGAGACCGGTCGGGAGGTCTACACCGCCGACCGCCCCTGGACCGAGATTCCCTTGGCGATCAAGGTCACCGCCATCCGCTGATGAGCGAACTCGTCTACGCCCCCGACGCCTGGAAAGCCTGGTCGTCCCTCACCGAGGGCGAGCGCAAGCTCAGGGCAGCCAAAGCCATCCAAACCGAGAACCATGAAGACCTCTGGCTGATGACCCTGGCGTTCTTGCAGTTCAAAGGGCGCAAAGGCACCAGCATCAGCCCGCACACCCTGAGGGCGTACCGACGAGGCCTATTTGACTACCTCATCTATATAGGCGGCGCGGACATCCTGAGGGTCTCCCCCGACGAGGCGCAGACCTACGTCCGGACCCTCGAGCAAGGGGGCGACGAAACCAAGCCTAAGTCCCCGGCGACGGTGCAACTCCGAGCCGTGGCTGCAAGGCGCTTCTACGGAGCGCTGCAGTGGTGCGGTTTCGCGCTAGAGAACCCCTTCGATAAGGTGATGATCCGGCCCGACCCGGTGAAACCGCACGAGAAACGCAGCGAGTACGGCCTCGACACCGTCAAGGAACTCGTCCATGCCTGCGACACCTTCGACGACCCCATCTCCAAGGTCGCCATCCTGCTCGCCGTCCTCTCCGGCTTACGCATCGAGGAGATTGCGCGGCTCGAGTGGGCCGGCATCGACTTCCGCGAGCGGCTCATCCGGGTGCAAGGCAAGGGCAAAAAAGTCCGCATGGTCCCGCTCGACACCGCCATCGGGAAAGCGCTGAGCGAGGTGCCGCACACCGGCAAGCAGGTACTATCACGCTACTACCGCAAGAGCTGGGCGGCCTACACCACCGCGGGCCTCAGGGCGAAGATAAAGCAGCTCTGCCTGAAAGCGTTCGGCGTCAACCCGTTCAGCCATGCCCCCAACGGCTATAAGGGCGTCCACGCCTTCCGGCACACCTTCGGGGTCGTCATGCAGGAGCAGGTCGGTGCCTTAGAGACCCAAGCGCTCCTAGGACACGACAGCCTCACCACCACCATGCGCTACAGCAAGGTGACCTCCAGAAAGGCGTCGGAACGGGCGAGAAAGGCGCAGGAGGCGCTCGGCAAAAGCGTGGGCTAGGACAGGTCGAGGTGAACAGCTAGTTCGTTGTCGTCACGCTCCTAGTTTCAATGTTCATTCGGGAGCGCGCCTGAAGTCCAACCTAGCCGTAAGCACCGATGGCGTCTGCCCGGGCCATCTCAAGAACCGCTGCGTTGAGGGCGACCTCGTGGTGGTACGGGAATGTCCCCCGGGCCACGTCGCCCTCGAGGTCAGCACGCAGTTCGGCTGCGAGCGCGACCTGCTCGGCGGTCGCCACCCGGGCGTAGGCGGGCGGCAACGCGTCGATTCGCCGCCTCGCGGCTGCGCCGGAGTTCGGCGAGCATCCGTTCGCCCACGTCGCCCATCGTACAAACCTTTTTACGCAAAGACGAGTTTTCTGACCCTGCCGACCGACAAGCCGCATACTCGGCAGGGTTACGGGCTATCATCTGCCACTTCACCGCCTGGGTGAGCGCCCCTTTCAGCAGCGTGTGAGTCAGCCGCACCACGCCGCCTAAGCCCTCCGCTTGCATCTCGCTATATACCGCCTGACTATCGACCGGCTTCAGACTTCCCAAGCGTCTAAAACCAATACGGGGTCGAACGAGGTGACACCTTGGTCGCCGCCCGTCGCCCCCGGTGCGCTAGCTTGCGCGACGCTCCGTCCATAGGGATCGAGCTAAGCGAATGATCTCTTGTGGCGGCGTGTCCGGCGGAAGGTTGATGAGCTTCTGCATAGTGGCGTCACGCATTTGAGGAGCAGTTTTCCTGTCGGCGTGTGTAAGCTTGGCTCTCAGCACCGCTGCACTGTAATCGGTGGCATAGGCGGGGGTTCCGGGCTGTTGACGCCAAGACTCAGAGAGTGGGCCTGCATCGACGCCGTCGAAGCCCATGCCGTCTAGTAGTGCGATCACGAACTCCTTGGTCTCGATGTCATCCCCCGACACGGGAAGCGCGATGCGACTTTCTGAACCTTTCGGAAGTCCGCCGTGGGTGAGGCTGTGCGTGGTGATGTTGTTGAACGCTTTGACAACGGGGCGACCCAGCACGCTGGAGGTCCACTCGCTTTCCGTCATCCCGCCTTCGATCTCATCGATCACGCCGTCGCGGAGAGGAATGTAGTTTCCGGTGTCGATGATCAGCGATCCCGCAGGCAGCTCACGGAGCAGGTCCTTCGGCAGCGACGGCACACTCTTCGCAGGAACCGCGACGACGAGCAGGTCTACCCCCTCTGCCACCTCCGAGACCGCAACGGGCGTGGCGCCGGTTTCCTCAGCAACCTTGGAAAGCGTCTCTGGACCGCGCGAGTTTGCAATCTGTACGGTGTGCTGGAGTTTGCGGAAGTGGACGGCGAGGGCCGAGCCAACGTTGCCTGCTCCTACGATGCCGATTTTCATTTCTTCTCCTATCGGGCTTCGGCGGCGCGGTGATGCAAGGTGCAACACAGCTACAACGAGCGTTGTAAGTAACCTACAACGCTCGTTGTAGGTTGTCAATTCGGAAGGACTTTGATGGTAGGTCCGTCGGCACGCCCTTACGGTGCACGCAGACACGCGCTCGACGCCCCACAGGCTCATCCGCTCGCGGGGCGCGGCGAACGTCTGCGTTTTAGTGGCCTTGCCAGGGTCGACAAACGGGGCGTCAGTATGCAACTGGCGACCGCAAGCTTTGCACGGGCACGTCCGGGTGTCGTTTTTCGTCCTGCCGCTTTCGACTGTCGGCTCGAGCTGATACGCACGACAGGCGTGCCCGCGGTGGTTCACGTCCGCTCAGCCACCGCCTATTTTTTCAGGTACGGGAACGCACGTTGTAAATCCACCGAAAGTCGCCTATTCTCGGAGAGTAAGGTCGAAGCCCATATGAAGATGGTCACAAGGGAAGCATCCAAAACGGCGATGGTCGCGGGGAAAAAACGCGCGATCGTGCTTGCTGCCCGCGAAAACTTCTTGCGGGACGGTTTCGTCGGGTCATCCATGGACGTGATCGCAAAGTCCGCAGGGGTCTCGGTCAAGACGATCTACAGCCATTTCGAGAACAAAAGCGAACTCTTCAGCGAGGTGATGATCGCCGCTTGCAACGACCATCTTCTTTCCGAAGAACCTCCGCCGGATGAGGTTCTTTGCGAGCGGTTCTCCTGGTTCGGGGACGCGACACAGCGCGGGCTCATGGGAGCGGGCAGGGAATATCTTCGCCACCTGCTTTCAGGGGAGCAACTGGCCCTCTACCGCGTCGTGACCCGTGACGCCGACCGTTTCCCGGAACTGGGCTTGCACTACCAAAACAATGTCGCGCGGGGCAGGACGCGCCTCTTGATTGCCTATCTCAGAAGCGTTACGCGGACGAACGGCTGGGCGAAAAGGGATTCGGCGCAGGATGCCGCCCTTTACGAAGCCTTGCTGCGCGCCGGCATCTACGAAGAAACCCTGCACGGCCTCCTCAACGTCGACTCGGACGTGATCGACCAACACGCACGCTCGTCCGCTGAGACGATGTGGGGATTACTCGTGTCGGTGGCGGGTTGAAGTTCCGCTTATCTCGTTATACATAGCCTGTAGCAGAGATTTTAAGTGTCATCTCGCTCAGTACGAGGAAAGGCACAAGACGATGGGCGGCAAGCGACCAGGGCTCCTCCTACCCGGGACCCAAACCGAAGTCCGCCAGGTGGTGGTCAGCCGCTCCGAAGCCTGGGCCTCGCATGCCCTGACCAAAGAGGTCATGCCTGGCAAGCTCGAGACGTTTTTAACCAAAACCAAGGGCAACCTGCGGGCGTTCGAGCTTTACGCTTCTAGCCGTGACTCTAGCAGACGCGGCTGCTCTACGTCCGCGACGTGGGGCTGATCGTGGCCGGGCCGGGACCCGCCCCCCTCCTGTGGTCGCCAGCTTTCGGCTTTTCGAGCGGCTTCACCTTTGGGTAAACCAGATGCTAGACCGGAGGAAAAAGTAGAAAAACGTCCGTACGGGGTTCGGAGCAGGTTACAAAAGTTACCGGTTGTCAAGCCAACGTCTTTTGGTTTGAGGCTTTTCCTGAGGCTTCGAGGGTTTTGACCGGCTGGTCGGCTCGCGGGTCAACCTAGTACGAGATCGAGGAGAAGAGGTCTCGAAGCACGGGGTATGGGAGCAGAAAGCTGTTATGAAGGCTGTTGTCCGGAGGGTACAAGCGGTCGGTCGAGGCGGTTGTGCCGATCTATCTTTCTAGGGACATCCGGCCATAGCTGCTCGCCGCGTCCTGCCGTGGCGACACCCCGAAGAACTGGCGGTACTCACGGCTGAACTGTGAGGGGCTCGCGTACCCAACGCGGAGGCTGGCCTTGGCGACGTTCGCCTCACGGCCCAAGAGCAGTCGCCGGGCCTCCTGCAGCCGGAGCTGCTTCTGGTACTGCAGCGGGCTCAGGTTGGTCACGGCCTTGAAGTGGTGATGGAAGCCGGAGACGCTCATGTACACTTCCTCGGCAAGTTCTTCGACCTTGAGCGGCCGGTCGTAGTTTCGCACAAGCGACGTGATAGCGCTCACGATGCGGTGGGTCTGGCTGGCCGCGAGCAGTTGTCGGCGCTGAGCGTGCAAGGCAACGGTCTTAAGCGCAGTGGCGAAGGCGTCGCCGAGAACTTGTTTGGTAGGGGCACTGTGCTTACGAAAGGTCCTTGGTTCCTCCGGCTGGCCGGAAAGTCCCGAAAGTGGCCTGCTTCCGCTCCCTGGCCGACACCGCGGAGCCCGGCGGCGGTGCCCGGAACGGGGACCTAGACGAGCGACCATGGGTCAGCGCTCGAACCGTCTGACGGCGTCCGCGCCGACCGGTGTGAAGAAGTTGATCAGGTTGCCGTCGGGATCGCGGAACAGCAGGGACCGGTTGCCCCAGGGCATCGTCGTCGGCTCTTGAACGAACTCGCCGACGAAGTCCTTGAGCCTCTCGTGCTCCTTGTCGACGTCGGCGACGCGGAACTCGATGATGGCGGTGTGGTTGTCCGCCGGGCGCGCGGCTCCTTCCCCAAACAGCCGCACGGTGCGAGTCTGGCCGATCGCCAAAGTGCAGGAAGTCGTGACCACCTCCGCGAAGTCCTCCGTGCCCCACCGGGCCTCGAGCCCGAGAACCCGTTCGTAGAACGCGACCATCGCCTTAACGTCGTCGGTGATCAACCGCACTGAGATAAAGTCCACCATGCACTCCTTTAGCTCTTGCACAAACGCGTTGTCATGTGCTACGCTACGGTAGTGTAGCACACAGGGGGTGGGAAATCAAGACGCATCTGAGTATCGAGCTCGGACCCGGCGGCGCAAGACGGGAGTCGCCGACGAAAGATGGGAGTGCCCAGTGGGCCTAGACCGTCGCGTGCACCGCTCGAGGGAGGCCGTGCTGGGGGCGACGTTCGAGCTCCTGACCGAGAGCGGGTTGGGCGGTGTGAGTGTCGACGAGGTGTCGCGGCGATCCGGCGTCGCCAAGACAACCATCTATCGGCACTGGGACACGCGGTCCGACCTCATCTTGGACGCGTGCGCCCGGATCAGCGCCGATCAGGAAGCGCCCGACACCGGCAGCTTCGAAGGCGACGCCACGGCCCTTCTCACCGGCATCGCGCGGCTTCTGCGTACCGCGAATTGGTCCTCGGTGGTGCCGTCGATCGTTGACGCCGCCGAGCGCGACCCGGAGGTCGCCGCGATCCACGGCAGAATCCAGAGGGGGCACACGGCACCGTTGCGCGAGATCATCGGGCGCGCGGTGCGCAACGGAGAGCTGCCCCCGGACACCGACGCGTCCGCGATGACGGCGGCCCTAATCGGCCCCCTCTTCTACCGGCGCTGGTTCTCCCGCGAACCGATCGGTGAAGATTTCGTCAGATCAACTGTCCAGACCGTGATCGGCGGGCGGTAGGGCGCGTTCCCGGCCCTCCCGGAGGAGTCCGGGAACTTGCCGTGGATCGCGGCGATGATCCGGTCGGTGCCTTCCGAGCAGAGCCTTGTAATACCGACTTTACTGCCCGTTCCAAGCGCAGAGAGCACGACCTCGCTCGGCCCGAACTTTTCTACCAAATCTTCCACAGAGTTCGTGCATGAGGTCGGCTTTGACGACCTCGAGTCGTTATGAGTCGTCTTGACCTTTTCGGGCGACCGTACAAAGACCCTGGCCGTATGGCCCAACGCCAGGGCTTGTTTCGTAAGTTTTAGCTCTGTCCCACCCGTTGCTCCAAGCCATCCGGGTCAAACGCCCGCCCGCCTTCCGCCAGTCTCAATGCATCCACAGTAGAATCGACTTCTAGGCCGTCGTACCGGATTACCCAGGGGGCTCAGCGGGCACGGCGGTGCCCATCGAGGAACCGGCGCAGTTCTGCGTTGAGATCCTGCTCCTCCGGTGACATGCCCCCGAACCCGGTGTGCGGCATCGCCTCGAGCACGTGCAACTCTGCCTCGACGCCCGCCGCGCGCAACTTGCGGTGCATCCGCACGGCGTTCGATAAGAAGAGGTCGCGCGTGCCGGCTTGCAGGAACGTGGGCGGGAACCCCGATACATCCGCGAACAGCGGGGACAGGTACGGGTGCACGAGGTCCCGGCCGTTCGCGTACAGCAGGTTGACCTCCCGCAGGCTGCTCAGCGTGCCGTCCACCTCCTTCAAGGTCTCGAAGGTGTCGCCCGACTCGGTGAGGTCAACCTGGGGCGTGAGGAGCACCAACGCGGCGGGCATCGGGAGCCCTTCGTCCTCCGCGCGAACCAGCAGGGCCGCGGCGATGTTGCCCCCCGCCGACCCGCCCCCCACGAAGACGTCCGCCGGGTCCCGCACCTCCAGTAGCGCCCGGTACACCGACAGGGCGTCGTCGAGCGCCGCCGGGAACGGGTGCAGGGGCGGCATACGGTAGTCCACCCCCCAGGTGATCATTCCGGTGGTCAACGCGGTCACATCGTTCAGGAGCCGACAGGTGTTGCCGCCTCCGAAGATCAGCCCGCCGACGTGGAAGTGGAGGTAGATGGGGGTCCGCTCACCGTCCTCCACACTATGAGCACGCGCGGCGTAAACGCGGACGCCCGCGATCTCCTGCTCCTCGGTGGTGACGGGCGGGGTGAACCCGGAAAAGCGGCTTTGGATGTGCGCGTTGGTCTGCTCGACCAGCGCCAGCCACGCGGCGGTGTCGTCCGGGGCCGGATAGCTCAGTCTCGGCATGGGAGGGGCAGCGAGGGCCTGGCGCGCGGCCTCGCTGACACTCGTGGGCAGCGGAATCTGCTGCACTTCTTTTGTCATGCTCCTGCTCCTTTCGCTCCGTTCACGCGAGTGGGCGTGCGGTATAGGGGTTGACCTTAGCGGCGGACCAGGTTCGGGCGGGAAGGCTCAGGCGTGAGCTTACGGCCGGAAGTAGTGGAGGTTGGCGACGCCGCCGTCGACGAGAGGTCGGTGCGGTGATAGATGACGCCTGCGGGCTGATCATGAATTTTTGCGGCGCTGACGACATCGTCCGGAGTGCCGATCCGCCCCGTGCCGGACGCGGCGATCATACCGCGCATCGCCTCACCGTGGGTTCCCCGCAGCTCAGCCTGGCCTATCGGGGTGGGAGCGACGCCGGGGCTGAGGCTGACCACGCGGGAGAAAACGGCGATCGTGCTGAGCTTATTGCGCGGCGATGTGACCGCCGCCGAGTTGTGCCGCCGACACGGGGTGAGCGAAGGCACCTTGGGTGAGTGGCGCGAGCGGTTTCTGAATGCTGGAGAAGCGGCCCTGGCGGGTGGGCGCACGAAGGACATCCCCACCAGCCTTTTGGAGCACGAGAACCAGGCACTCAAGGACGCGCTGGCCGAATCGGTGTTGCGGCATGAGCTGTTTGAAAAACCCGCCGGTTGCCATGAGCTTCACCGAGTTCGAAGCGCTCCGCGCCGAGACGGGGTTGGGCGTCGACGCCTTTTTGCGCTACTCGGGGGTTTCCAAGAGCAGCTACTACCGGCGAAAGCGGCAAGGCGGTAAACGCAAAACCCGCTACCCGAGTTTGAAGCTGCGGTCAAACGCCTGTGTGACAAGCATTCCCGCTTAGGCTACCGACCCATTCACGCCAAGCTCCAGAAAACCCACGCCGCGAGCGCCAGCACCGTCTACCGGGTGATGAAGCGGCTAAACCTATATCGGCAACGAAAACGGCGCGGTGCGCCAGTCCAAAGCGCACCTGCACCCCTGATCCTCGAGCAGCTCGGGCTCACAGTCGGCCTCGACTTCACCCATTGGGATAGAAAACCCATCTGCAACGTGCTTAAGTACGGGAGCCGTTACTGCTTAGCCGCGGTAGTGAGCGAGCGTGAAACTAGTGAAGCCGCGACTGCGGCGCTCGACCAGGCGCTCCAAGAAGTTAAGCACTTAGCAATGCCGTGTCAGGGCATCGAGGTTAAGAGCGCTCACGGTTCGACGTTCACCGCCGCCCCCTTTCGCGCGTTCTTGACCAAGCGGAGGGGCCAGCAGACGCTCTCGGCGGTGGGCAGGCCGCAGGGCATGGGTCGGGTTGAACGCTTCAACCGTAGCCTCAAGGAGCAGGGGCTTCAGCCCGAGGAACTCGACCCCGGAGGGTCGTTGCAGTCGCTGCTCGACCTCTACCGCGACCCCTATAACCGCCAGCGTCCTCACCAGGCGCTCAACTACTTGGCGCCGCTGGAGTTCTCGCACGCTCACGGGTACAATCCGGTACCGCTCATCTGAAGTACTAAAGCGTGACTATTGCGTCGCTGCGCTACCTGTCTGCGCAGTAAGGACGTCTCGGGCTTGGGCGGTGGCGCGGTAGAGCAGGACCGCATATGGCGTCGCGGGGTCGTCCATCCAGAGCCGGTAGGCCTGCTTGAAAGTGGCCAAGGCAAGGTCGGCGACCAGTTGAGCGCTGTCTGGATCCGATCCGCGTTCGACGAGCCCGCCAGCCACGACCGCAGCGATGGACGCGAGCTTGCGCGCCTCGCGCTCCTGCAGCTCGCTCGAGGTGCTGATGACGGCGTCGCGTCGGCGCAGGTGCTCGTGCTTGCGTAGGTGGTATAGGTCCTCGCAGGTGCTCATGGCGTGCAGGGTGGCGGTAAGCGGAGGCATATCCGCAGGAGCGTCCTGCAGCGAGCGGGCGATCCGGTCACGCAGCTTGTTCTCGCCGCCGAACAGCACCTCCCGTTTATCCGGAAAGTAACGAAAATAGGTCCGCGACGTCACGCCGACGTGGGCCGCGACGTCGCCGATCGTCGTGCGGTCGTAACCCCGCGTTGCGTAGAGGTCCAAGGCGGCCGTCTCCAGCCGCTCTTTAGCGTGCGGTTCCCACCTCGGCATGGGTTCGATCTTACCAGCCGCAACGTCAGAATGTAGCCGTGATGTCACAGTGCGACACAAGCTGTGTTAGGGTGATGTAGTGTCGCAGTGCGACATAACGGCTGGCGGTGTGAGCCGCCTCCCCGTGCTGGGCGTCGACACTCGGGGGACACTTGTTCCCAGCCACCGGTCCTCCCACCCATTTCGGAGGCGTATCTGCATGATTAAAGCACTCGACCTGACCCGGTTCCGGCTCCCTAGCGGCGTGACGGGGCGGGTGCCCGTCCGGCCGGCAAGCCCCCGAAGCCCCCGAGGAGACCGCAAGATGACCGACGTCCACCCCTGCCCCGCTGCCCCCGCCGCTAGGGAGCCGCTGCGGCTCAACGACGGCACCCTCATCCCGGCCCTCGGCCTCGGCACCTTCGGCTTCAAGGGCGACCGCGGCGTCGAGATCATCGGCCGCGCGCTCGCCACCGGCTACCGCCTGCTGGACACCGCCGTCGGCTACGACACCGAGGCCGAGGTCGGCCGCGCCGTCCGGGAGAGCGGCGTCCCCCGCGAGGAGATCGTCGTCACCACCAAAATCCGGCGTCCCGGTCATGGCTACGACGCCGCCCGGCGTTCGGTCCGCGCGTCGCTCGACCGCCTCGGCCTTGAGCGCGTCGACCTCTACCTTATCCACTGGCCGAACCCGCGGCTGGGCCTCTACGTCGACACGTGGCGCGCGCTGGTTGACGCCCAAACCGACGGCGAGGTCCGCAGCATCGGCGTGTCGAACTTCAACGCCGACCACCTGGAGCGCATCATCGACGCGACCGGCGTGGTGCCCGCCATCAACCAGATCGAGCTGCACCCGCACTTCCCGCAGGAGGGGGCGCGCGCCCTGCACCAACAGCTCGGCATCCAGACCCAGAGTTGGAGCCCCCTGGGGCTCGGCGGCCGCGCCCTCCTGGCTGCCGCGCCGGTCACAGCAGCGGCGCAGCGGCACGGCGCGACACCCGCGCAGGTCGTCTTGCGCTGGCACCAGCAGCTCGGCAGCCTCCCCATCCCGCGCTCCTCCGACCGTGAGCGCCAACGCGAGAACCTGCAGCTCGGCAGCCTGCAGCTAGCTGAGGACGAACTGCAGGCCATCACCGCCCTGGGCCGCTCCGGCGGGCGGCTGTGGGGCGGCGATCCGGAAACCGAAGAAAGGTGAGAACCGGGCTTCCACCGAAACGACGTGTCGGGGGACGAACTCGCGACGGCCCCCACAAGCCCACGCCGATCCGCCGCCTCATCGTCATCGCCGGCTGGACGCTCATCACCGCCGCTCTCTCAGCACAAACCCCTCGACCGTCCGCGCATCTTCATGGCGGTCACCTCTGAAGAAGAATCCCGACTCGAGTGGCCGGGACTTTCTACTTACCGAGTCGGCGACTTCACCGCCCCTGTTTCGGTTTTTGTGTTTCGAGGCGGATCGCGCAAGTCTTGGTTCCTGATGGGATGATCGTCCGCCACGAAATCCACGGTCGTTCGGCGTGCCCCTCCTGCCCCCGCAGGTAAAAGGTGGCTCAAGGGCCAATCGCCGCTCTTCAGCACCTTTTCCTCCATAAATTTTGCTTCTAAGGTCATTATAGGGGTTGCGTCAACTTATTTCACATCGGGTAGGCTGTCGCGATGTACGAGTCAACTGAACGGCCCAAAGGCTACCGCTTTCCGAAGCTGATCATCTCCTATGCGGTGTACCTTTACCACCGCTTCTTGCTCTTGTACCGGTCTCCTCGAGCGCGTTTGGCCTCGAGGCTGGGGGAAAGGGTTGGCTCATAAGGGCATCCTCGCTAGCAAATTTGTAGATATCAGCGGTAAACGGATTGTCAGCCCTGACCTGTCGCGCTGCTGACTGAGACGGCGCTGTACTCCTCCAGATCGAGCGCCCTCTCGAGGCTGTGGAGGGTGTCGTCGTCGATCTGGCCGCGACGGTGCAGGCTCAGCAGTTCGGCACGACCGGCGGCGACGCCAGCGATAATGACGCCTGCGTGTGCGGCGACGTGCTGTTCGCGCTCCGCTTCCGTGCCTGGGACGGCAGACGAGGCCACCACGCGCTGCCGGTAGCTCTCCAGCAGGCTAGCGTGCACGGGCGTCCCGTCGGTCGTGTGGGCGCGGCGTTCGACCGCGGCGTGCCGCGCCCGGGCGACCCGGGCCTCGGCGGCGGCGAGGTCTAGGGGCGGCCGTGAGCGCTCGTCCTCCCGTGGGGCGAGTAGGCGGACGACCAGGCCCAGCGTCGTGCCTTGAATCAGCACCGTGACGAGGATGACGGCGAAGGCGGTCACGAGCATCAGGTCGCGTCCCGGTATCGCCTCGGGTAGCGTCAGCGCGAACGCCAGCGTGACGACGCCGCGCATCCCGGCCCAGCCGAGCACCGCGCCCGCGCGGAGACCGAGCGGTCCGCCCCGGCGGCCGCCGACCCGGGCCAGAGCGGAGATCAGGAGGTCCGACCCGAAGATCCAGACGAACCGGGAGACTGTCACCGCCGCGACGACCGCGAGGACGGCCCCACCCATGCTGTCGACGACGAACGAAATCCCGCCTGCACGGTTGATGACGCCCCGCAGCGAGAAGCCGATCAGGATGAAAACCGCCGCCTCGAGCAGGAAGATCAGCGCCTGCCACGACGCCGCCGCGTTGACGCGCGTGCTGCCGCGGAAGAGTCTGTGCTGGTACCAGCCGCAGATGAGGCCAGCCGTCACCGTCGCGATCACGCCGGACACGTGCAGCCGCTCGCCTGCCAGGTAGGCGACCCAGGACAGCAGCGTCGAGGCGGCGATCACCGAGCGGTCGTCGCCGAGCCGCCGGACGAGCACCGCCCACGCCGCGGCGACCGCGACGCCGACCGCTATCCCGCCCACGACGACCACGGCGAAGGTCGCCACGGCGGCCCCAAAGCTGAACGTACTCGTCACCACCGCGGCCACCGCGAACCGCAGGAGGACGAGCCCCGTGGCGTCGTTGAGCAGGCTCTCGCCCTCAAGCAGGGTGTTCAGTCGCCCGGGCAGCCGGACCCGCTGCAGGACGGCCCGAGCCGACACCGCGTCGGGCGGCGACACGACCGCCCCGAGCGCAGCGCAAACCGCCCACGGCAAGGCGGGAACCAGGGACTTCGTAACAACCGCGACGACGAGGGTTGTGAACAGCACGGCACCTACCGCGAGCGACAAGATGCCCCCCAGGTTTCGGCGGAACGAAGCGAGCGCGGTGAACCACGCGCTGTCGGCCAGCAGCGGCGGCAGGAACACCACGAGGATCAGCTCGGGGTCGAGCTCGATGACCGGCAGGCCGGGGACGAACGCAAGCGCGCCCCCGCCAACGAGCAGTGTCACGGACGGCGGTACCCGCAAGAGCGACGCAGTGTGGTGCAGCAGCACCGCCGCCAGGAACATCCCGACGATGAGCGAAAAGGTCTCAGCGGGATGCATGAACTTCTACCTCTCCGCCGGTGGGCGACGGAGCCCCGCTGCCGACGGACGCCTCGTCGCGGATCGTCTTGTTTACGGCTCGCGTCAGGGAGCCAGCGGCCCCTTCTGATACTCCTCGTCCGTCACCTTCGCTCCGAACCCGACGCCCCCTTCCTGGACGGCGACGTAGGTCATCGCTTGGTCGGGCGTGGCTCCTTCCCAGTGCCGCTGCCCGGGCGGAAACCAGATGACGTCGCCCGCGCGGATCTCGACGATCTCCTCGCCCTCGACCTGCGCCCAGCCGACGCCGCTCGTCACGACCACCGTCTGGCCGACCGGGTTCACCTTCCAGGGCGTGCGCGAGCCGGGGGGGAAGGTGGCGGTCGCGCCGGACAGTCGGCTCGGCGCGGCGCGCTGGAAGTAGCCGCCGATCTGGACGTCGCCCGTGAAGGTGCTTTCAGGAGCCCTGTTGATCGGTGCAGAGCCGTTTCGGTAGATTTGCATGGTCGTCTCCATTTCTTGGGTTTGTGCTGAGAGAGCGGCGGTGATGAGCGTCCAGCCGGCGATGACGATGAGGCGGCGGATCGGCGT
>QQTW01002402.1_pt1 | contig 13554 bp, 16 predicted proteins | sample 1904831 | NCBI WGS metagenome assembly QQTW01 (sample SAMN09435610, study PRJNA476489) | Subsurface metagenome, whole genome shotgun sequencing project. | reverse complement strand
ACTTGGCAAGACAGTCGTGCACCATCGAAGAGAATCGCCCGACGGAACTGTTATTGTTGTCTGGCTCGATGCCCCAGACAACTGGGACCTGCCAAAAGCGCATGCTCTCAGGCTTTTCGAGTCATACAAGTGCGATACCAGGAGACAGTCGGCTTCCTTTAACAGTTACTGTCGAGCATTATTCAGCCGGTGTCACTATCTAATCAAGCACTGGGGCTGGACCAGATGTGAGACGATCATTGGCATCCTCTTTGATTTCTTTGCTGCCAATGATCTAGCCCACCTGAGAAATGAGAGCGGACCTGGATCACCTCGTTTTTTAGAACGACTGGATGAATCTCAAGATCTTGAGATCTCGCCTAGTGATCGCTGTTTCCACATCTTGCTCAAGATCATCAGCGTCGGACTTCGCGCCATGCGTCAGGTCTATCCCGAGAAGAAAATACGAAACATCGTCTTTCGCTTGATTCCAAATCACGGACGTCAGTATCCGAAGGAAGAAAGCGTACGTCAAGTTGACCTTGATGCGCTACAAAACCATCACGACTTGCTGTGCACGCTCTATTGGGCAGCACCTCCATCATGCCGTCCTTCTATTAATACGATTCGAAACCTTGTCAATGCCGAGTCGTCTCATCGAGAGGCTTGTCATATCAGCATCAAAGCATGGAAGCATCTGCTTCGCTTTCAGCTCTCTACCAAGGAGCCTGCAGCTACACTCACTGCCTTTGGCGTCTGGCATAATGACTTGACGAGCCAGCTGCTCCATCAGCGCCGCCACGCACGTATCGAAGCGCAACTTCAGTTCAACTCCGTAATGTCTGGTACACGCTCGATCATATCCTCAAAGCTTCTAGAGTCGACGATCGATCAGAACCAGCGGCAAACTGAAGCATTACTCGAAGATGCCTTGACCTCAATGATAGCCGCACTTAAACCTGCCAGGAAAGATGACGCGATGGAGCTTCTTCACAGTGCTTCCACCTCGGAGATGTTTGCACTTTACGATGCTGACAAACCGCGAATCAACCGGCTAATTCGTTATACTCTCGAGGTTGTTCGACTTTTCGTTCAATTACTGGATGGATCCAAGGATCGTACCGGATTCCAACACGCCAGCGAAGATAGCCAAGACTACGGGGAATGGGTTGGACTCGATGAGATGGCGGCACTCGAGCCAGACAACAATAACAGTTCCGTCGGGCGATTCTCTTCGATGGTGCACGACTGTCTTGCCAAGTTGATGTCCAATGCCTTTGGCGCCGATGCGCAACCGGAAACGCTCTTGATGACAGACTTGGTCGATACGTGGGTTCAAGTGGCCAGGCTGATGGTTCAGAAAGGACTCAGACAATGGCATCATTACCTTGATCCTCATCAACGGGAGTCATGGAGCTCGCTTCGAAGTACTACGCAAACTCGCCAATATACCACCTACTTCCTTTGGCAATTCATCGTGGTAGACCCACAGGGGTACCAGGTTCGTCGAACTCTTTTCTGAGAGGATCATTGTCGTAGATTGATATCGCTAAATAGTCTCCAGGCTCATAAATCCTTGATCTTCTCCTATTGGATGACCGCGCTTGTGGAAGTGGATTCAATGCTCTCCTTCCAGCACCATCTCACAAGCGCTCTGATCAACACCGATGTTAGCCACCCCTTGCTATTCAACCTACCGTTCTGGAGCCAAAGGCGTGACGGCGAGGTCCATATCTCCGAAGCGGACTTTTCAGAGCGACGACTCTCACTGATCGATGGTAAGCTGTCTCGACTCTTCAAAGGATTGATTGATCTACAAGCTTACTTTACCAGTTGTGCTGTCCAACATGCGAAAATCGATTGAGCGCACGGAGATGTCGTCACTAGCAGACGCCGCACAATTACGGAGCCACTACGCGCAGCTGCTGAAGCAGCTCATGTCGTCGATGAAGACAAACTATCAGACCCTTCAGGATGACAAGAACGAAGGTACCTCGTATGTCAGCTTCGTGCACAATGTCATCGGCCTGCTCCAGCAACACACCACGGACATCACCCCCATTGACCGCTTCTTCATTGACTCCATCGCCTTCCCGCTTCCCGCGGCCGACCCAACATATGTGGTGGGTAGACTTCGAAACTACGGCCTGCGGTTATCAACCCCCGGCACTAGAATCCACAAACAGCTCGTCACTTTTTTCCAGGCTTTCTCCGAACGCGCAGCGGTTGATGATCAGCAAGCGCTTCTTGTGCGCCAAGTTGCGACCGCCATCTCGGACACATACGAAGCTGGCGAAAGTGGAATACCGACGCTTCGCGGTTTCCTGGCAAAAGTTATCTTTCCCGCCTACATCGAGATAGCAGTTACTACCGACACAGGATGGATCATGGGCCGTCCAATCCTTCAAGTCGCCATTCAGCTCTTCACACGCCTCATGGAAGACGTGGACGGGAGCTCCGAGTGCAGCGTCCTAGCGTGTTTGTCCATCTTGTCGTCACTCCTCGCAAGCTTTGACAAGGCTAGTGGCCATGTCATTGCTCACCCCGAGCTCGTGCGCGAAGCATATATCCTCTCTACCTTCACCCTCATCTTCGAAGCCGTCACCGCTGGTTTATCCGTCTTCGATTATCTCTACCGCACCTGCATCTTCACCTTTCCGAACTCCCAGTCAGCCACTCTCGCAGAGGAAGCGCTAGAGAATGTGCAGCGTCTCAACTCCTTCGCTCGACGCCTCAGTGCCCTGTTGCGCGGCGAGGACTTCCACTCCAATCCACGCCCTCGTAATCATGGCCTGGCATCTTCCGGTCACGCGTCGTCCGTGTGGAATGAGACCCAGAACTTCGTCATGACGAACCTCACCGAAACACTCTCCAAAGAATGGATCCGGCACGAAATGTCATACTACCTTATGCGGGGCAGCATCCGACGCGAGATCCACCATGGCTTGCGCGAAGTGGAGGTAGAGAGAAATGGTCTCAGGAACGCACTGACGGACTTCCACCGAGCGACGAAACGACTCGACTTGTTGCCTTCCCACGAGTGTGAACTCAGATAGCAACCAGAACACCCACTTCACCTCTGCTCTACCTGCACCTTTGGCCTCGTCCGTCCCAAGCCTTCTGTAGCATAGTAATCCATCGGATACACCCCTCCGTTACCCTCCTCCCACCCCTTTCTCTGCCTCAATACCACCAAGGCCTCGTAGGGCGTCAGCAACGGTCGTGGAAACGCATAGCCCCAATCGATACTCAATCTGGGGCACGCAATCTGCACCCAACACTCCACATCGTCCATCATCGCAAGCTTCCCAGGGAAGATCTCGCTCAATAGGATCCTGACAATCGGGATGCCCTTCTCCTCCAGCAAATCCTCAATCATGCTCATCGTATGTGGGTTTCCCTGCCTGCCCAGAGCTCCCAAGATCAGGCCCCATTTGCGTGCCCCGCGTGCCTTCGTGATCGCATCGCGCCGCAACCCCCGCATCTCGTCATGATCGTAGCTCTCCCTCGTCAGCTTCCTCGAGTAAGGGTCGTACCGATACGCCGGCAGGTCCGGGTTATGGATCATTGCCGACTCCAGATGGAATCGTCCATCTCCCAGATACAGAATCAGATCCACCTTCGCGTCATCAGCATCCTTAGTCGCTGCAAGCCTCGGTGCTGTACAGCCTAGAATCTCGCCCCGAGACAGCGGCGCGATTTGCGGGATCCGCACGCGGAAGCCGGCCCTCTCAAGCGCGGGTTTGACGGCGTGCAAGGTGGCGTTGAACTGGATGGTACCGACCATGGCGATGGTCTTGCCGGAGGTGAAGTTGCGGGTGATGGTGGCGAGGAGATGGGTGGTGTCGAGGGAGATGTCGACGAAGACGTATAGCGTGGGGATTTGCGTAACGGCCACGGGGATTAGGCAGCTGTGAGCGTAATGCACCAGGAGCTCGCAGTCGAGTGCGCGGGCGGTGTAGTCGTCAATGCAGCATGCGCCGTAGGTGACATCGCCCATGATGATGGTCTCAGTGCCGGGGCAGAACCGCGTGAGGATGTCGGAGATGGTGGTCGCGAAGAGAAGGAGGCCCTCGGGGAACTGCAGGGCGACGCGTCGAGCGGAAAGGGTGCGGATACGATGAATCGTTTTGGGAATCTCGAAGGAGTAGTTGGCCGGGAGCAGAGAGATGGCGGAGACGATGGAGGGGTCTTCGAGAAGGGAGGCGGGGACTTGATTGAGGGTGCGGGGAGCCCGGCGGGGGGCGGTTGCCACTAGGGGAGAGATATTATCACTCTCAGTTCAATATGCGGAAGGGAAGGGGCGAGAAGGTTGCGGGGGGGTTACCTTGTCCACATGATTGTGAGTCTGAAGATGTGCCGGCATGGGAGGCTGTCGTCCCTGTTCGGCGGCCGGCGAAGCGTTTCTTAGGCACTTTTGCGGGCAGAGCGTCCATTATAGGGCCGGACAGCTCAGCCGGCAACCCAGTGTCTGTTGCGCTATCAGTCATCGTGATGCAGTAGGGAAATGAAGCCGGTAGGCGCACTTCGAGGGGCACAACATTGTGTCCAATGAGTGGGGTGGTGGGCATGCGCGAGTAGTACGAAAGTTAACGTTTCGGCTCCTTACGTCAGCAATGGCCCCCCACCTAGAGAGAAGCCAACCGACGAGCGGATATATGTCAGGATAACGTTCAGCCAATTTCGATGGACGACGGCAACGCAGCGCATGGATCTCAATACGATGACCCAACCCAGCTACTATATAGAGCACGCAAATAGAACCATCTAATGTATTCATAATCAGATGCGTTAAGATTTGCTATGCATAGACATGCGATGATCGGACAAATCAAGTGGAGCGACCTGAAGGACTGCTAGAGTCATTGGAAAGAGGTTCGGGACGAAAGGTTCAAATGACCTCTTCTTGTACAGTATCCGCTGTTAGCCAGCCGTAGCCGCAGGCCACCAGCGCAGACCCTGTCGATGACTGCTGCTTTCGCCAAGCAGCATGCACATCACAGTGAGACTGTGAAGAGCCACTAAGGAGCAGCGTCGGGGTTTGCTAACACCCTCGCAAGTATAGCTTTGCCCGCTCGACTTTCACTGGGCCTGTGCAATTCCTGGGAGATCCAATGTCCAATTGACGCGAGTCGCTCGAGATTGACCCCAGTGGGGAGACCAGCGCCGTGAAAGAAGTGAACAAGATCTTCCGTAGCGACATTGCCCGTCGCCCCCTTCGCATATGGGCATCCTCCAAGCCCGGCAACGCTTGAGTCAAACGTTCGAATGCCTTCCTCCAACGCCACTGCGGCATTCGCCACGGCCTGTCCGTAAGTGTCATGCAGATGGACGGCGAGTCTGTCTGTGGGCACTTGAGCGGATCTGAGACATTGCAAGAGGCGTCGTACAGACTTGACGGTGCCCATACCGGTCGTGTCCCCTAAAGAAATCTCGTAGGCGCCCATATTTAGTAGAGCAATGGACAAATCAGTTACTCTTGACGGCGACACCTCTAGGCCTTCGTAGGGACAGCCCAATACGACGGAGATGTAGGCGCGAATGCAGATCCCGTATCTCTTGGCTACTTCGAAAACCGGCTTGACACGCTCGAGCGACTCGGCGATGGTGCAATTCGTATTCGTCTTTGAGAAGGACTCCGTCGCTGCTATGAAGATTGAAATCTCGCGGAGAGCATTGGGCTTGAGCTCAAGCGGCCGATGTTCATCATCTGCCTGACGGGTCACGGCAAGGGCCCTTTCAAGGCCTTGAAGATTCGGTATCAGGAAAGGGAACCTGATCAAGGGGTTAAGGTATGCTGGGCGCAATGGATCTAAATGCAATAGAGCTGGCCTATGAGATAGCTGAGCCAGAATGCGCTGTGAATCTGCCATCTGAGATCTGATCAGCTTTGCTCTTACATATGTGGTGGCGGCTTGTACTCGGCACTCGCGGCTCAAGACTCGACTGACCTGAGGCACCCACTTCGGAGACACCATGGCTCCGGCTTCGATAATTTTCAAGCCAGTTGACGAGAGCTTCTCGATCAAGCTCATCTTCGTCTCGAAAGGAACGAGATTCTTCTCGTTCTGTAGACCATCTCGTGGCCCAACCTCGACGATATTCACTCTATCAGCGACGGCGGTGGAGTATTTCCGCCACGGCACACGCGACCGCACGGCGGTACCCCGAAGAAGCATCTCGACGTGGAGTCTTCATCAACCATGCGAGATGAGGTCATAGCCATGCTCGTCGAAAGCATCTGCGCGAACGGCCGATAGACGACGTGAAGTGGTGGCTTATGGACATCGGACGGTACGGGTTGAGACTGTGTAGAACAGCGGGGAGATATTGTTGCTTGAAGGAGAGCGCTCGAACAATGATGATGAGACTTACGAAGCACATGAAAAAGTAGTATCTAGTCTCGCCATTTATGTCATCACAATGCCCGCACACATGATCACCGCTACATATGAGATCAGCCGCAGGTGGTAGGGCGATCGAGGAAAGCTAGAAGTGCACGTTTGGCAGGCAAGCGCAATCACTAGGAGAGGTGAACGGGCGGATACCTCCACTGATAGCTTCCCCTCCCCTCGAGTTACCCTTTCACCTGCTCAAATAGGTCTTCATATACCAGGAGAGTAGGGATATCAATTGTTGAGCTTCCATCTTCATCATGTCTCCATCAGCCCATGACCCGCGCATTTCCGCACCGCACCCTCGCATCCGGTACAATACGATTGGCGGTGTGAATGGTCCGTTGGTGATTCTTGATAATGTCAGTCCTCTCTCCTTCCAAGCTCTGATGAAGCGAGAGGAATCTAGCAGGACAAGCCATCACTGACGATTTTGATACAGGTCAAATTCCCTAGATACAATGAGATTGTCTCATTGACGCTGCCAGATGGCACGGAGCGATCGGGACAGGTGCTGGAGGCTCGGGGTAATGCATCCTCCTTCGGTTCTGCGTCTTGACGGAGAGGGCGATGGGACTGACGAAAATAATTTGCAGGTAACAGAGCTGTAGTGCAGGTCTTTGAGGGTACTTCAGGCATCGATGTGAAGAAGGTAGGGTCCCCATCCCGAATCTCTGGGGGAATGCTCGGCTCATGCACCGCACTACGAAGACCAAGGTCGAGTTCACCGGACACAGCTTGAAGCTGGGTGTCTCGGAAGACATGCTAGGTCGGGTGTTCGATGGATCGGGTCGCGCAATTGACAAGGGTCCGAAAGTGCTGGCGGAGGACTACCTCGATATCAACGGGAGTCCCATCAACCCCTACTCCAGAGTACGTCTTCTTCCTCACCGTCGTTGATGAGTCGACCCCATTGACTGGCTCCAGGTCTATCCCGAAGAGATGATTGCGACGGGTATTTCGGCCATTGATACCATGAACTCTATCGCTCGTGGGCAGAAGATCCCCATCTTCTCAGCCGCTGGTTTGCCCCACAACGAGATCGCTGCTCAGATCTGCCGTCAAGCTGGTTTGGTCAACAAACCCACCAAGGATGTGCATGACGGGCACGAGGAGAACTTCTCGATCGTCTTTGCTGCCATGGGTGTCAATTTGGAGACGAGTCGCTTCTTCACCCGTGACTTTGAGGAGAACGGCAGTATGGAGCGGGTGACCTTGTTCTTGAACTTGGCCAACGATCCCACGTTCGTTTCCCCCCATCCCCCCACCACCCCGCCTCGCCCTTGACAACGCCTTGTTTATTGGGATCAACTACTAACCGTATACGCTACATAGGATCGAGCGTATCATTACGCCGCGATTGGCGCTTACAACAGCCGAATACTATGCCTACCAACTCGAGAAGCACGTCTTGGTCATCCTGACCGATTTGTCCGCCTACTGTGATGCCCTGCGAGAGGTCTCGGCTGCGCGCGAGGAAGTACCGGGTCGTCGTGGTTACCCCGGTTATATGTACACGGATCTTTCGACCATTTATGAGCGTGCTGGTCGGGTGGAAGGACGAAATGGCTCCATTACACAGATTCCCATCTTGACCATGCCCAATGACGGTATGTAGCGCTTCTGCGTGTGCTCACCTTGACGCTTGCACCGCGAGACGGAGACTGACTCGACCTTTCCCACCAGATATCACGCACCCCATCCCTGATTTGACCGGCTACATCACCGAGGGGCAAATCTTCGTCGACCGCCAGCTCCACAATCGTGGCATCTACCCGCCCATCAACGTTCTCCCGTCGCTCTCCCGTCTCATGAAGTCTGCCATTGGCGAGGTAAAGTTGTTCAGATGAGGCAGGGTGCGTCTTGCAAATGACTGATGACCCATGCTTCTGAAATAGGGCCGCACCCGCAAGGATCACGGCGATGTATCGAATCAGCTATACGCCAAATACGCCATCGGTCGGGATGCCGCCTCGATGAAAGCCGTTGTCGGTGAAGAAGCTCTCTCATCCGAAGATAAGCTTTCACTTGAGTTCCTAGAGAAGTTCGAGCGTACATTCATCAGCCAGTCTGCATACGAAGCCCGCTCCATTTACGAGTCGTTGGACCTGGCGTGGAGCCTGCTCCGGATCTACCCCAAGGATCTGTTGAATCGGATTCCCGCTAAGGTGCTGCAAGAGTATTATCAACGATCGGCACAGATTCAAAAGAACAAACAACAGGATACAAATACCGGGAATAAGGATACCAGGGACCAGAGTGGCAAAGCAGACGACAAATTGATTGATGCATGATAGGTCGGTCGAGGTCAATTTGGGAGTTGGGTGTGCTTACCCGAGCAGTCAACAAGAATTGTTCTTAGAAGCTGTACTGTCCATACACTCGCGTCCGTTTTCTGTTGATCGCTTATTGACTACCTTGCTTGCCCACGTGAGATGATGCTGTGATCCGGGCTTGTGTGGGATTCAGAGATGTGGGCGACCTGGGATGGCGACGTTCGACGAATTTCGAGAGTTCCTGACGATCGTCGGACGTCTTTCCTATGTTATTTGCTGCGACGTTCGACGATGCAGCAAATTCGTTGGACGTCGTAGACCGTCCTGGCTAAGGGTTCTCCAATTGTGCTGCAACAAGGCGACAATGGTTTTGTTAGCCCACCTGGGGGCATCGTACGTCGTCTTCCCTGGTACTAACAGTACGCGTTTGCTGAACTTGTCGGTGATTGTAAGTGGGGAGTCGAAAGAGTCGGCCGGTGACAAAGCGACTATGAAATCCATCGTAATGATGTGGAACAGGAAAGGAGGGGTCTGGATGGGCATCATAGACCCGTAAGGAGGATTACCGTAACAATGGGCATCAACAACGGTCCTTCCACACCCATAAGCATCAATCAGCCAACTTCATCAACACCCAAAAGGACACCTTCATTATCGGAAGAACTTGGTTATCTCATCAGCTTTATACATCGGCAAATTGAGACTTTGAGTATTCTAGATGGTGTGAGAAAGCGAAAGATTGACATGCTCTTTCATGCAGCTAAAAAAGCGTTTGCTGATAGAACAATCATTCTTGCAGAAAGCCGTGAGCTTTTTGGCCGTCATTTGGAAAAACAAGTGAGAAAAAGCCGCAGCATGGCTGTGCTAGAAACTGCTCGAGTTATGACCTATGATGATCTTGAGAATGCAAGAAAAGCTGCTGAGAACAAAAAGGGCAAAGTGAAGACACCTAAGATCGATCGTCAACAACAAGTCTCTAAGGTGCCGGTTGTATCTGAACCTTTCAAGGATGATGAATTAGTGGTAGGTGAAGTCACAGACCACAATGAGTAGATTGCTCAATTTGTTACTGTATTTAATAGTCAATTGCGAAGTCAATGAACTGATTTGGGCGGCTCGGTTCCTTGTGTGGCTCGCTTCCCTGTGAGACCCTCTAGTCTCATAGTCGCGCGTCTCTTCACTTCTGTTAGTGATGACAATCAAGCCACCAGCGCCACGCGCACTTTCGCTTATCGGTATCCACCTGCGGGGCTAAGCGGGGCTTTGTTCGGAAACAAAAAATGAGGTTACGTAATGATAAGTTCAAAAATTGATGTACTCGTGCAATCTGACTCACTCCTCTGGATCGTGACAAAATCCAGAGTGAAAAGAACAAGACACAACTTCACCTTAATACCACTCTGGTTTGCCAATTGCTCATCATGGAGGGTATCAAGCAAGTTCTAGCCCAGTGCAAGAAAGAAAAGCGGGTGAGTTGCTCTTGGGTCCAGCACCCCCGAGAATGCTTGGCTTCTTACGCTTCTTTCAGTCCGCTTTCGTGCCCTACGTTACTGCAGGCTTTCCTACTCCTGATGAGACGGTCAATATTCTCCTCGCCATGGAGGCGGGAGGTGCCGGTAAACCAAGATCCCATCCTGTCTCTGACAATCGCGCGCTGATCCGCCCACCTCCCAGACATAATAGAGCTCGGCATGCCCTTCACGGACCCAATCGCCGATGGCCCAGCGATTCAAAAAGCGAATACCGTAGGTCATATCAATCAACTACCTTCATCTTCGAAGCGAAACAAATGCCAATTCGACATTTCCTTAGGTAGCCGTACGGCACGGTGTGACGGTTGCCTCAATACTGGACATGGTGAGGGCCGCTCGGAAGCAAGGGCTGCGAGCCCCAGTACTTCTGATGGGATACTACAATCCGGTCCTGTCATATGGCGAGGAGAAGTTGATCACAGATTGCCGAGAGGCAGGAGTCAATGGCTTTATTATCGTTGATCTGCCGCCGGAGGAGGCGGTCAGGCTCCGGAATGCCATCACTAGGGGAGGGTAAGTAGATTCAGAGACCCTACTGCTATGCCGATGGGAAACATGAACCTGACACGAGCAGACTCTCCTACGTGCCTCTGATCGCGCCTGCAACTTCTGAAGCCCGGCTCAAGCTTCTCTGCAAAATTGCCGACTCCTTCGTCTACGTCGTCTCCCGCATGGGCGTGACCGGCGCGACAGGCACCCTCAACGCGGCTCTTCCACAACTACTCGATCGAGTACATCAGTACTCAGGCAATATCCCAGCGGTGGTGGGTTTTGGTGTGAGCACGCGGGATCACTTCCTCAGCGTAGCCAGGATCGCTGAGGGTGTCGCGATTGGGAGCGAGATCATCAACCGATTGGCGGATGCCCCTCCTGGGCAGGGTGCGTCCAAGATCCGGGAGTACTGTGCAGAGATCTCGGGGAGAAAGTCAAGTCAGAATGGTCTACCTAGGGAAGTGGGCATGGTGGAGACATTGAACGAAGCGAAGGAGCCGAACGGAGTTGAAGTGGATCAAGTCATCACGGATGCAGACCGTGCCGAAGGGCCTGGATTGGTGGAGCAGATAGAAGCGCTCAATACAAACGGAGATGCAGACCCCACCGTGAGGATTACCTGCACAGACGCAACGTCGAGCGCGGCTGACATTGCTAGGCGGTACCTTCACGCTTTGGAGAATTCGGTGGCCAGTACGTCCCGGAATCTCTCATGGACTGTCTCGCTGAGCTCGACCGCGGCTTCACCGAAGCGAAGAATGACCCCAAGTTCTGGGAAGAATTCCGTTCATACTACTCCTTCATGGGACGTCCGAGTCAATTACATCTTGCCTCTCGATTGACCGAACATGCTGGAGGCGCCAACATCTGGCTGAAGCGCGAAGACCTCAACCACACTGGCAGCCATAAGATCAACAACGCGCTGGGGCAGATCCTACTTGCGAGACGTCTAGGTAAGACCGAGATCATCGCCGAGACGGGAGCGGGTCAGCACGGCGTCGCCACCGCCACCGTCTGCGCAAAGTTCGGCATGAAATGTACCGTTTATATGGGAGCTGTATGCCGTTCGATAGCATCCGGATTCAGGAATCACAGTGGGCTAACAAGTAGCAGGAGGACGTCCGTCGGCAAGCACTGAACGTGTTTAGGATCAAGCTTCTTGGCGCCAAGGTCGTCGCTGTCGAAGCTGGCACCAAGACCCTTCGTGATGCTGTGAACGAGGTAGACCGCACCTAACCATCGTTCACCGTTAAAAAGGACTCACACTAACATCTCCATTCACCCAGGCGATGCGCGCTTGGGTTGTGGATCTTTCAACGACACATTACATTATCGGATCTGCCATTGGGCCCCACCCCTTTCCCACCATCGTTCGCACCTTCCAATCCGTCATCGGCAACGAGACAAAGGTTCAAATGCAGGGGCTGAAGGGCAAACTTCCTGACGCAGTGATTGCCTGTGTCGGCGGCGGAAGCAATGCCGCGGGAATGTTCTATCCCTTCTCACAAGATCCTAGCGTTAAGCTCCTCGGCGTCGAAGCTGGCGGTGACGGTGATACTCTCCCCCACCCCCTTCACTACCCTCTGCCCTCCTTCCTCGCTCGCTCGGTTTCTCAGCCCTCTTCTACTTCGTGCATACTGACAATCTTCTCCATTGCAGGCATCGATACTCCTCGCCACAGCGCCACCCTCACCGCTGGCACCAAGGGCGTCCTCCACGGCGTCAAGACTTACATCTTACAAAATGCTCATGGTCAAATCACCGACACGCACTCCGTTCGTCGCCCCCTTCCACTCCCTCCTTCCCCTCTTCCGATTTCCACTTCTCCCGCCCAATTGTTGCACCGGTCCCCCTTTGCCATTGAAAACTGACCGTCTAACGCAACGCAACAGGTATCCGCAGGTCTGGATTACCCCGGCGTCGGCCCGGAGATGTCCTCGTGGAAGGATTCCAATCGCGCGAGCTTCATTGCCGCCACCGACGCACAGGCCTTCATTGGCTTCCGCTTGCTCTCCCAACTCGAAGGCATCATCCCCGCATTGGAGACGAGCCACGCCGTTTGGGGCGCGCTCGAGCTTGCCAAGACCATGCGAAAGGACGACGATGACATCGTCATTTGTCTGAGTGGCAGAGGAGATAAGGATGTGCAGAGCGTGGCGGATGAGTTGCCGCGCATTGGTGAGGCTATTGGCTGGGATTTGAGGTTTTGATTGGGAGTGGTTGATCTGCACGGAGGGGGGGCATATAGAGGGCGAGATGGTGGTAGGGCTTGTTATTGTGTATGCATATACATATATCTATCTATACATAGAGCCATTCCTCGACGACGCCTTGCAATGCTCGCTGTGCAAGACAATTGATTCGCACCGTTGCATAACCGCCGAACTCAAGTCGCCAATGCACTCCTTGCTCCTATACCAGTCTGCGCACCGCGCGACAAACACCCATAATGTACCACGGAATTGCTGTTGTCGATGATACATCGATTAGCATCATATCTTCTCGACAACCGAGGAATCACTAATATGACACCAGGAGGATGACTTACTCAGGCAATACCGCCACTGCACTCGCGCCTAATCTCCGATGACAAACGCCACACACGCGCTCCTCACCAACAATCACCCTCCTCTCTCGGCCACCATCACCCTTCCCACCTTCACCAAGCACGAGTGCGATGCGAGCCCGGACGCGCTCCGCGCCGCGAAGGCCAACTTCGACTTTGCCGCTGTTCAGCACCGTATTGCCGGCCCGAATCCGTCCGAGAAAGTAGGAGGCGAGTTCCTGCACAGGTAGAGTGGATGGAATGAGGTCGAGGGTTGAGCTTGGGGGCAGGCGTGGGCCATGACGTGAGAGAAGGGAGAGAGCAGGGGGAAGTGG
>QQTW01002401.1_pt1 | contig 13554 bp, 11 predicted proteins | sample 1904831 | NCBI WGS metagenome assembly QQTW01 (sample SAMN09435610, study PRJNA476489) | Subsurface metagenome, whole genome shotgun sequencing project. | reverse complement strand
TTCACCGTATATTTTACCTCATACAGTGATGGGCCTTTCTCGATGGTGAGGTAATTGCCTCGGTTCGTAGACAAAATATAGCGGTTTTCGCCCACTTCGACCCAAGCGAAGGGGCTGATTGCACGTATATGGCGTTCGCCAGATGTGTCTTCTATCAGTTCGTTCACGGAATCGTAGTCTGTGAATGTGATGCTCCCTTTGAAGGCGTGGCGGCTGACATTAGGTGCATCATCTGCTGCCCGTTTCTCTCGCTGCTCTTCCTGTTCTTGTCTGTCCCGCATGTCCTGCAACTTCTCTACATCTGCGTTCTCTAACAAAACAGATGGGTCCAATCCAAAAAGAGTCGGAGTTGTTACGATACCAGTGTCGAGTGATGCGACCATATCAATGACGTGACAATTCTCTTTCCCAGGATGAAGCCGCATGCCGCGACCTATCATCTGCACGAGCAAATTCCGTGACTTCGTTGGCCTCGCGAGCAGCACGCAGTCGATGTTGGGTATGTCGGTGCCTTCCGTGAATACACCACAGTTCAGTAAGACTGAAAATTCACCCTTCTTAAAACCATCCAGACGCTCACCCCGCGTCTGCTTTGGCGTGTCTCCAGTGATGAACCGCGCATCGACCCCGTGCTTACGGAACATGGCCGTGAGGCTGGAAACATGGGCTAGGTCGACACAGAAGACTAGCGTCGACTTTCGCTCCTTCGCTCTTGCCAGCCACGCGCGCACAGTGATATCGTTGGTTTCTTCGGTGTTTACGGCGTTTGAGAGTTCCTTGGTCTGGAAATCACCGTTAAATCCTGCCTTCACGCGCGAGATGTCCGCTCGCGATTCGACTGTGGTGAAGTGAACATCTGAGAGCCATTTCTCCCCAATCATATCCACGTAGTCTCTATACAAGGAGTACATCAACAAGCATTTCCAGTATTGCAGCGGAGATGGACCCACTTGTGGTAGACAATGTGATCTATTGCGGCGCCCAATCTTACTCCGTCAAATCTGGAGAATGTCGCAGAGACTCCAACGAGTGTCGGGGCCCAATCCGCTCCATTCTTCAGACCAAAATGATCGAGCACTCTCATATACTGCGATGCCACGATGTGGTGCGCTTCATCCACAAGAACGAGCTTGAACCGCGCAGGATCAAACTTGTCAATCCGGTCCCCTGACGTGATACTCTGAACAGAGGCCACTGTGATGTCTGCAGCACCGCTGGCGTGGCTCGATCCCATCTCTATCTCAACGGATTTGTCAGGGTACGCTCCAATGCAATGACGCGCAGCCTGTTCCACCAGTTCGCGTCGATGAACGAGAATAAGCGTTTGTTTGCTGCGCGCATTCTTGGGCACGATACGGCTGATCAGCTGGGTGAAGATGACCTGTATTTGCCGTCATTAGCACCCAATATGCAGCTTATCCTCCAGCTTACTTACAGTCTTGCCGCTGCCTGTTGCTAGGGATATCCCAAGTCTCCGGTGTCCCTTCTGAACGTATGAGAGAACCGATTGTATGCATTCTTCCTGATACTGGCGAAGCTTTATCCTGGATTCAGGTGGAAACACCTGCGGATCGGAGGAGAGGACGGCAGTCGCCGCCTTCGGTACTGCATATTGACGGAGGAGCCGCGGTGCCCGGAGCTGGAAATTGAAGAGTCCAGCGAATCTGAGCCTATGGCGTCCTGGAATTGGCATTGACGAGTTAAAAACTGTATGTTGACTGTCGTCGCCTAGTAGCGACCAAGACCTAGGTACCCAGGTACCCTGGCTTGCCAAGGCTGGCCCGAATCTGAGGCAACAAGGCATCCTCGACCTAGACTTGGCAACCCCCTGCTGATGGCCAACATTCGGGCCTACTTGATCATATGTGTATGGTAGCTACCCCGGCAACTTGCCAATAGACTGTAGCATGAGCGATTTCAAAGTAAGCTTGTAAATAGATTTCGCGTATAAGCAAGCCAGCACCCAACCAGTTGACGCTGTAGATTCGCCCATACCGGAGACTGACGCGAGTACCGCCGAAGCATATCCGATAACCCTGCCCTTATGTGCGATTCTCCGAGCGTAAAAGAAATGACTAGAGTAAAGCATAGCTTGAAACAACCTACCGAGCCGATTTCCAAATCATCTTCATGCAGCGGAAGAGATGACAGCACTCTTTTCCACCATCCTGACATGCACCTCTCACCTGGCGAAGCCAAGCTATCCTCCCGCTCACACATACACCGAAGACGTCACGGTATATCTATCGGCCACAAAGGTCAACTCCTTCTTCCTGCGAAGCGTGGCCGGATCGATGAACAGCCTCAGTCCCATCCTCGAATGGCCGAGCCCAAACACTCGCGCGACTAGGTAGATATCTTCAGAATGACCGGAGTCGGGCAACTGCATGCGCTCCATTCGGTCGTACTGACGCTGGCTGAAGAAAAACGGATTACCCGAGTCGCCCGTCGTCGTCTTGACCTCGATGCAGTACGTCGGCGACCGGCCCGACCACGCGGAGCCCTCGAGATAGCCCTGCTGGACCAGCAGCTGCGTCAGGGCGCTGTCGGCGTCGCGGTAGACGATGTCGGCGGTCTCGACACCGTTCCAACGGGTCATACTGCGGTACTGGTCGTGCACGCAAACTCGGTGGCGGATCGTGCTCTGCCAGCAAGTGACATCGAAGCCGGGGAGGCCAAGTCTGTTCAGGAGCTCGAACACCTGATATCTATTAGCGAGTGCGGATGAATGAAACGAACAGTCTATCGACTCACAAACAGCTCTCCGGCCGCGCCGATCTTGAAAAGTTCTTCTCCGGGAATGCTTGAGCGGATCGCAAGATGGGCATTCAAGCCGGCTTCGGCCTCGACGGACGCCAACTCAAAGGTTCCGATGGTGGGAAGGCCTTTGATGCCGTTTGCCTGTTGAATCACATGCTCCACGAGTTTTGCGTAGAGCTCTGGCCGTTCAGGTGAGCCTTGGGACCCATATGATGCGGTTGTGGCTGGTGTCCAGAAGGGATCATAATTAGCAGAACCACTTTCAGAGCGGTGATTTCCCCCGGAGAAGTAGTCGGAGGTTCCTTCGTCGTATGACATTCTGCCCGGGTTTGTGCCCGCCTGGTTTGTGGCAAGATCGGCATATGTTATACCATAGCTGCCTTGGAAACCTGATTGCGACACACCACAACTACCCTGGGTACCTGACTGCGGTACAGCAACTGTCACCACTCCTCCTCTCTGTTCCGCGTCCTCATCCTCATCCTCCTCTTCCTCTTCCGGTCTGGAGACTCCAGCAACCTCGATAATACCATCTTGCTGGAGGATCTCATCGACAACAAAGAGGCTACTCGAGGAGATTATCGCCCCGAGTCCTGCTGCCTTCTCCGTAGGATGAACCCCAAGATGCTGGAGAAGTTTCAGGGGGAGGACCCTTGCCAGAGCCACCTGTCTCTGTTTGACAGCTTTCGGAACGTAGAGGTCCAGCTGGTCATTGTCTTGGTCAATGTGGCAATACGCTGCGTCGCCCGGAATCGCTATGGTTTCCGTGCCCTGGACGATTGAAACTACTTTCGAAATGTTCTCACCCGTGTAGACCTTCGCGTTCTGGAGCAGAGGATATATAGCAGCTGCGTCTGGTGCGGCCAGATGTGCAGCATACCTGACGTGATCAGCTTCCGGCCACTCAGCGCCCAGGGACAAACAAGGCTTACCGGCAGATGGCGTATGCCTTTTTCCTCAGATCATTCGTTAGCTTTTGATGCATGACTCCAGCCGTGACTCGAGTCTCTTCGGTGACTGCTTTGGACAAGAACCTTGGTCCCAATCTGAGGCCGCAAAGAAGTTTCTCAACAGAATGTACCTCCTCGAGGGTGAATTTGAGGATTGTGATTCTATCCCGGAACATCCTCTCGTACTCGTGGCGGTCGGCGATGGCGAAAGCGCCGGTACAGGACATCCACTCCGTTTCCCCAGAAGGCTGCTTGACCGGCAAGAACGCGCAATCGGAAAGCTTGGTGTACAGTGTTATGGATGATGCGTCGAGCGCGCAGATGTTCTTCATCTCCTGGAGAATGCTGTCCTTGTTAGGGCTGTCGGAGGCTTTCTGTATCAGGGCACGGATGTGCATTTCGACACTCGGCTCCTTGACGTCAAGTACGTTGCGGAAGAAAGTCTCCTGTTTCTTGTATGAGGTAGCGAGTGAAAGCTTCTCGGGAAGTTGAATTTGGTCCTCTGCCCAGATGCAACCCGACTGTGATCGCCATGACAGACTTTTCGGACAATAAATAAGTTCGCCTTTGCGGATTCGAGAGCTGTCGAGGTTAGCGGCAAGCTCACAGGGTGGATATGCTGTTGGAAACTCCTACTTTATCTCTTCTTTGGCCATCTGGAGCTTTCCTCCTAGCGCCACTTTACTCAATTCTCCATATATCAAGGGTATTGTTACCGTCTTCTCCTCGCGTGTGGCGCAATCTCTGGAAGCCCTGGTCTTGATGTCTTCCAAGTAGTCCAAAAAACCCGTCTGTGTGACATATTCTTTTAGGGCGAGTGAGTTTACCAAAAGCCCATATAGTGATTGGTACTCGCTCACGCTCTGAAGGCAGTCGTAGTACAAGAACCACTTTGGACCCCTCCACACGCATTTGCTCAGATCAGTCCAGCTCCAATCCGTGGCAGAGTCGATCGAAGGGACATAGATGAGGTCATCCTTGAACGCCTCCCTAATTTCAAATTGTCAGCCAACCTACTGGGTCCACGCCGTGTAATCAACTCACCGCAGCTTCTGAATATCTCTTCCCTCGCTGAACGTCTGAAGTCGCAGGTAGATCTTGAAGACATACTCTGTCTTCACATCTTCTGTGTGCCGCGCCTGTCTCAAGAGCGCCAGCCAGAACGACACGTCTTCTTCAACGCCAACACCAAGCCGCTCGAGAAAACGCCACTTCATCACGTCGATGTCTTCCATCCCGTCAAGCTCGCTCAGAAAACCAAAAGATTTGCTCAGACAAAGCTCTGCTGCCTTGGCTTTTAGTTTTGGCAGCGGCAAGAAGGTCTTTTCGAGTGCCCTCGACTCTGCGCAGTCAAGCACCGGCACTTTCACGGCTTTGAAACGCACATCCCACTCCTCTGATTTTTGGTATTGAGCCCTCTTGCGTTCTAATACCCTCAACAGATGTTGCGGTATGTGTTCCATGACGTAGATCATCTCGGCGGACAGTTGCAGCTTGCAACTGAAGCCGGGCTTAGAGTGGAGCTGCGGCGTCACATTGATATTTGCTCGACTTCGAAGCCACTCCGGTCCAGTCAGATTATTCCGGACTCCCCGGTCCTTGAGAGCGTCATAATAGCCTATGCGGGGAATCTTGATCTTGCTCTTCAACTCCTCAGGAACTACTCCACCGAGAAGATTGTACATCGAGTGTGGATCTTCGGATTGGGGGCAGTAGAGCCAGTCTCCTGTGAACGTTTCGCCGATCCTGTATTTATCACAATGCAGCGTCGCAAGATAGATCGGATAGTTCGCTGGTAGGGCGATGTTATGCCAGAACAGAAACTCCACATCCTGGTAAAGATTCGAATACTTCAACGGGCGCTGGTCTTTGTACCGTTGCTCGATCAAAGGAAAGACTCTGACCGGCGCGCACTCCGTGACTCCAAGAGCGGAGAAGAGGACTCTTCTACGGTCGTTGAGCAGCGTGCCGGCATCGACAAGGTTTAACGACAAATCCTTTGGGATGTTGATTTCCGCGGAAGAGGGAAAGAAGATGCTGGCATTGAGCGGACAAACCCATTTTCCGTTATCCAGCGGAACAATCTTCAGCCTCTGAATCATATACCTCTCCTTTGTGAATTCCAGTCCTTTGATGAGGAGTTCAGAAACCTTGGTTTGCCACGCGTCTATTACAAACGTGGATCGCAGCCGTGCTTTATCGTCCTTCTCCAAGTCCTCGCTCAGCCTCTCCAAAAAGTCGGACAACGACAGATCTGTGGTGCCGAGCTTTTTCATCACAGGGAGGTCAAGCTGCTGGTCGTACCCATTCGAAATGTATGCGGTGCCACCAGATTTGAGGTCTGGCAGCAAAGGTTCCGATTTCTCGTCTCTGAAATGATCGGTAACGACCCTGAGCTGAGCAGCAGACCAACAACGATATTGGTCCTCGAGAGAATAGAATACTTTCCGTGTGTGGAGTGCTTCCGTGAGGCTGGCCTGGAGTCGTCCCCACATATCATGGATGATGTTGGCGGTTGGGATGTACCTGACCCAGCTGTACTTCATGACCGGGTGATGCAGAAATCCATCAGAGTCGGCAATGGTATGAAGAAACGTCTGGGTTACTTCCTTTATCAGTCGTCTGTTCCAGTCGCAGTCGCATACATCTTCTCGGTTCGCCTGCGTGATGAAATCAGATTGAATTAGAAACTTGAACCCAACTTTTTGCAAAGGCAGGAATGCAAAGACATGTTGATCTTCGATCACGGGAGACTCTTTAGCATCTATGGGAAACGCGAGAACAACTTCCGCCTCGTAAATGTTGCGGCGAGCAGGATCCGCAGGCATGTCGCTGACGAGCCGTCTCTTGATCCAAAATTCTTGCCTCGAGGTCTCATTCCCGACCTCCTTCGTAATCGTAGCCCTGCCCCTCGCCTTGCTGGTCTTATCTGCCAATATAGTGTACCTGACGTGGTGAGGGGGACTGTCTGGAAGCTCGATCTTCACAGACAACTGCGTCAGCTTTTTCAGGAACAGTAGGAGCGTGTCCGGCAGCGCTAAAAAATCCTGGCGCAGCTGCGCGCGGTCACAATCTTCTCGGAGGTAGAGAATCATCCGCGTTCGAACTCCGGCTGGGATCGGGCGGTGCTCCTCGTAGAGTGGCGTGACCATGCCCAAGCCGTTGTCGTTTGTGTCGTCCCGGCGGTATTCGAAGGCGAAGGAGTACGGTTCGGACTGCACGTGGACTTTGCTAGCAACGGTGAAAACGGACTTGAAGCCGATGCCTTTTTCGCCGATGTAGCCTTGGATGTACGTTTTGGTGCTCTGGCCGACAGCGCAGATGGCTCTGATGTTTCTCTCGGTGAAGCCATCTTCGTTGGAATCGATGATGATGCAGTCTTGGTTGAGAATAAAGCCAAGACGAGGTTGCCCCCAGGATGAATACTGGTTGTCTTCGGCGTTTTGGATGAGCTCGTAAACGAAACGTGTTTTTTTGTGATAGAGTTGCTCTGCAACACTGGTACAATCAGGACGGTCCGCCAATTGCGAACCACTACACATACATTTTAGTAGACGCTCCAAGCTGCCGCCGCAGCGCGTATATGGTTTCGAGAACTTCCGGCTCGGTCGACTGCAAGAATTCTATAGTTTGTGGTGTGAGTCCTCCGTTGTGTATCCTCAACTTGTCAATGAGTTTGCGGGCCTCCTGACGAGAGGTGACCTCCATAGTGACCGATAAAGATTGAACAGTTGGAAGTTACCCACTACAAGAAAACAGCATGGGTAAAGATAATGCAGTCTGGACACTTTATGAAGGAAAGACTTTCTAGGAATCTCGCGAGCTTTAACCCAACTGAACCACTGCCTCTATCACTCTTGGCGATACAAGGCTGAACGACGAAGACGAGGCGGGCCGGCGCTTAGCGTGCGGCGAGAACTCGATGAAACGCAGATGGCAGCAGAGTTGGTGCATGATTCCCGTTGGAGGGCACGAGAGTAATAAATTTTCCAATCAACATTGCGAAAGGAGAAAAACAACACATGATAAAAATCACCATACGTTACCGTGATGTCAATCAGTCTCCCGTAAGGGCTGAGCAGTCATCAAGGGCGACGCGGTGACGATGCCCTCGAACATAGGTCCACAAGTGCCTACAGGTATAATACAGAACGCTCATATCGTTGAAGGATATACATATAGAGAAAATCAATGCCAGGTAGCTCCAGCGGTCGGCAAGAAGACAGGTCCTGTGCCACTCAACGGGTAAGTAGGCATGGCTCACCGATAGAGCATTGATCTATGTTGGAAGATCTTGTCGACTTCTTCCATCTCCATGCAAGTATGAAGCTCGGCAGCCGTAAGTCGTAAGGATTTGACAGGCGCGCATAAAACCGCCCCTGAACCGCTCTAATGGAATTCTAGCGAGAATCGATTGGTCTTAGACACCACGCACACTTCGATAGCATGCTTGGAGATGTATGTACAATTGAGCCGCCAAGGTGAACCGTGGATGTAGTCCGTGCCAATATCGGATTTTGAGAGAGTTTTGGCGAAGTAGAGAGTGAGGAGTCTCGCTCAGCGTCGCGGATAGTTGGGCCAAGCCTGATGCTAAAAATAGTCCCCAATCATCTTCGAGGCCAACCGCCCTGCACGCAATATTGCAACAATCACACCCTCACATGCTCACACCCCCAGTCCCGTTACTACGGCAGAAATCGGCTCGTTGCGGGGCCTCGCGTACTCAGCTACTGTAGTCGTAAAGCCTGGCACAGTCTCCAAGCCCGGATCCCTTGACACAAGGTTTCTGCGTACGCTACAGTGGTCATGCAATTCTATATGAATTTTTGATGAAGCCCGTTTGCTCTTGAAGTGGAGAATCACAGCAGATTGCTCGACTAACGAATGATAGCGGCATTAAGACAACCAGGCTCACTTTTTCAACGAATAAAGACTGTCTAGGAGCACTTGGTGCACTAACCTCATGTACAGTTTGCTCGAAAATTATCTTTCGCTTTCGGTTTCGTGTCCCCTATCGCACTCGCTGGATACTAACGAAGGGAAGGAACACTATCTATAGAGTTACTGACAATACCGAGTTGCACTCCATGGCAAGCCCTTCAAGCCAGGCGTCAATCCCTGAAACAATTGTTCATGACACTGGAGACAAGAGATTTGCACACAATGGGAGTTCCAAGGGTGACATTGATGATGACTCGATTACACATCAAGAAGGCAGGGATGATTCCGTCTCTTCAGCGTATGACGAACACATCGACCAAAGAAAACGCAAGCGTGATGAAGAGTCTTCGCCGCCACCAAGAGCAAGACCACACAAGCTCCATTGCAATGAACTGTATCGACAGCTTTACAACTTTGAAGCACCGGAAGCGGCTGAAAGATTTGCATCCAGCGGACATGATTCCATGGAGACCTCGCAGCTCGGTTCCTGCGTTTGGTCATCTGACGAAAAGGAAGTGTTTTTCAATGCTTTAGCAAAATTGGGAAAAGACGATATTCATGGCATATCTGCTGCGGTAGTGACGAAGTCAGAGCTGGAAGTTCGTGATTACATACTCTTGTTGCAGCATCACATACAGGAACTCAAAGACACAGGCGCTTCACAGCAGTTGACTGGACTTCTGGACATTCCGGCAGCACATGAGCTTGGCGAGGAATGTTGTGAGCAGTTAGAAAAGATGGGAGACGACCTCGTGATGCTCGAGGAGCAGCAGGAACAGAATCTGGAGAAGCAAAAGTTTGGGCCCTACTGGCGTGTGGACATTGAAACAGCCGGCGAGCTCGAGGCCTGCATTGCCCAAGAAATCGAAACCTCAGGTCAAGGCAACGAAGCCGACAGGGATGGCGAGATATCAAACGCTAAATCAGACAAGATTCATCAAACGGAAATCTTGGACGCAGTCCCATGTGCAAGGTTGCTCCACGTCAGCCAATGGCTAGAATTATCGGAAGCAGTGTTCATGCAGCCCTTCTACGCGTTGTCTGCAGAAGAGAATGATCTGAGCTCGAACGCAGCTACTGTACTAAGACCTTCGCTGTTACGCACAGCACTTGAGGAATTCCACACGATAGCCATCAAGATAACCACCAGGATCGTGCATGCAACAATTTTTCAAGTTCTGTCGAGACTGCGATCCGTGGACATAGAAAATCAAAGACCGCCTCAACCAGTCATTAAGAAGAGAGACGTTCTTGTGGCTTTAGAGATACTCAAGATGCAGAAGGACAGCACTCAATTCTGGAATCGGGTTGTGCAAAATTACAGCGTAGATGAAGGCGAGGTTAAAGAAGCGCCCCCCTTTAGACCGACCTCCGAAAACAACGGTCGTAGACCAAGCAACGACCAAAGACTGAGTGTCTCGCCAACATCTATGTCCGGGGCGAATGCGGTGCGAGAACAGGATATGCGTCATGGTCAAATTGCTCCGGCAGGAGTGCCATCAGCCGAAATCGGTTCTTCGTCCGAGTCAGATGTCGATTCAAGTGAAGCAGAAGATAGCGAAGACTCAAGTCTGAACGAAAAGTACGATCATAGCTCGCAAGAATCCATGTCGAGTGAGAATGAGCAGGAAAAGTCCTCAGGGGAGGCCGAAGAACACGAACACTGCGAGAATTGGGACCAGCAAACGAGCCAAAGGGAAGAAATCCGAATGTGGGAAATTCTCGGTCAACCAAGAGCAACGCCCATGAAACCAAACACGAAGAGTTCAGACCCTCAACAGGAACCAGTCGCGAGAAGGACTCGAGATTCACGTGAATGGAGGGATGATTTTGAATACGAAGCAGAATGGGAAAGCGATCCCTTTCGCTACGCAGAGCGTGGAGCTGTGATGCATACATCATTTATGGATTCTTTGCCCGGCAGAAGCCACGGGATTCACTCGACAGAGTCCTCACGCCAGGGAACGCCTACCGGCAGAGGTAACCAACGTGGAGTCTCATCAGCAAGATCATCTGATGCAAGCAACGATCAGGAACGAGCACTCGGTCGAGCTTCGCAGAGAAGTCACAAAACCCAACGTCGTCATACCAGTGAAGACACATCAAGCAGTGATGATCTGGGAGATTCGATTATGGAGACCAGTGAGCCAACAGAACTACCTCAGAGAATGACACTACCGAGGAGGGCAAGCGAGACAGCCAGAGCTCTTACAGCGCTCTTGCCGGAGATGCCTACGGGAGATATTTCTTCAAGTGATGATTATTACCCAGGTTGATTCGCTGACTCGGACAAGTAATAGAGCAGGATATTAAACATTGATATGTTTGAGCGGAGTTGTTCACGCCACTGAATTGTCTTTACGCAGCCGAGAGCAGACGACGCTACTAATACTCCTCAAGCGTGAGCCTTAAATTGGACAGAATGTGGTGTGTCGTGGAAGATCACGTGTAATAACCGTTCATCTCCAAGGTCGTCAGTAACCTATCAGTGGTGTTCTCGCTCAGCAGCCTTTGACCAGTTGCGCTTGCTGGCCTTCTGTAACCCCCTTTCCCGCGTAGACCCTTGCAAACAGCCAGAAAGATGCCGACTTTGCTCCTGAACTTTGCGTGCAATCCGTCCACCTCTTGATACTCTTGCTGACTGTCTCTCCACGAGCTGCCTCGCGTTATCTTGGAGAAAGCTAGGATAATCTCGAAGATATCGTCCAGCAGTGCCTTGAGTTGGTGATGGCGTTTGCGCAGCAAAAGCACAAACATTATTTCATCGAGGCACTCTTCGTGTTTCTTTCGCAAGGTCTCTATCCCTTGCGAGACGAGCGTTCCCATGCCGTCTATTTCGTCTTCTCGACGTATCATGCCTTCGATATCATTCACATACTGCTCAAAGTGCATCCATACCTCGGCAACACCTGTTTCAAAGAAGTATCTGCACACACACGAAACAAAATGTTGAGTCTCCATTCGAAAACAAAGTAGTTTGGGTTTAAAGCGGTCACGGAAGAATTGAGCCGTGACAAAAGACATGCGTGTCAAGCGTAGGAGAAATTTGAAGATGTTGTCATATTTCTCCAGAGCTGTTGGTGTTATGATGGCGTCCAGGGGAGCTGGCGGAGTATATGTGAGTCGAAGAAAGTCGAGAGCATGTAGAGAATCGGCGTTGAGACACATCTCCGCTTCTTCATCCGAGAGAGTACGAATGCCAAAAGACAGATTGCCAGGTAACTCGTCCGAGCGTTTCCGCTTCGCGTTGCTGAATAAGTGGCGATGAGACGATGCGTAAGCTTCAGTCAAGACGCCCATGAGGGCAAGACGGAGCTCCGAACTTGCAGGAGGCCAGGTATCCCGGCTGCCCAGTCTCAGGCCCATACCAACGCCCGTTCGTAAGATGCCGCGGTGACGCTCGGCGGTTTCGAGCTCTGGGTCAAAGAGCGCTGACGCCATGCGCGACACGAACACCCCATCTCCTAATAGATGGTACGAACGTTGTATGCTTAGATGAGAACGGAGACCATGCTCGCGGAACAATAGGCGAAGTGTGGTAGCGTTTACGAGCCGCGATTGTGCTTTAAGGAGTGGATTGAAGGAGAGATTGGGTGTAAGTGACCCTGGTAGCTCCAAAGAGCTGGTAGACTCTAAGTCGGCGGAAGCGGTGAGATGAGTAGCAATAAGTTCGTATAGCTCGTCCGGGAGCGGGCGTCCGGTAATGGATGATTGAATACCGGAAGACTTTATATCGTCATGTAAATCAGCCATAGGCCATCCGGATTCTTGCTTCACTTCAATCCTGTTCTCTGACGGAATGGATATGCTGGCCTCAAGTCGCTTTCCATGGTTGCGAGAGTTTCCAATATATTGGCAGACTCTTTGCTCATACCAAGCAATAATCTGAGCTGCAGCTTCCACAGCCTCCCATGAGAATCTCCACTCCAATGTCGGTACCTCAAAATCGCTGACCGAGCACGAGAGAAAGGGATGATCTGGGTGATGAGCACGAATTATCTCCAGGCCCTTTCCTATTTCCGCTATCAACTCGTGATCCTCTGCGGAGATGAAGCTTGGGATGATGTCTGGCGCGCAGTTAGACTCCTAGAAGTTATGATTGCTTCTAATAGTTCAAGACTCACCATTGGTTTCAAACTTATCCACCTGTTTGCCATTCCTAATATCAGTCTTCACTCTTAACCCAGTCCGTTCCCTCACAAACTCGAGCCAAGGCTCCGAAACACGGGCCAGAATATGAGAGATGACATTTCGCGCCCAGCGACTCTCTTGTTCTGATTGCTGCAGCCTGCGGTACAATCTAGACGCAACCTTGTCGTCCGAGCGTGCCGTCTCTGAGTCTTGAACAATCCCTATCAGAAGGCCAATAATTTGCCAAGGGCGCGCAAACCCCTGCTGGAGCTCGAGAACACTGCGGGCCGAGTCTAACGCAGAGTTTAGATGTGTTTCCACTGCGGTCAACACGGTTGAAACTGCACTCGCCAGGGCAACGTGCGAGGAGGGGACGGCAACAGAAGCAAGGGTATGGTCTACGTAGTCATGCAAGTGCCTGATGTAAGTTCCGTATTCCTGAAATCGATCGAATAGACTCTGTGCGGTCGATAGACTGCAACCTGAAATTCTTCCATCCTGGATCAATGGAGAAAAGTCCTTACGGCGTGCATCAAAGCTGAACGCAACTGATGACCTTCCAAGACCGAGATGGAACAGAGACTTGATCAAGACATTCGATCGATAGACGCTGCCCACGGCAGGGAGTGGCTTTCGAGATCTTGCAAATAGTTCGAAGGCGGCGTCAAAGGCATGCGCACCTGCCTCTGAGAGATACTGCGGCCGCCACTCTTCTTTTGTAGAATGCTTGAACCCATCCCAAGTCAAGAGTTCTGCCTTCGCGTCCGGTGGA
>QQTW01002400.1_pt1 | contig 13557 bp, 12 predicted proteins | sample 1904831 | NCBI WGS metagenome assembly QQTW01 (sample SAMN09435610, study PRJNA476489) | Subsurface metagenome, whole genome shotgun sequencing project. | reverse complement strand
CTACGTTGCCGTTAGCTAATAATGATTGCCCAGCTAAAACTACTAAAAACAAGCAAATCTTTTCAAGTTCTTGACATTTACGATCTAAAGTTAATTGCAGCTAACGTCTCAACCTACTTAGCTAACTTTTGAGTATAAATAGTTACTTGCAAGCGCTGGCTATGAAAAGAAGTAGGCTTTCTAGTGCATATCAGTAGAAAGTTTACTTTTAGATCCGAGACATTACTCCTCATACCTTCTTGTCATCCTAGCTTTTAGCTAGGATTTTCATTTGGTAGCTCAAAGAAGAGTAGAGATTTTAAAGAAAGCAAAAGCAATTCTTGATTAATTAAGAGTAATCTTTCCAAGTTCTTAACTATTTTCATTTATGGTTGCAGCCAAGTAGGTGATAGTTTTATGCGCTAATACTTTCATCTGCTACTTACTTGTTGCAAACAGTCAATACGAGGTGCGATCGCTAATTTCCTTTGTTAACACTGCTATTCGCTGTCCACATAAATAGGTTGATTTTAATGTCTAAGGTTTTACAGAAGCGATCGCTTCTAACTCTATGCTTACCGTTTATATTTTCAGGGATAAGCTTGCCTGCTCTAGCTCAAGTAACTTTACTTAAAAATCCACTAGATAGTTTATCTGTACAAGAACGGGTATCTCTGCGTCAAGGCAAACCTGTAGTAAGTGGTGAAAATGGGGATTATACTGCTCGTATTTTGCTTAATGCTACTCCGTCCCAAGCGTGGTCAGTTATTACTGATTACAAAAATTACTCTCACTTCATGCCTGATGTTGTTGCCAGTTCTGTTTTGAAGTCTGATGGCAGTGAACACATTTTTGAGGAAGTTAATCGCTTCCGCGTTGCCCCCCTCGTTACCGTTACTGCACGTACCCGCCTAGCCATAACTGAAATACCTCAGAGCAGTTTCAAATTTCAAATGGTGGAAGGTAAGCTCAAGCAATTGCAAGGTAGCTGGAACATCCAGCCTGTGTCACCTTACCCAGGTACTGCTCCTATCACTCAAGTACTACTGACTCACAAAATCCAAGCTCAACCTAAGTCTAAAACCACTAAAAGCGTATTTTATCGAATATTCCGTCGTCATGTAGAGGCGACGATGAAAGCTGTGCGTCAAGAAGTTATCCGACGCAGTTGAGGTCAATCGTAATGAGGGAAATAAAATTGCCAACTAAGTCCTACGAGACAAAGATATTTTGGTTATGGGGTGTAGTAATAGGGCTAGCTGGATTAATATTGTTATGGTTTGGGCAACCAAGTTTTGCTCAAGGTTTACAAATTGAACCAAGCCAGGTTGTGCCTTTAATTAATCAGCCGAGGTTAACAGAGCCGCAAGAGCTAGAAAGCTTCTTAGACAAGTTTTTTGCCCAAAAAATGGCAGAATTACATATTCCAGGTGTTGCGATTTCTGTAGTCAAAGATGGAAAAAGCTTTTTTACCAAAGGCTATGGTTATGCGGACTTAGAAAAGAAAATACTTGTCGATCCTAATAAAACTTTGTTTCGTCTTGCGTCTGTTTCTAAACTGTTCGCTACTACAGCAGTAATGCAGCTAGTTGAACAAAATAAAATTAACTTGCATGATGATGTAAATCAGTACCTTACAAGTTTTCAACTACAAGAAAGTTATCCGGCTCCAGTAACTTTTGACAATTTACTGACTCACACTGCGGGTTTTGATGAAAAGTTTATTGGCATAGCTGCCCCAACAGTATCAGAGATTCTACCGTTAGGAGATTATTTGGCGAAACAAATGCCTGCCCGTGTCATGCCACCAGGGAAAGTTATTAGCTATTCCAATCATGGCATTGCTTTATTAGGTTACTTGGTAGAAAAGCTTTGCAATGTCCCCTTTGCTCAATATGTTGACGAGCATATTTTACAACCCTTGAATATGCATCAAAGTAGCTTTTCCCAGCCACTACCATCTCAACTAGCCGAGCGTATGGCTGTAGGGTACAAGTACAAACAAGGCAGCTATCAACCGCTGCCATCTTACTACATAAATGATGGTCCCGCAGGCGCACTCAAAGCTACTGCTACTGATATATCTCACTTCATGATTGCTCACTTAGAAAACGGTCGTTACGGGCAGGTAAAAATTTTGGAAGAGAAGACGGCACAGCAAATGCACGCTTTACACTTTACTCATCATCCGCGTTTACCAGGTTGGGCATACGGCTTTTCTGAGCGCTTCCAAAATAATCTCCGAGCAATTGAACATGGTGGAACCGATCCAGGATTTGCCAGCTTATTATTTTTGCTGCCTGAACAGCAGGTTGGTTTATTTGTTGCTTACAACAACGAACAAGACGAGTTGCGCGAACAACTCATCAGCCAGTTTCTCAATCGCTATTATCCAGTTCAACAACCAAAAGCTTCTCCCCAACCAAGGATGGACATCCAGAAACGAGCTAATTATTTTGTTGGTAGCTACCGTTATATTCGCTATCCTCACTCCACAATTGAAAAATTAGCTCCAGTATTGTTGCAAGCGCCAACATCTGCGCCAGAACTGCAAATAAGAGCTAGAGATAAAGGCATCTTGGCTTTGGAACCGAGTAATTATAGAAGCGATCGCTCTCCTCGGCGCGCCTTAAAAAAAGTAGACCCGCTACTAGAAACTGCTATTTTCAAGCAACAAGCAGTAGCCAAAGGAGATAAAACTTTAGCCTTAAAACAAAATACATTGGTAGAAATTGAACCACTATTATTTCAATTATCTAGCGGTACATATATCGCTTTTGAAGAGGATAAGAATGGCAAAGTTTCCTATATGTTTATCGGTGCAGATGCTTTTGAGAAATTAAATTGGTATGAAACTAATATTTGGCAATTTAGCTTATTAGCTTTATGCGTACTCACTTTTTCCTTATCTATTATTAGTCAAGCGAAGCGCTATTTAAGTAGTTTTAATCAAGAACATCATTGGCATTTATCACGCTCAAAACGCAAGATTCAGTCTTTATTAATGGCGCTTGGCTCTAGACTACCTGTGATAATTAGCGTTCTTAATCTGTCGTTCTTAATTGGCGTATTGCTTATTGTTTTATCAAGTAACTTATATGAGTTTGCTTACAAGTTGCCTTTAACAATTGTCATTCTACTTTATATCCCGATTATAACTGCTGGATTAACAGTTATTTTATCTATGTTTGTAGCGCTGACTTGGCGTAATAAAAATTTTTCAACTATGGAAAGACTACGTTGCTTGTTGATTGTCCTAGTTAGTTGGGGCTTCCTTCTATTTTTATCTTACTGGAATCTGCTAGGATTTCAGTTTTAATCATGCCTTAGTTTTGAATTCTACCTAACTTGCTAACTGGAAACTTTGAAACTTATGGTAAATATTAATGTTTGCATTGCTAACTGCATCTTTCCAAGTTCTTGACTTTCTCTTGGTATTGTGAAATCACGAGTTCAGAGGTTGATGTAATGACGATAACTCTATTTTTCTAAGGAGAAAGAAATGAACAAAGTTGCAAAAGTCACAATTTTCTTCTGGATTATGAAGATCGTCGCTACGACGCTCGGTGAGACAGCAGGTGACTTTATCTCAATGTCTTTGGGGCTGGGATATTACGTAGCCTTTGCCATAACGTTCGCCATCCTAGCTATTCTCTTATTTTTTCAAATTCAATCCGACAGATATCGTCCAGCCCTTTATTGGGCGGCTATCATTGCGACAACCACAGCCGGAACCGAAGTTTCTGACTTAATGGATCGATCGCTTGGGTTGGGCTACGCATTGGGGTCGCTGATCCTTGTATCCTGTCTCCTGAGCGTTCTTGCTATCTGGTACTACCGAGAGCGGGATTTGAGCGTTTATCCCATTTTTAAGAAAGACGCAGAAACCAGCTATTGGTTGGCTATCGTGTTCTCCAACAGTCTGGGAACGGCTTTTGGGGACTTTCTGACAAGTAACTTGGGACTGAGCTACATCCAAGGTGCATTCGTGACAGCTAGCGTCATTGGTGGTGTCATCGCCCTGCACTACATATCAAAGTTAAGCGATGTTCTTCTATTCTGGCTCGCGTTTATATTTACACGACCCTTCGGAGCTACCTTCGGGGATTTTTTGACCAAACCAGTCAAAAGTGGCGGTCTATCATTGCCAAGGGGCTATGCTTCGGCGATCGCTTTTATTCTGCTGGCAGTTGTCCTATTCTTTTCCGTGCGAAAGGAGAGAAACGAGCGTTATCCATAGGAATGTTCCTTGTCCTCAGAATTGAAGGTTTGCATTGAGTAAGCAAACCTTCCGATCTTAAGCACTGCTGAAGCACTTATCTTAATGCTAGCCATATTAAATATGAAATTCTAAAACCAAGTATTTAACCAAGTATTTAAGTTTCGTGGAAATGCGCCTTTGCGCGAAACCAAATTCATATTCTTAATCAGCAATGCTACTTTATCGTAATTAAAGAATGACTTTACCAAAGCAAGCTAGTAAAATAAATTATCAGGCACGAACCAATAAAAAAAATTTAGGTTTAAGGTCTTGGAGAGTAAAGTTTCGAGGTTATACAGGTGAAAGAGCTTATTGGCTACAAATAGTATTAAGGCTACAAGGAACTGTACTTAAAGCTATTTTTCCTTGGATGTTACTCTTTAGCGCATATAGTTTTTTAATAGCTTTACTTGAGTACCATAAGTTACATATTCCATTACCAAAAATAGGTGGTGGTATTCCTAACATTGTTTTGAGCTTCAATCTCATTTTAAGTTTGCTATTAATTTTTCGGACAAACACAGCTTACGATCGCTTCTGGGAAGGTCGTAAATTATGGGGTTCTTTAGTCAATACATCTCGAAATTTAGCTAATGGTATCTGGATAACTATTGAAGATAAAACGTTGGCAAATTGTGTAGAAAAAGAAGCGGTGCTACGGTTAATAGTTGCTTTTGCAATCGCTTTAAAGTTGCATCTGCGTAAAGAAACGGTCAACAAAGAGATAATTATGTTGCTCCATTCATCTGAATATTTAAAACTTAAACAAGCGAAAAATCCACCATTGAAAATTGCTTTTTGGATAAGTAAATATTTGCAGCTTCAGTATAAACGCGACCTTGTCAATGCCTATGACCTGAATTCTTTGCAGAAATTAAATAACGATCTAATAGATATTTTAGGTGGGTGCGAACGCATTTTAAAAACTCCAATGCCATTAATATATTCTATATATCTTAAGCAATTATTAGTTATTTACTGTTTAATATTACCTGTGGAGTTAGTTAGTAGCTTAAATTGGTGGACTATCCCTGTAATGGCATTTATTAGCTTTGTGTTGTTTGGAATTGAAGAAACTGGTTCTGAATTAGAAAATCCATTTAGTAGAGACCCGAACGATTTACCTTTAGATGCAATATGTGTAACGATTTTACAGAATATTGAGGATTTAATCGCAAGTGAAAGTACCAACTACTCATTGCTAACGTCTAACAATTCCAAATACTTGTAGTAATTTAGGCAAAATAATTCAATCCTCAAGTTTATGAAGAATACACAATCAGCTACTAACCTTTTAAGTACATATTTACATGAAATTGGGCGCATACCCTTATTAACTCCTGAAGAAGAAATTTTGTACAGCAGACAGATGCAGCACCTAAACTCCTTACACTTAGCTCAACAGTTGTTAATTGCACAATTAGGTCGCAAGCCCACATTTGAGGAATGGGCTAGAGCTACAGGGATAACAACTGTTACTGAATTAAAAGAACTGATTTATAGAGGTGAAGCTGCCAAGCGTAAACTTATAGAAGCAAACCTGAGATTTGTGGTTAGTATCGCCAAAAAGTATGTTAAACGCGATGTAGAATTGCTGGACTTGATTCAGGAAGGTACGTTAGGCTTGCAGCAAGCAGCGGAAAAGTTCGACTCAAATCGAGGTTATCGCTTTTCAACTTACGCCTACTGGTGGATTCGTCAAGCTATTACTAGAGCAATCTCTCAGCAGTCCCGTACAATCCGCTTACCTAGTCACATAACTGAAAAATTGAATAAAATTAAAAAAACGCAACGCCTGTTAGCGCAAAAGTTAGGTCGTACCCCAACAGTTTATGAAGTAGCAGGGGAATTGGAATTAACACCCGAACAATTGCAGGATTATCTAGCGCGATCGCGATCGCCTGTATCTTTAGAGCAACAGTTGGGAGATAGTCAAGATACTACGCTAGGAGAGATTTTGGAAGATACAGCAACTTCGCTAGAAGAGCTTGTCATGCACTCTTTTTTGTCTAACGATTTAAAGCAACTGATGGCAAAATCACTAACATGGCAACAACAGCAAGTATTAATTTTGCACTTTGGCTTAGAAAATGAAAAAGCACTACCGTTAAAACAAATAGGCAATCTACTTCACCTTAGCCGAGAAAGAGTGCGGCAGATAGAAAAGCAAGCTTTATCTAAACTCCGTAAAGACAAAGCTAAAGTTTACGATTACTTAATTCCTTAAATAGTTAAATCAAGTTTAAAAAGTAACTCACTCAAAAATTCCTAAATTGAACAAAACGATTATTCGAGCTTCACTAAGCTAGCAGATGAAGATATTCTTTATTGCCACCGCTCTGGGCGGATAAATCTAGAAACGTAGATCCAAAGCGCTTATCTAATCTTGAATCTCTCTTACTTGACTTATTTCTTCTGGATATCTCTATTTGAGCGATTGTTCAATAACTACAGTAGTATCGCATTTAGAAGTTTTAAGCATTTTAGTTAATATTCTCAATTGTTATCTATTGCAACCATTGACAGTAAGTTGAATCGTTGTCGGGTAAGCTGCCCATCCAACTAACGATTCATAGACTACTATGACTGTAAGCTTTAAAAGAACTACGGGATCAATATTTTATGACTTAAGTTGAGTGATAATTTGTTTTTAACTCTGCCAAACTTGAGCGAAATGATATATTATCTCTTGTACTCACTTTATCAACCACGATCTGAACCATCGGTCTTAAAATTCAATATGTTTATAGCTTTACTTTCCTCTTTCTGTAGATAGGTTAAAAGGTTTGATACCTCCACATAGATTTAACATTGGAGTTAAAAAGCAAGCGAAGGACATAGTACATTTTGAGAATTCTGTTTGTAGAGGATGACGATCGCTTGGCTAAGGTCTTAGCAGAAGCACTGCTTGACCAACATTATGTTGTTGACATTGCTACAGATGGTCAACAAGGGTGGGAGTTTGTAGAAGTCTGTCGCTACGATTTGGTTGTGTTAGATATCATGCTACCAAAGCTAGATGGTATTGAACTTTGCCAAAAGTTGCGCCAGAAAAAGTATGCAATGCCAATTTTGATACTAACTGCCAAAGATACTAATACAGATAAAATCATGGGATTAGATGCCGGAGCCGATGATTATGTCGTCAAACCCTTCGATTTGTCTGAATTAATGGCTCGGATTCGGGCGCAATTGCGTCGAGGTAACTCAAGCCTACCGCCAGTGCTAGAGTGGGAAAAATTGCGTCTAAATTCTAGTAGCTGTGAAGTCACATATAATCAAAAACCGTTGCATCTGACACCGAAGGAGTATCGCCTACTAGAGTTATTCATGCGTAATAGCTTCCAGACCTTCAATCGCAGTCAAATTCTCGACCGTATTTGGTCTTTCGACGAACCACCAGGAGAGGAAACAGTCAAGGTTCATATTAGAAGCTTACGACAAAAATTGAGAACGGCTGGAGCTACTGCTGATTTAATTGAAACAGTGTACGGCTTGGGTTATCGACTCAAACAAACTTTTTAAGACAATGTTTAAGACTTTACACTTGCGCCTGTTGATTTCGTATTTAGGTGTAACAGCAGCTATTTTAGGAACATCTATGGCAGCAGTATATCAACTATTTACATACAGCATTTATCAACAACTTGACAGCCAATTATTTACGTTAGCAGATGCGGCGACTCACAACCTACTATTGATTAAAACCGATCCTACTACCGTTCGCGCGAAGATTCCTAGAACTTTTGATAATGATGGCGACCTCGATATTCCCTGGCAGGATCTACGCCAAAACCATCAAGGTGTTGAATGGTTCAATGCTGACGGTCAACTATTGGCTAAAGGAGGTACAATATCGCCTAGACTGCCTTTAATACCGACAAGACAAGTTTCCACTCCACAAAATCTGCAACAGGATCGAATTCGCACGGTCACAGTTCCAGTGTATCCTTACCAAGCAAGGGAAAATCGGGGGCTTGAGGGTTATGTTCGTGTTAGTCAATCTACAGAAGATGTAGAAATAGAATTAAGCAGACTTAGATGGGGACTTGGTTTAGGAGGGATAGTTGCGCTCTTGCTTTCTGGTGTAGGTGGGTTGTGGCTGACACGACAATCCGTGCAACCAATCGAAATGAGCTTTCAGCGCTTAAAACAGGTTAACCAACAGCTTAAACAGTTTACCGCAGACGCATCCCATGAGTTGCGTAGTCCGCTAACGGTAATCAAAACTTCAATACAAGTGATGATGACTCATCCTGAGCGAATTCATTCAGCAGATGTGGAGAAGTTGGAAGCGATCGCTAGTGCTACTGGACAAATGACTCATTTAGTAGAAGACTTACTTTTCTTAGCCCGTACAGATACAACAACTATCAGCCCAAGTGTCGAGTGGGCAATTATCCCTATAGACGAATTGTTAGAGGATTTATTCGATCTCTTATCACCTCAAGCTGAAGTAAAGAAACTCATCCTCAAATTAGATTTAGCGGCAGGGTTATTCGTGAAAGGCGACCCTATCCAACTCAAGCGCTTGTTCTCTAACTTAATAGAAAATGCGTTGCAATACACGCCATCTGGAGGAACTGTAGCCATTTCTCTAGTTCGTCTAAATAAGTTTGTTCTTGTCAAGATTGAGGATAGTGGTATTGGCATCGCACCAGAACATATCCCGCTAATTTTTCATCGTTTTTGGAGAGCAGATAAGGCGCGAAAATATAGAGAAGAAGGTTCGGGGTTGGGACTTGCGATCGCCCTAGCTATTGCTCAATGTCATGCCGGAGCGATCGCCCTTACTAGCCAAGTCGGAGTCGGTAGCTGCTTTGAGGTGCGTTTGCCAATTACTTCTTAGTCTAATTCCCTTTATTATTGGTTTGCCGTTGCTTTCTATTAAACAATCCCGACATACTCAACCCTGTCACTAGCAAGCCGATTAGTCCCAGACCATTTAAAATTGGGTATATTGCTTGAAGATGAACGATTTCACCTGTGTGTATGCTTAGTATTAAGCTAGAGGGGATTGCTGGGATTACAAACCACTCTCGAAGGACAGTTGCAATCATTCCAGTCAATATCGTCACTGTCAACGGCAGGGAAATGATAATAGCTAGAATGCGGTGGTATTTACGAAAGGCACGTTTCATGTCAATTTTTCAGCCCCAATAATTCTCTGGAATACAAGCAGAAATAATAATTTAGACAATCTAATTTGCTACACAAATTAGATTGGTGTTTCAAGTAATTAGTATGAAAAGCCTCCTGTGCTTTAGACTCTAGGGTACAACACAGCAGGTAAAGAATTAGGGAAGAAGATTAGTTGGTTCTTTTCTAGTTCTTTACCTTCATAGACCTAATATAGTATTAAGCCAGAACAGGGGAATCAAATTATCTAAGTGAGTTGTCTTCACTGGTGCTTCTATTTATGGTAAATGCGATCGCTCAGAAAGTGCATTTGCCATAGCCAAAAAAAGCTAATTGTTTGAGGTGTTGTGATGATTCGTCTTAATTACGCATTGATAAGTGGAGCGATCGCGCTTCTGACTTTAGTAGGATGTAGCAGTCCTAATCAATCTACTACACAAACACCCGCAGGTAGTCCTGCTCCTAATACAGGTGCAGTAGGAGTAACAACTCCTCAATTAGGCTATCAGAGTTTGCTAGGGGTTGTTGCCAATACTAGGGCAGCAGTTGAAGCCGGAAACTATGCCCAAGCTAAAGCAGAATTTAATAAATTTGAAGGTAACTGGAAACAGGTAGAGGATGGCGTAAAAGCCAAATCTGCGGACAGCTATAAGGTAATTGAGGATAGTTTGGATCGGGTTACAGGACAACTTAGAGGAGCGCAACCAAACAAACAGCTAGTATTAACGGACTTGCAGTCCTTGGAAAAAAATATCAATGGTGTTGCCAAGCTCTAACAAATGAGTTATTTAGAATTTAGTGCAATAAACATTAGAAACTGCTTTGATTTCAAGTTATCTTAACTATTAGCTTGTTCACGCTCCTGTGAGGTACAATCGCACCTCACATTTTTTTATGCTTGGGCTTAATCATAAAGCGCTCCTAAATGACTTGTGCAAAAGATAGAGACTATCAATGGTTAATGGTTGGCATACGAGTAATGATCGCTGAGTTCGCTATTAATTACGAAAAAATCCTCATTTGATTAATTAAGTAAGACTGCTAAGGCTCTTTACTTATATGTTTATTAAATTACTGTCAAATAATAATTAAACTAAGACCAAATAATTATTACAAACTTTTGGTTATTAAATGGCTATCGATAACAAAAGTATCAAAAAATCCTATTACATATACTATTAATAAATTCAAAAATTTGCTTAAATTCTTTCCGATTTCTTTACCTCTCAGCCATTACTTTTAAATTAGTTTTGATTGGTTCCCAGCAAAAATAACTTTTTGCAGAACTGCAAGGCTCAAGTTTTGACAAGAAATATGTTCCTCACAAATATTGAGTATTACAATTATGAACTTCAAAGCTTTGATTGCTGAATTTATCGGTACTTTTGCTCTGATCTTTGTTGGTGTAGGCTCGATAGCCACTAATTACATTAACAGAGGTGGCATCACAGGAACAGCAGTAGAGCTAACATCTATTGCCCTCGCACACGGCTTAACAATTGCCGTTATGGTTTCGGCGACAGCCTCTATTAGTGGCGGTCATCTCAATCCCGCAGTTACTTTTGGGGCTTTACTAGCTAGGAAAATTGAGTTAAAAAATGCAGTTGGATACATAGTTTTTCAGTGCTTAGGAGCCATTTTCGCCGCTAGCTTAATCAAGCTAGTTATTCCCTTACAGGTTCTCCAAGCTATCAGTATGGGAACCCCAGCACTAGGTAACGGAGAAACACCATTTATGGGCTTAATGATGGAATTTATCCTTACTTTCTTCTTAGTATTTGTTGTCTTTGGCACAGCCATCGATTCTCGCGCTCCTAAAGTAGGAGGTCTATTTATTGGACTGACAGTAGCATTGGATATCCTTGCTGGTGGTTCTTTGAGTGGCGCTGCTATGAACCCAGCGCGGTATTTAGGTCCAGCCATAATGGGAGGAGGACTTGAGAACTTTTGGCTGTATTGGATTGGTCCTTTAGCAGGCGGTGCTGCGGCGGCTTTGCTATACCATTACACCTTGGAAGAGAAGAACCGTATCATCCGTTCTAGTGAAGTTGATCTACAAACTAATCTCAGGTAATTAGTCACATAACCTCTGTTTTACAGAGCAAATAAAAATGCTTGCCGATACCTCAAATCGACTCTTTGTTCGGGCAACATTCAAGTTTCTTACTCAAATTTAAGCTAGTTGAGCAGTTTAAATAACAGAGTTTTATAACTTAGTAAATTTTCCATCCGGTTAACCAAGAATACAGTTCACCAGGCTATTAAAAAAAAGGAGTCTAATCATGTTTTTTCACAAAAAAGAAACAATTCATAGTGTAGATATCCGCGAACCAAACCCACGTTTTGCTCAACTTCTTTTAGAACAATTCGGCGGAGCAACAGGAGAACTTTCTGCCGCTTTGCAATACTGGATACAGTCTTTTCATGTTGAAGACGCGGGCATTCGAGATATGCTCCAAGATATAGCAGTTGAAGAGTTCAGTCATTTAGAAATGGTGGGCAAAATGATTGAAGCTCATACCAAAAATGTTGACCAAACTGAAGCTTATAAAAGTACTTTATTTGCTGTACGGGGTATGGGACCACATATGCTAGACAGTCAAGGTAATACATGGACGGCAAGTTATTTGAATGAAGGTGGCGATGTCGTGCGCGACTTGCGGGCTAACATTGCGTCTGAGGCTGGGGCGCGTCAAACTTATGAGGCATTAATTAACTTAGCAACGGATGAAGATAGTAGAAAAACGCTGGTGCATTTGCTAACAAGAGAAATTTCCCACACGCAAATGTTTATGAAAGCCCTAGATTCTTTGGGCAAGCTAACCGACCCAATGTTTGGCAACATCAAGCCAGACGAGACAGTTAATCTCTACTACAATTTGTCTACTCACGAGCAGGAAGGTGGGGTAAAAATAGATGAACGCGGTACTTGGAACTCGGAGCCAACGTTTAAGTACATCGTTGACCCCTTGAATAGTCATTCCTAGAATAGTTGCGCCGTGAGGAAGTAACCTAAGAGCCAGTAGAGCTTGTCCACTGGCGATCGCTTTTATAGACGAAAAACACTGTACTGTAGACGGTGACAAGGGGATAGATAACTAATTTGAGAGGAGTATGCAATCTAGAAAGACAGTTAAACCACAACCACCACATATCGAGCGACATTTCACGGCTGGAGAGGTTGTTAGAGATGTAGTAATTGGTGTATCAGATGGGTTAACGGTTCCCTTTGCCTTAGCAGCGGGATTGTCTGGAACCGTCAACTCTTCCAGCATAATTATTACGGCTGGTTTAGCCGAGATTGCGGCAGGCTCAATCGCTATGGGTTTGGGCGGTTATCTCGCTGCTAGAAGTGATGCCGAACACTATGATTCAGAACGAAAGCGCGAACAACTTGAACTTCGAGAAAAGCCCCAGGCAGAAGCGCAAGAAGTAATGGAGATATTTCACTCTTATGGGTTAACAACTGATGAAAGTAGGCTCGTCTTTCAAGGCTTGCGTAGAAATCCGGGAGCCTTGGTTGATTTTATGATGCGCTTTGAGTTAGGGCTTGAAAAGCCAGAAGCCAAGCGTGCTTTCAGCAGCGCTCTCACAATCGCAGGCTCTTATATTGCTGGAGGATTTATTCCTCTTAGTCCTTACATTATTTATAAATCTAGTCCTAATACTGCTTTCATTGTTTCCATTGTTGTTACCCACATAGCTTTAGCCCTATTTGGATACATCAAAGGTCACTTCACAGGTGCTAGGCCAGTTCGCAGTGCTATTCAAACTGTTTTAATTGGTGGAATTGCTGCCTCTGCTGCTTTTTTTATTGCCAAATCTATCTCGTGAATATCTTATTGAGCTTTCAGTATGATTTGCAGGGTTCAAATTTATATTAGTTAAACAAATTAAATTAACGACCGAACTGAGAGAGTTAGCTGTATGAATAATTTAGAGTTAACCCTGCTGATTGGTTTAGGCTCAATGGTAGCAGGTTTTTTGGGGGCAATGACTGGGCTAGGCGGTGGTGTAGTGCTTGTACCCCTCCTTACGCTAGGATTTGGTGTAGATATTCGCTATGCCATTGGTGCTTCTTTAATTTCGGTGATTGCCACTTCTTCTGGCGCAGCGGCTGCCTATGTCAAAGAAGGATATGCAAACGTTCGGATTGGGATGTTTCTGGAATTAGCGAC